>Ga0209678_1000067_pt1 | contig 42631 bp, 38 predicted proteins | sample WorMetilvaeELBA1_FD_187404 | JGI IMG/M metagenome (GOLD analysis project Ga0209678, IMG submission 187404) | Marine gutless worms symbiont microbial communities from Max Planck institute for Marine Microbiology, Germany - Olavius ilvae ELBA.1... ...
GACGATGCCGCTGATCACCCGACGGTCATCGACCCGCGGCACCCCGCGCGGCTTGTTCGGCAACAGCGGCCGCAGCCGCGCGAACTGAGCGTCCGAAAGCCAGAAACAGTGCTCAGACATGGCAAATCCCCAAACAGTTGGGAGCTTGAATCATGCTTCGCCCGAAAAGGGAATCCCCTTTATGGGTCCGGACCCTAGCGCACGCGGTGCATCCACCACGCGGCCTCGTTGACGGAGTAGATCGGCCGGTAGTGGCGGATGCGCTCGTGTCGCACGACGCTCGAGATCTGGTTGTCCAGGATCAGCGTGTCGCCGTTCAGCTCGACCGCCAGCACGGCGTGCGGCACGTCCAGGTTCATGTCGTGCAGCACGACGATGCGCATCGCCGCGGCCGGCACGCCGAGGCTGCGCAGCGACATGTACTTGGCGATCGCATAGTCCTCGCAGTCGCCGTCGCGGTGCAGGAACTGGCCCGGCGTTGCCCAGTAGTCCTTCACGCCCCAGTTGACCGTGTCCAGGATGTAGCTGCGCGCGTTCATCTCGCGGTTGACCGCGTCGATCTGGCGCCGCGGCTCGGCGCCGGCCAGGGCCTGGAGGAAGTCCTGCCACTGCTCCAGCTTGCAGAGGTCGATGCGGCCGCCGCGCACGCCGTCGCACGGGCGGTCCAACAGCTCGCGCTCCTCGAAATAGCGCGCCAGGGTGCCGCGCCATTTGGGAAACGGCTTCAGGCTCTCGCGCATGCGCTCGGTCGAGCCGAACAGGCCCGGCGTCGCGGCCTGGCTTGGTGCCAGGGTGGCGGCGAGGAGGGGGGCGGCAATGAGCGCCGCGGCAAGCAGGCGCATCGGCACGGCCTCGCGGGGCAGTGGCGTTAAGACTTTCGCCCCCGATTCTGGGGCGGTGCGGTTAAGCCTCGCCTAACGCCTCGCCGGATATGGTTAAGACGGGTGCCGCCGCCGGCTGCCCGACCCGTCGCAACGTCCTTCCGAGGCCCGTCCGTGACGACCGCCGACCTTGCGCCGCAGGAGCTGGAGGCGCTGCCCGAGACCGGCCGCGTGCGCCTGCGCATGGGCGCCGCCGCCCTGGTGCTGCTGGCCGCCGCCGCGGTGGGCGCGGCGCTGATCTTCTGGTGGGTCGACGCCGAGCGCGCGCGCACGTTGCGCGCCTGGCAGGCCCGCATGGGCATCGTCGCCGACAGCCGCGTCGCCGCGATCGGCGACTGGCTCACGGCGCAACAGGCGGACATCGCCGGCCTGGCCGGCAATCCGGCGCTGCAGATCTACCTGACGGAGATCGCCCTCGCGGGCGACGCCGCGGCCAGCGATCCCGAATTACGCGCCGAGACGGAGTATCTCGAGAACCTGCTGCCGGTCAGCGCCGAGCGCGGCGGCTACGCCGAAGCGCCGACGGGGCCGTCGGTCGCGGCCAACGTCGCGCGGATCGGCCGCGCGGGGCTGGGCATCTTCCGGCCGCCGCTCGACGCGGTCGCCGCGACGCCGGGACTGCCGCCGGTCGCCGGCGCGCTGGGCGCCTTCGTCGCGCAGCAGCTGGGCGCCCGCGAGGCCGGCGTCCTGGACCTGTTCCCGGCGGCGGCGGACGGCGCCCCCAGCCTGGCCTTCGCGGCACCGGTCGCCGCCGTGCAGGAGGACGCGCCCGTCGGCCTGGTGCTGGGGGTGAAACCGGTCGGCGCGGCACTCTACCCGCTGCTCGATCAGCCCGGCGCGACGACCACCAGCGGCGAGGCCGTCCTGGTGCGCGCCGAGGGCGCCAGCGTCGTCTACCTCTCGCCGCTCGGCGACGGCACGCCGCCGTTCGCGCGCCGCCTGGCGCGCAGCACGCCGGACCTGGCCGCCGCCTTCGCGCTCGACAGTCCCGGCGGCTTCCGCATCGCCCGCGACTACCGCGACGTCGAGGTGCTGGTCGTCTCCCGCGCCGTGCCGGGCGTGCCCTGGACGCTGCTCTACAAGGTCGACCGGGCGGAGGCGCTGGCCGACAGCGACGCGCGGCTGACGCGCATGCTGGTGGCCCTGCTCTTGGTGCTGGGCCTGGTCGCCGCCGGCGTCGTCGCCGCCTGGTGGCACGGCACGTCGCGGCGCGCCGCCACCGCCGCCGCCCGGTTCCGCGATATGGCACGGCGTTTCGCTGAGCAGAACCGCTTCATCCGGCGGCTCACCGACAGCCAGCCGAACGCGATCTTCATCGTCGACGAGGACAACCGCGTCGCCTTCGCCAATGCCCGGTTCGCCAACGACGTCGGCGCCGAGGACGCCGAGGCGCTGGTTGGCAAGCCACTCGCCAACGTCGTCGGGCCCGACGCGGCGCGGCGCTATGAGCGCACCAACCGGGCGGCGCGCGAGGAGGCGCGGGTGCTGTCGCGCCTCAACCGGGTCGGCGAGGCGGCGGCGCACCGGGTGTTGCAGAGCGAGCACGTGCCGCTGGCCGCCACCAGCTACGCGCCGCGCGGCGTGCTGGTCGTCGAGCAGGACATCACCGAGGCGATCACCCAGCGCGAGCGCAGCGAACGCATCCTCGAGCAGCTCGTCGAGACGCTGCTCGCCGTGGTCGACCGCCGCGATCCTTTCGCCGCGCACCACTCCGAGCGCGTCTCGCGCGTCGCCGCGGCGATCGCGCGGGAGATGGACCTGCAGCCGCGCCTAGTCGACACCGCGCGCATCGCCGGGCGCCTGATGAACCTGGGCAAGATCCTGGTGCCGGCGGAACTGTTGACCAAGTCGGGCCGGCTGAGCCCCGCGGAGCTGGGCCAGGTGCGCGACAGCCTGCACGCCGGCGCCGACCTGCTGGCCACCGTCGAGTTCGACGGTCCCGTCGTCTCGACGCTGCGCCAGACCGCCGAGCGCTTCGACGGCGGTGGCGTGCCGGACGGCCTGGCCGGCGACGCCATCCTGGTGCCGGCGCGCATCATCGCGGTGGCCAACGCCTTCGTCGGCATGGTCAGCCCGCGCGCCCACCGCCCCGGCCTCGATTTCGACACGGCGGTCGAGAGCCTGCTGGCCGATGCCGGCAAGGCCTTCGACCGCAGCGTCGTGATCGCACTGGTCAACAAGCTCGACAACCGCGGCGGCCGCGCCGAGTGGGCCGACTTCGGCCTGCCGGCGGAGTAGCGGGGGCCGCGCCGACCCGCTAGGTTCGCAGCCATGTTCGGCCGTCTGTTCCGGCGGCGCGGGCCCGCGCCGGACGCGGACCCCGCCGAGGCGCCGCCCGGCACCGTCGTTTATGCGATCGGCGACATCCACGGCCGCTTGGACCTGCTGCAGCACCTGCACGACCTGATCCGCGCCGACGCCGGCGCGCGCGCCGCCGCGCGTCGCGTGCTGGTCTATCTCGGCGACTATGTCGACCGTGGGCACGACAGCCGCGGCGTCATCGATCTTTTGCTCGAGGACCCGCCCGACGGCTTCGAGCGGGTCTTTCTCAAGGGCAACCACGAGGACATGCTGCTGCACTTCCTGGCCGAGCCCGCCGACGGCCCGCTCTGGCTGATCAACGGCGGGCGCGAGACGCTGATGAGCTATGGCGTGCGGCAGGCGCCCGGCGTCGGCGGCATCGCCTTCGACACCCTGCGCGATGACTTCGCCCGGGCGTTGCCGCCGGAGCACCGGGATTTTCTGCTGCGCCTGGTGCTGACCCACCGGGAGGGCGACTACCTGTTCGTCCATGCCGGCATCCGCCCCGGCGTCGCGGTCGAGGCGCAGGACGAGAGCGACCTGATCTGGATCCGCGAGGATTTCCTGCTGAGCGACCGGCCCCACGACCAGGTCGTCGTGCACGGCCACACGCCGACCATGGCGCCGGAACAGCGCGCCAACCGCATCGGCATCGACACCGGCGCCTACGCGACCGGGCGGCTGACCTGCCTGGCGCTCGAGGGCACCGAGCGGCGATTCCTGGTGACCTGATGCCGGGCCGGACCATGCCGTCGTGACAACACAGCGCTGCGCCGCGCCGCACAGTCGCCGCGGACGAGGTATAACTTGACGCCATGACCAGGGTCCGACACCGGTTTGCGCACCTCGTCATCGTGCTTGTCGTCGTGGCGTTCGCCGCGCCGGCGGGTGCGGACGACCCCGCGCCTGTGGGGCAGGTCGTGCAGCAGAGCGGCGCCGCGCGGCTGCTGCGCGGCGGCGTCGAGGGGCCGCTGCGGCTGGGCGAGAGCGTGCGCCGCGGCGACCGCGTCGCGACGGGCCCCGGCGCGCGGCTGCGCATCGCCTTCGTCGACGGCGCGGAACTGGCGCTGGGCGAAAACGCGCAGGTCGACATCACGGCCTATGCCGGCGCCGGTGCCAGCGGCCTGCGCGCGGTGCTCAACGTTCTTTACGGCATCGTCCGCGCCACCGTGACGCCCGATGAGGCCGACCGCGACTTCAGCATCCACACGCGCGCCGCCGTGGTCTCGGTACGCGCAACCGACTTTCTGGTCGAGGACACCGGCGACAAGACCGCCGTGTTCGTCGTCGACGGCCGCGTCGCGGTGACCGCGCGCGGCGACGCGCGCATGTTCGAGCTGGCGCCGGGCTTCGGCATCGACGTGCCGAACGCGGGCGATCCCGTCGGCCCGCGGCAGTGGCCCGAAACCCGCGTCTCCGAGGCGCTGGCGCGCACCGCCGCCGACTGAGCCGAGCCATGCCGTCGCCGATGCTGCGCGCCGCTCTGCAGCGCCTGCCATTGCTGTTGGCGCTCGTCGCCGGCCTGGCCGGCGCGCTGCTCTATGCCGGCGCGCGCGACAGCGCCTTCCTTGCCGCCGTCGAGGGCGAGACGCTGAACTGGCGCTTCCGCCTGCGCGGGCCGACGGCACCTGCGCCCGAGATCGCGCTGGTCGTCATCGACGACGCCACTGTCACGGCGTTGGGCGGCTGGCCCTTGAACCGCGAAACGCTGGCGGCGGCGGTCGACGCGCTGGCCGCCGACGGCGCGGCGGTGATTGCGCTGGATCTGCTGCTGGCCGGCCGCCGCGGCGGCGCGGAGGCCCCGGAGACGACGGTGGAACCGCTGACCGGCGACGCGGCGTTGGCAGCCGCCTTCCGGCGCGCCAACAACGTGGTGCTGCCGGTCGCCTTCGCTTTCGCCGCCGCCCCTGGCGGCACCGCGCCGCCGCCGCCGGCGCTGCTCCGCGCCGCCTATCGCGTCTATCGCCTGCCCGAGGGCGGCCGTGCCGCGCTGGTCGCCCAGCCGACCGGCGTCGTCGTGCCGGCGGCGACGCTGGCGGCGCCCCTGGCCGCGGCGCTGGGCCACGTCAACGTGCTGCTGGAGCCGGACGGCAGCCTGCGTCGCGCGCATCCGGTCGTCGGCTATGGCGGCGAGTTCTATCCGTCGCTGCCCGTCGAGACCGTGCGCCTGTACCGTGGCCTGGCGCGGACGGACGTTGCGATCGACTTCGGTCGCGGCCTGCGCCTGGGCGAGACCTTCGTGCCGACCGACGGCCTGATGCGGCTGGCGGTCAACTACCGCGGGCCGGCGGCGACCTATCGGCACATTCCGCTGGCCGACGTGCTGGCCGGACGCCTGCCGCCGGGAACGTTCACGGACCGCATCGTCGTCGTCGGCGCCACGGCACTGGGCGTCGGCGACGCCTTTCCGACGCCGTTCGGCCAGCGGTTGCCGGGCGCGGAGTACCTGGCGACGGTGATCGACAACCTGGTCAACAACGACGCGCTGGTCTCGGGCGATGCGACGACGGCGCTCGACCTGCTGGCGATCGTGCTGGCCGGCCTCGCCGGGTCGCTGGTCGCGCTGCGCTCGGCGCTGCGCGGCATCGTCGCGGTCGCGCTGGTCGGCGCCGGTCTGGTCGCCGCCAACGTCGCCGCGTTCGTCGCGGCGGACGCCTGGCTCAACCTCTCGCTGCCGCTGGCGATCCTGATCGTCTCGGCAGCACTGGTCGGCACGGTGCGCGAAGTGCGCGAGCAGCGACTGCGGCTCGCGGCCGAGGGCCGGGCGGCGCACCTCAGGCGCTACGTCTCGCCCGCCGTTGCCGACGCCACGGGGCCGACCGGCGACCGCTCGCAGACGGCGGCGGTGCTGTTCGCCGACCTCGTCGGCTTCACCGCGTTCAGCGAGCGCGAGACGCCGGCGCGCGCGATGCAGGCGATGCGCGCCTTCCATGCCGCGTTCGAGCGCGCGGTCACGGCCGAGCATGGCATTGTCGACAAGTACGTCGGCGACGGCGCGATGGCGGTGTTCGGTCTCGAGCGCCCCGGTACGGCGGATTCGCTGCACGCGCTGCGCGCCGCCCGGGCGCTCGCCGCCGCGATGGCCGAGCGCGAGCGAGCCGACCTCCCCGTCGCCATTGGCGTGCACGCCGGGCCGGTCGTCGTCGGCGAGGTCGGCGGCACGCAGCAGGCGCAGCTCACCGTCTCCGGCGACACGGTCAACGTCGCCAGCCGGCTCGAGGCCCTGACGCGGACCCACGGCGTCGTCATCCTGGCCTCCGAAGCGGCGATCGAAGCGGCGCGCAGCGCCGGCGACGTCGAGGCGCTGGCCGGTTTCGAGGAACTGCCGCTACAGCAGATCCGCGGCCGCAGCCGGCCGCTGGGCGTCTGGGCCTGGCGCGACAGGGCCGACGACGGCGCCGGTGCGCCGCCCTGACCGGCCCAAGCCGGAGGCGGTGGAACTTGCCGCCGTTTCTTAGTCAAATGCGCTATCTGGACCGAGTCGCTTTTTATGCTGCCGTTGGGCTCCTGACGGTCGCAGGGTGTGACGAGCGTCCTACACGCCGCCAGGAACGGCCCGGATCGCCATGGAATCCCACCTCAGCAAGAACCGCCTTGCCGGCGCCGGCAATCCGTGTGCGCCAAGCGGCGGCGGCACCGTGGAGTGGCAGCGAGGGCGACGATGGCGCGTCTGAAGTACTTTCTGCGTAGCGCCTTGCACTCCCTGCAGCGGGCGAGTTTCGTCTGCCAGAACTGCGGCGCCGACGATCGCACGGTGGTCGATCGCAAGTACCTCGTCACCCAGCTCAACCGATGCGGCGGCTGCGGCCTGCTCTATCGGACGCCGGTGGACACGGCCGCCGACAACGTGGCGTTCTACAACGAGGACTATGAGCAGGGATTCACCACGGAACTGCCCGACGATGTCCGATTGGCGGAAATGCTGGCCAACGACTTCGCCGACACGGAAAAGGACTACGGCTACTACATCACGGTCCTCGAAGCATTGGGGATAGCGCCGGGAATGGCCGTCTTCGACTACGGCTGTTCGTGGGGCTATGGCAGCTATCAGCTGCGGCGGCACGGCTACGAGGTGGTGGCGACGGAGGTCTCCCGCAGCCGCGGTGGCTTTGCCGCCGAGAAGCTGGGGGTCCGGCTGTTCGATGACTTCGACGCGCTGGCGCCCGGGCACGACCTTTACGGCCACTTCGACGCTTTCTTCTCGGCTCATGTGATTGAGCACGTGCCGGCGCCGCAGCGGGTCTTCGACGTCGCCCACGCCATGCTCAAGGACGGCGGTGTCTTCGTGGCCTTCACTCCGAATGGGTCGGAGTCTTGCCGCAGGGCCAACCCTGACTGGCACAAGCTCTGGGGCGAAGTTCACCCGAATTTCGTCGACGAAGCTTTCCTGCGCCGCAGCTTCGCGCACTCGCCGCGCGTCTTTGGCTCGTCGCCTGTCGACCCGGCGCTGCTCGCCTCGTTCGCCGCGTGCGACCACGAGCTGGCGGTGAACGACCTTGCCGGCACAGAGCTTGTCTTTGCGACGCGCAAGCGGTCGGAGCACGGTGGTTGGTGACGCGACAGGTAATGCGCCCTGAGCATAGTCGGCGAGATGCTGTGATCGGCACGGCAGGGCCCGCGCGCGGTGGGGCCGCCGCCCAGGGCGGAGAGACGCAGTGCGCTTGTCCCGGTGATGCCGATGGAAGCTAGCGGTCTCATCGCCAGGATGCGCCGCGGTGTGGGAGGCCAGTCGTTCGCGCAGGCGGTCGGCTTCGGCATTCAGCTCGTCACGGTGCCGGTCCTGCTCGGCGCCTGGGGTGCCGAGCTCTACGGCGAGTGGCTGATCCTCTTCACCGTGCCGGCCTATCTCGGCCTGGTCGACGTTGGGCTGACCACCGCCGGCATCAATCGCACAACGATGCTGGCTTCCGGCGGTGACCGCGACGGTGCCCGGGCGGCCTTCCAGACCGCCTGGCTGCTGGTCAGCGTCATATCCGTCGCCGCGGCGGCGCTGTTGCTGCTGCTCTCCGGCGTTGTGCCGCTGATCGGCTGGCTGGGCGTCGCCACGATGGCCGACCGGGACGTCGTCTTCGCGGTCCTGGTCGCATATGCTTTGCTGAAGTTGCAGTCGAGCCTGCTGTCGATGGGCTTGATCTCGGTCGGCAAGTACGGCGCAGCCTACTTCCTCTCCGGCGCCGAGCGGATCATCTCCTTCGGCCCGATGATCGCGGCGGCGGCTGTTGGCTTCGGCCCGGTGACGGCGGCCCTGTGCCTCGTCTCCGGCCAGATCGTCGGCTTCGGCGTCATGTGGCTAGCCGTGCGGCGCAGCAACGACTGGCTGGCCTACGGCGCGCGTGGCGCGACGCGCGATCAGATGGCGACATTGCTGAAGCCGTCGATCGGCTATCTCGGTTTCACGGTCGGCAACGTGCTCAACCTGCAGACGCCGATCCTGATCATCGGCATCTGGATCGGGCCGTCTGCAACGCCGCTCTACGTGGCGCTGCGCATGGTCGCGCGCGTGTTCTACATCCTGGCAGCGGGCGCGTTTGCCGTGGTGCGACCTGAGATCGCCGCCGCCTATGGGCGCAGCGACATGCATCTGCTGCGGCTGATACACACGCGGGTGCTGGCGGGCGCGCTGTGGTTCGGCGCCGCGGCGTGTGTCGGCCTGCTGTCGATCGGCCCGCCGCTGGTGGCGTTCTGGACCGACGGTGCCCTGGCCGTCGAACAGCCCCTCTTCGCCTTGCTGCTGGCGACCACGCTCGCGACCGTGCTGTGGAACGCGGGTGGCAGCGTGCACTATGCGACGAACCAGGTCACCGGGTTCTCGCGCGCATATCTCACGCTGTCGATCGCTGCCATCGGCGCTGCCGTACTGTTGCTTGGGCCGTTCGGCGTCGAAGGCGTGGTGCTGGCGCAGTTGTGCGGTGAGACGGCTCTGTTTGCCTATGTTCTCGTGGCCAGCGCGCGCCTGCTCAAGTTCAACGCCCGCGACCTTCTGCGCGATCTCGCGCGGCCGCCGGTCGAGGCGGTTGTCGCGCTGTGGCGATCGCGATGACGGACGCTGCCGGGCAAGCGCGCGTCGTCGTCTCGAACGGGTTCAGCCAGTTCTTTCTGCGCCACGCCGCGACGGCGGCGGCCCGCCGCGGCATGCTGGCGGCGTTCCTGACCGGCGCCTACCCGACGCCGGTCGTGCGCCGGCTGCTCGGCGCTACGCCGGTGTTCCGGCGCAAATCGGCCCGCCTGCTGGCGCGCCACGAGCCGATCCCGGACGACCTCGTCGCGAGCAACCTCTCGAGCGAAGTGCCGCACCAGCTCGGCCTGGCGCTGGCGCGCCGCGGCGGCGCCTGGCGGCGACCGGCCGAGGCCCTCGATCTCGCGGCCCTGCGCCTCTACGCGCGCTGGGCCCGGCGCGTCGTCGGGCGGCTGCCGTCGGGCGACGGGCGCGGCATCTATCACTACCGGGCCGGCTTCGGCGGACCGTCCGTGGCGGTGGCGAAGGCACGCGGCTGGCTGGCGCTGTGCGACCACTCCATCGCCCATCCGGCCGTGGTGGCGTACCTCGTCGACCATGGCGGGTCGCTACCGCCGACGGGCCATGCGCAGGGGCTCAGCCGCTTCTGGCGGCTGGTGCTGGACGACATCGAGCAGGCCGACCACGTCGTCGTCAATTCGGATTTCGTGCGCGGGACGTTCGAGCACCTGGGCTGGCCGCGCGACGCCGTGGACGTGGTCTACCTCGGCGTCGACCGAGCCTTCCTCGACGGCCTGCCGCCGCGCGTGGCGCCGGACGAGCGCCTGCGGCTGCTCTATGCCGGCGAGTTCTCCCGGCGCAAAGGCGCCGACATCTTGGCGCACGCGCTCGCCGACCTCGACGACGTCGACTGGCGGCTCTCGGTCTGCGGCCCCGTCAATGTCGAGCTGGAGGGCGCCGCCAAGACGCTGTTCGCCGACGGGCGCGCCACTTGCCGCGGCATCCTCGGGCGCGACGACGTCGCGCGTGAGATGGCCGCGGCCGATATTTTCGTTTTTCCGACGCTGGCGGAAGGCTCCGCCCGGGTGGTCTTCGAGGCCCTGGCGGCGGGCTGTTTCGTCGTCACCACGCCCAATGCCGGCTCCATCGTGGCCGACGGCGTGCACGGCCGCCTGGTCGAGCCGGGCTCGCCGGCCGCCCTGGCGCAGGCGCTGCGCGAGGCCAACGGCGACCGGGAGGCCCTGTGCCGGGTGGGGGCGGCCAACCGCGAACTCGTTAAGGCGAGCCACACCCAGGCGCACTACGGTCAAGAGCTGATGACGCTCTATGATCGGCTGATCGACACGCCTGCCGCCGCGGGTGCAAGGCGGAGACAGCGGTGACGGAATATCGGGTCTGGCCAGGCGACGAGGTCGCGGCGTTGCGGGTGGGCAGCGCGCGCTACACGCTGCTCGACGCGGCGGCGCTCGGGCTGCCCGTCCTGATCTGGGTCGAGGCCTCCATCATTGGCCGGCCGTTCCTGGTCGAGCTGGCGCTACTCGCGCTGCTGCCGCTGCTGCTCCGGCTGCGCGGACGGCTGCTGACGGCGCGATTGCCCATGACTTTCATCATGCTGGCGCTGCTCTGGCTCGCCTTCCAGGTGCTGACCGACATCGTCCGCGCCACAGCCTTCGCGGACTACGCCCGCGGCTGGGCCAAGGTCGGCTTCACGTTGACGAACTTCATGGCGCTGTACCTGCTGCTATCGGGCCGGCCCCGGCGGCTCAAGCTCTTCACCGTCGGCCTCGTCGGCGGCCTGATGATTATGGCGGTGGTTGGTCCGGCCGATGCCCTGCGCGGCGACCCCTGGAAGTTCGGCTACGGTCTGCCGGTGACGATTGCCGTCGCCGTGCTGGCTGACAGCCTCGTTGTGCGTCGGACCTGGCTTGGGCCGGCACTAATCGTCGTCGGGATCGGTCTTGTCAGCTTCGTCATGGGCAGCCGCAGCCTGGCCGGCATCACCATCCTCGCCGGTGTCTACGTCTTCTATCTGCAGCTCGTCGCCCGGCGCGGCGCGTCCTCGGCGCCGTCGCCGACCAGGACCGCCCTCGCCCTCGTCATCGGCGTCGCCGGCATCTGGGGCATCATGCAGTTCTACGGCTACGGCGTGTCGCAGGGCTATTTCGGCCGGGAGGCGCAGGCCAAGCTGCAACGCCAGACGGGGCAGTTCGGCGTGCTGCTCGGCGGCCGCAGCGAGATCTACGTCTCGCTGCAGGCGATCGGCGACAGCCCCTTCCTCGGCCACGGCTCGTGGCCGAAGAACCCGAAGTACCGCAACATCCTTCTGGAGTTGCGGCGCTTCGGCTACGACATCTCGACGGTCGGACAATACGGCGATCTGATCCCGACCCACAGCCACCTCACCGGGGCCTGGGTCGAAGCGGGGGTGTTCGGCGCGTTCATCTGGCTCTGGGTGCTCTACCTGGATGCCAGGCTGTTGGCCACGGCCGCGTCGCGACGGTTGCAGATGCCCGCGACCACGCTGTTCCTCGCCATCCTGCTATTCTGGGATGTGCTGTTTTCGCCCTTCGGCGCGGAGCGACGAATTGTCGTGCCCTACATGATCGTCATGCTGATGGCGGCACTGCAGGGGTCCGGCCGCGGCGCCGAGGCGCCAACAACGGCCCGCGTCGGCCCGCGCCAGGCCATGCCGTACCGGACCGAGTGAGCATGGCGCCGCCCGGCCGGCCGACGCCGCGCGTGTCGATCGTCACCCTGTGCTTCAACCAGGCGCCGTTTGCCGAGCGCGCGATGCGCTCGGTGCTGGAGCAGGACTATCCCGACATCGAGTACATCGTCGTCGATCCGGGCTCGACCGACGGCAGCGACCGGGTGATCGCCCGCTACCGCGACCGCCTGGCCCATGTCCTCACGGAGCCCGACGACGGCCCGGCCGACGGCCTCAACAAGGGCTTCGCGGCGGCCAGCGGCGACATCCTGGGCTATCTGAACGCCGACGACGCGCTGCTGCCGGGTGCCGTCGGCGACGTCGTCCGCCGCTTCGAGCAGTACCCCGAGACCGACATCGTCATCGGCCACGGCTTCATGGTCGATGAGCACGACGCCGTCATCCGCCGCTTTCGCTCGGCCCCCTACGACCTGTGGCGGTTCGCCCACGGCGCCTCCGTGGTCATGCAGCAGTCGACGTTCTTCCACCGACGCGTTCTGGCGCTGGCTGGCGGCTTCAACGTCGACAACCGGACCTGCTGGGACGCCGAGCTGGTGGCCCAGGCCGTCCGCAACGGCGCCCGGCCGCGCACCGTCGAGGCCAACTGGTCGGTCTTCCGCGTGCACGGCGCCTCGATCACCGGCGCCGGCGAGAACCGGGCGCAGTACGAGCGCGACCGCGCCCGGCTGTTTCGCGACGTGATCGGCCGTGACCCGCGACCGGCGGACGCCGTCTGGCGCGTCGTCGCGGGCGTATGGCGCTGGGCGGTCGACCCTCCGGGCGCCGCGCTGCGGCTGCGCGACACGCTGATGGGCCCGCCGCGCCTGCCGGCCCCGCCCCGCACCTGATGCCGGGCCCGGAGAGCCCCGCGCCGGCATGCCGGCTGGCGGTCGTCGTGCACCGTCCGGTGCCGTACTACGTGGCGCTGTACCGCCAGCTCGCGGCCCAGGCCGACATCGACCTGACGGTGCTGTATTGCAGCGGCGGCGAGCGTCACGACGAGGGCTACGGCCAGGCCGTCGATTGGGGCGTCGATCTTATGGCGGGCTATCGCAGCCGGGTCTTTCGCAACTGGAGTCCCTGGCCCGACCGGCCCGGCTTCCTCCGCTACGTGACTCCGGGCCTGCTGTGGGCGCTGCTGGTCGGCGGCTACGACGCCGTCTATGCCCACTCGCTCAACTACGCCACGACAGCCCTGGCCCTGCTGGCGGCGCGGATGCGCGGCCGGCGCGTGCTCTATCGCGCCGATGCCTACAACCTGGGGGAACGGTCGGGCGCGAAGCGGGCCGTGCGGCGGGCCGTCTATTCGCGTACCTTCCGGCTGGCCGACCGGCTGCTCTACATCGGCACGCACAACCGCGCCTTCTACACGGCGTTCGGCGTGCCGGAGTCCAAGCTCGTTCCGGTCCCCTTCGTCGTCGACAATGCCCGGTTCGCCGCCGAAGCCGATCGCCTCGCCGGCCAGACGGTCGAGCTCAAGCGGTCCTTCGGCATCCCGGCCGACCGCCGGGTGCTGCTGTTCACCGGCAAGTTCCAGGCAAAGAAGCAGCCGGTGCGCCTGGTCGAGGCGTTCGCCCGCACCCGGGCACGCCGCGACTGGACGCTGTTGATGGTCGGCGACGGCGAGCTGCGGCCGGCGGCGGAGCAGTGCGCCACCGCGCTCGGGCTCGACAACGTGGTTTTCGCCGGTTTTCTCAACCAGAATGAGGTCGGCCGCGCCTACGCTTGCGCGGACGTCCTGGCGCTGCCGTCGGCGTACCAGGAGACATGGGGGCTGGTGGTCAATGAGGCGATGAACTTCCGCTGCGCCATCGTCGTCAGCGACCGTGTCGGCTGTGCGCCGGATCTCGTCGAGGGCATCTGCGGCCTGGTCGTGCCGCACGACGACATCCAGGCGCTGGCGGACGCGATCGACACGCTCGCCGCCGACCCGGCGCTGCTGGCGCGCTACCAGGCGGCGGCGCCGGAACGCATCGCGCAGTGGCGGCTGCCCCAGGCGGTCGCCGGCATCCGCGCGGCGCTGGGCCTGCCGGCCTAGCCGCCATGTCGGACGGGACGCCGCGCGTGCTGCACGTGCTTGCCACGCTCGACGCCGCCTCCGGCGGCCCGGCCAAGGCGGCCGTCGACATGGCGGTGGCCGCGCGGCGCGCCGGGGCCGACGTTGCCATCCTGACCACCGACTTCGGCAGCCATCCGGTCGACACGGCGGCGGCGCGCGCGGCCGGCGTGCGCGTCGAGAGCTTTCCCGTCGCCGCCCCCCGCTTCTGGAAACGCTCGCCGGCGCTGGCCGACGCCCTCGCGGCAGAGATCCCGCGCGTCGACGTGGTGCACCTGCACTCGCTCTACCTCTATCACGATTGGGTCGTCGGCGCGCTGTGCCGCCGCCACGGCGTGCCCTACCTGTTGCGGCCGCACGGCACGCTCGATCCGTTCATGTACCGGCGCCATCGCTGGCGCAAGGCGGCGATGGACGCGCTGTTCCAGAACCGCGTTCTGCGCGACGCGGCGGCGCTGCACTTCACGGCTGCCGACGAAGCGCGGCTGGCCCGCCCGGTCGCGCACAATCCCCGCGCCGTCGTGCTGCCGCTCGGCATGCATCTCGCGGAGTTCGCCGACCTGCCGGCGGCCGACCACTTCGCGGCGGCGCACCCGGAGACGCACGGCCGGCGCGTCGTGCTGTTCCTCGGGCGCTTGAACTTCAAGAAAGGCCTCGACCTCTTGGTCACGGCGTTCGCCGAGGTTGTCGCCGCGGTGCCCGATCTCCACCTGGTCCTGGCCGGCCCGGACGACGGCATGCAGGCGAAGGTCGAAGCCTGGGTCGCCCAGCGCGACATCGGATCGAGCGTCACCTTCACCGGCATGCTGCGCGGCGCAGATCGCCTGGCGGCCTATGCGGCGGCGGAGGTCTTCGTGCTGCCGTCGTATTCGGAGAACTTCGGCATCTCCGTCGTCGGGGCGATGGCCTGCGGCGTGCCTGTGATCGTCTCCGACCGCGTCAACATCTGGCGCGAGATCGATGCCGACGACGCCGGGGTCGTCGTGCCCTGCGACGCCGAAGCGCTGGCCTGTGCCCTGCGCGCGCTGGCAGACGCGCCGGAGAGCCGGGCGGCCCTGGTCGAGCGGGCGCGGGCCAGCGTCGCCGCGCGCTTCGACTGGGACCGCATCGGACCGCGCCTGGTGGCGCTTTATCGGGCGGTCGCCGCGCGCCAGCCGCTCGACGCCTGGGCGGCGTGACCATGTCGATCTCCGTCGTCATCCTGACCTTCAACTCCGCGGCGACGATCGGCGCGACGCTGGACAGCGTGCGCCGGGTATCGGACGACGTGCACGTGGTCGATTCGTTCTCGACCGACGCCACGCTCGACATCGCCCGCGAGCGCGGCGCCCGGATCGTGCAGCACGACTTCGAGAACTACGGCGCCCAGCGCAACTGGGCCATCGACACCCTGCCGCTACGCCACGACTGGCAGCTGCACCTCGACGCCGACGAGCGGCTCACCGACGACCTGGTCGAGGAGCTGGTCGGCCTGAAGGACCGGTTTCCCGCCGACGTCGACGGCTACATGATCGCGCGCCTGGTGCACTTCCTCGGCAGGCCCCTGCGCCATGGCGGCATGTTCCCGATCTGGCACATGCGCCTGTTCCGCACCGGCCGCGGCCGCTGCGAGGCCCGGTCCTACGACCAGCATTTCCTTTGCGACGGCCCAGTGCAGCGCCTGCGACACCCGTTCGTCGACGACATCCGCATGGACCTGACCGAGTGGGTCTCGCGGCACAATCGCTGGGCGTCGCTGCAGGCCCGTGACCTGGCGCGCCGGGCCGAAGCCGACACGGCGTCCGTGCCGCCGCGTCTGTTCGGCACGCCGATCGAGCGCCGACGCGCCTATCGCCGGTTCTTCAACCGCGCGCCGATCCTGGTGCGGCCGTTCCTGCTGTTCCTGCACCGCTACGTGCTGCTGCTGGGCTTTCTCGACGGCCGGCCCGGGCTGATCTTTCACGGGTTGCAGACGTTCTGGTTCCGCTTCCTGGTCGACGCCAAGCTCTACGAGATGCGCCGGCAGGACGGCGCGGGCGAGGACTGAGGCGATGGCGCGCTACGTCAATGTCGGCTGCGGCTTCAGCACGGGCAGCAGCTGGGAGAACTACGACGCCAGCCCGACGCTGAGGTTCGAGCGGCTGCCGCTCATCGGCCGCCTCTACACCAAGAACCGCACGCGCTTTCCCGCCGACGCGCGCTTCGGCGACATCACGCGCGGGCCCCTGGGGCCGCCAGGCAGCGCCGACGCCGTGTTCTGTTCGCACATGCTAGAGCACGTCGCCCGCGACGACATGCGCCGGTCGCTCGGCCACATCTTCACCATGCTGAGACCGGGCGGCACGTTCCGCCTGATCGTGCCGGACCTGGCGCCGCGCGCGCGCGCCTACTGCGCGCGGGGCGACGACCCGGACGCCGCCGACGCCTTCATGGAGAACGCCGGCCTCGGCGCCAAGCGCTCCCACGGCGGCCCGGTCGGCCGTCTCAAATGGGCCTTCGGCAACAGCGCGCATCTGTGGATGTACGACGAGGCGAGCCTGCGGGCGGAATTGGCGCGCGCCGGCTTCACCGGCATCCGCCGCTGCCGCTTCGGCGACTCGACCATTGCTGCCTTCGCCGAGGTCGAGGAGCGCGGGCGCTTCGAGAGCGAGGATGGCCCGGAGCTGGCGATGGCCTGCGAAAAGCCCGACGGCGCCTGACCGCGTGAAGATCCTCGTCTACGGCATCAACTACGCGCCGGAGGTGACCGGCGTCGGTCGCTTCACCGGCGACATGGCGGTGTGGCTGGCGGCGCACGGCCACCGCGTCTGCGTCGTCACGGCGCCGCCGTATTACCCGCACTGGCGCGTCGCCGACGGCTATCGCGGCCGCGGCTGGTTTCGCGAGGCGCGCGCCGAGGCCGACGTCTACCGCTGTCCGCTCTACGTGCCGCGGCAGGCCAGCGGGGCAACGCGCGCCGCCCACCTGGTCTCGTTCGCGATGAGCAGCCTGCCGGTCGCGCTGACCCGGGCGCTGCGCATGAGGCCCGACCTCGTGTTTGCCGTCGAGCCGACGATCGCCACGGCACCCGCGGCGCTGATGGCCGCCCGCCTCGCCGGCGCGCGCTCGTGGCTGCCCGTGCAGGATCTCGAGATCGACGCCGCGGCCGGCCTGGGCCTGCTGCCGCGCTGGAGCGCGGACCTGGCGCTCGGCCTGCAGCGCCGCCTGTTCCGGCGCTTCGACACGGTGTCGACGATCTCAGCCCGCATGGCCGAACGCATCGCCGCCATCGGCGTGCCGCGCGAGCGCATCGAGGCCTTCCCCAACTGGATCGACACCCAGGCGATCCGCCCGGACGTGCCTGCCGCAGACCTGCGCGCGGAACTGGGCATCGCCGCCGACGCCGTCGTCGCGCTCTATGCCGGCAACATGGGCAAGAAGCAGGGGCTGGAGCTGATCGCCGCCGCCGCCGAACGCATGCCGGCAGACCCGCCCGTCAACTTCGTCGCCGCCGGCGACGGCGCCGGCCGCGCGGACCTGGCGGCGGCGCTCAAGCGGTCCGGCGCGGACGTGCTGCTGCTCGACGCCCAGCCCGACGCGCGGCTGCCCGCGCTGCTGGCGCTGGCCGACATCCACCTGCTGCCCCAGCGCGCCGAAGCCGCCGACCTGGTGATGCCCTCGAAGCTGGGCGGCATGCTGGCCAGCGGCCGCCCGGTCGTCGCCGCGGCGGCGCCGTCGACCCAGATCGCAGCGGCGGTCGACGGCTGCGGCCTGGTGGTGCCGCCGGGAGACGCCGCGGCGTTCGCGGCGGCGATCGCGCGGCTGGCCGGCGACGCCGAGTTGCGCCGGCGCCTGGGCGCGGCGGCACGCGAGGCGGCGGTGCGCGACTGGGAGCGCAAAACCGTGCTCGGTCGCTTCGAGGCGGCGTTGACGGCGCGCTGTCGGGCGGCGTGAGCGTGCGTCAGCTCGATCGCGGCGCCGTCCACCGGGCGATCAAGCTGCTGCGCCTGGCGGGCCGGCGCCGCGCCTGGCGCGGCCTGCGTCACGGCGTCGGCGCGAGCCTCGAATACGCGCCGCTGATCGCGCCGCTTGCTTTCTCGACCGTCGTCGACGTCGGCGCCAATGTCGGCCAGTTCGCGCTGCTCGCCACCTTGCTGCGGCCGAACGCGCGCGTCTTCAGCTTCGAGCCGCTGGCCCGGCCCGCCGCGGTGTTCGAGCGGGTCTTCGCCGACGCGCCGAACGTCACGCTGATCCGCGCCGCGATCGGGCCTGAGGAGGCCCGCGCGGCGATGCACGTCAGCGGCCGCGACGACAGCTCGTCGCTGCTGCCGATCGGCGCGCTGCAGGCCGAGGCGTTTCCGGGCACCGGCGAGGTCGGGCGCGAGGAGGTCGCGATCGCGCCGCTGGACCGCTTCCTCGCCGCCGACGACATCGCGCCGCCGGCGCTGCTGAAGCTCGACGTGCAGGGCTACGAACTCGAGGCGCTGCGCGGTTGCGCGCCCCTGTTCGGTTGCTTCGCCCACGTCTTCGTCGAGGTCTCCTACGCGCCCTTCTACGATGGCCAGGCGCTCGCCAATGACGTCACGGACTATCTCGCGGGGCGCAGGTTTGAGCCGATCGAGACCCGGCCGTCGCTAGTGGACGACGCCGGCCGGCCGCTGCAGGCCGACGTGCTGTTCCGAGCGACGGCCTAGCGCCCGGGCAAGGGGATGCCGTCGCGCGGCCGCAACAAGCCGAGCCCGCGGCGCATGTTTGTGGCGACGACGGCGCGCGGTGCGGCGGCAAAGACCGCCTCCCGCCACAGGCCGCCCGACAGCGTCGGCGACCGCGGCCACAGCGCCTGCACCTCGCGCCGCAGGACAGGGAACAGCGCGCGCGCGGGCCCACTCAGGGGCGGCCAGACGTCGGCCGGGACGCGGTCGGTGGGCGTCCCGGGAGCGACGAGCAGGTGCATGAGCACGGCCAGCGGCTTGCCCATGCGCGCGGCCGTCGCGATCTCGCGCACCTGGTCCCAGTCCAGTTCGGGCGCGCGTACCAACAGCGTGGCGTCGACCAGCTTGCGCGCCGACAGCGGCCCGAACTTGTCCTTGGCCGCGTTGCTGACGGCGATCATCAGGGCGTGCGACGGCGCCGGCACCTTGATCGCCGCCTCAAGGCGTTGCGCCGCCGCGAACACCGCCTCGGCCGGCAGGCCGCGGGCAAGAGGGTCTTCGTCGGGGGCGATGTGGATGTCCAGGTTGACGACGCCGACGCGGGAGATGAACGGCGCGTAGCTGTGCCGCGGCATGAAGCCCCAGGGCGGCAAGTCGGAGACGCGGAAGGCGTAGCCCTGCGCCGCCAGCGTCTCGATTAGGCGATCCCGGTCGCGCGGTCGCACCAGCACGTCCATGTCGCCGACCAGGCGCGCGGTGGGATCGTCGGCATAGAGCGTGTGCGCCGCGGCGAAGCCCTTGATCGCGACGACGTCGATGCCAGCCGCGGCGATCTCTGCCAGGCAGGCGTGCTGGCGCGCGAGCGCCAGCTTGGCGGCGAGGCGCCCCTCTTTCGCGCGGTTTGGTTCGACCAGCCACGTGCCGGCGACTTGCTCGGCCGGCGCCAGGACATAGGCGGCGAGCGGCGCCGCGACGACGTCGGCCAGGCGCGCCGCGGCGTCGCGTAGGGCATCGGGCGCAGCGTCCGCCGCCACCTGGGGCGTCGAAATCAGTCGCCAGATATCGGGCGCTCGCGGCACGGCGGCAAGTATAGGGTGCCGGTGCGTCCGCGCTACGTCTGCTATCGGCTCTGGTCACAGATGACCTTCGTCCATCGGTGTGCCGGCGCCGCGCGCCCCCGCGGGCTTTTCTCTCCTTGGCGCCCATGGAATAACTGACAGATCTCCTAGCAGTGAGTCGCGGCTTGAACGATCAGACTTCCCGGCCCGTCGTGGTCACAGGCGGCGCCGGCTATGTCGGCAGCCACGCCTGCAAGGCGCTGGCCGCCGCCGGTTATCTCCCGGTCGCCGTCGACGACCTGCGGCGGGGCCACGACTGGGCGGTGCAATGGGGGCCGCTTGAGCGCGTCGACCTGCGCGATCGCATGGCACTGGACGCGGTGTTCGCGCACCATCGCCCGGTGGCCGTCATGCACTTCGCGGCCTTCGCCTATGTCGGCGAATCGGTGACCGAGCCGCTCGCGTACCACGAGAACAACGTCGGGGGGCTGTTGGCGTTGCTGGACGTCGCCGGGCGCCACGGCGTGCACCCGATCGTCTTCTCCAGCAGCTGCGCCGTTTACGGCGAGCCCGAGACGCCACGACTGCGCGAGGATCACCGGCGCCGACCGGTCAATCCATACGGGGCGACAAAGATGATGTGCGAGCGCATTCTCGAGGACTGCGCGGCGACCGGCGCGGTGACTGCGGTCTCGCTGCGGTACTTCAATGCCGCCGGCGCGGACCCAGACGGCGAGATCGGCGAGTGGCACGACCCCGAAACGCACCTGATCCCGCTCGCAATCCGCGCGGCCGTCGACGAGGGCTTCAGGCTCAACGTCTACGGTAGCGACTATCCCACCGCGGACGGCACGGCTGTGCGCGACTATGTCCACGTGGCGGACCTCGCGGCGGCGCACGTCAAGGCCCTCGACTATCTTCTTGCCGGCGGCGACACGGTCGCGCTCAATCTCGGTACGGGCGTGGGCCATTCGGTACGCGAGGTCATTGCCGCAACCGAGACCGCGCTTGGCCGGCCGGTCAAGACCGTCGACGCGCCGCGTCGGCCGGGCGATCCGCCCGCGCTCGTCGCGGATGCGGCGCGGGCGACGGCCCTGCTCGATTGGCGCCCCGACTGGACCGACCTCGCGGCGATCGTCGCCTCCGCCGCACGCTGGCACACCGCCAACGGAATGCTCCGCCGCCCGGCCTGACGGGTCCCGCCGACCGACGCGCCGGCCCTTGCGCTGACCGCCGCGCTTCCGCATACATGCGCGCCATGAGCGACGCCCAACAGATCGCGCTGCTCGACGGCCTGCCGCGGGTCCGCGTGCTGGTCGTCGGCGACGTCATGCTCGACCGCTTCATCTATGGCTCGGTCGACCGCGTCTCGCCGGAGGCGCCGATCCCGGTGCTGCAGGTCAACCGCGAGACGGCGATGCTGGGCGCCGCCGGCAACGTCGTGCGCAACCTGGCGGCGCTCGGCTCGCGGCCGCACCTGGTGGCGGCGATCGGCGGCGACGCCGCCGGCGACGAGGTCGGTCGCCTCCTGGCCCGGATCGACGTCGAGCCCGATCTGATCGTCGATCCGTCGCGCATGACGACGATCAAGAGCCGCTTCGTCGCCGGCGCCCAACAGCTGCTGCGCACCGATCAGGAGCACAAGGTGCCGCTGCGCGCGGCGCTGGAGGACCGGGTGCTCGAGGCCGCGGGGGCGGCGCTGGCGGACTGCGGTGCCGTCGTGCTGTCCGACTACGGCAAGGGCGTATTGAGCGATGCCGTGCTGGGCGGCGTGCTGGACGCTGCGCAGGCGCACGGCCTGCCCGTCGTTGTCGATCCCAAGGGCGACGACTACGACCGCTACCGGGGGGCCACGCTGGTGACACCGAACCGGCGGGAGCTGGCGGCCGCCGCGCGCCTGCCGACGCACGACGACGACGCGGTCGTCGCCGCGGCGCGCCATGTCATCGCCACTTGCGGCATCCGCGCCGTCCTGGCGACGCGCGGGCCGGAGGGCATGTCGCTGGTGCCGGCGGAGGGCCCGGCGGTGCACCTGCCGGCGACGGCGCAGGAGGTGTTCGACGTCTCCGGCGCCGGCGACACGGTGGCCGGGGTGGTCGCCGCGGCGCTGGGCGCCGGCGCGCCACCGGTCGAGGCGGCGGCGCTCGCCAACCTGGCGGCCGGCGTCGTCGTCGCCAAGGCCGGCACCGCCGCGGTCGGCCTCGACGAGATGCACCACGCGCTGCGCCGGCATGAGCTGGACGCCGGCGAGGCCAAGGTGCTGGGCCACGACGAACTGATGGAGCGCCTGGCCCGCTGGCGCGGGCGCAACTTCAAGATCGGCTTCACCAACGGCTGCTTCGACCTCTTGCACCCCGGGCACGTGGCGCTGTTGGCCCAGGCGCGGGCGGCCTGCGACCGCTTGGTCGTCGGTCTCAACACCGACGCCTCCGTGGCGCGGCTCAAGGGTCCGCACCGCCCGGTGCAGGGCGAGACCGCGCGCGCCACGGTGCTGGCCTCGCTGGCCACGGTCGACGCGGTGGTGCCCTTCGCCGAGGACACGCCGATCGCGCTGATCGAGGCGATCCGCCCCGACGTGCTGGTCAAGGGCGCCGACTACACCGAGGCCACGGTGGTCGGGGCCGAGATCGTCAAGGCCTATGGCGGCCGCGTGCTGCTGGCCGATTTGGTCGACGGCGAGTCGACGACCGCGACGCTGGCGCGGATTGGGAGCTAAAAGCCGGCTGCCTCACAGCCGCGGATCGAGCAGCGACTGCAGCTGTGCCGCGCCGTGCCGCGCGAAGCGCAGCAACAGGGCGCGGCGGCGGCTGCCGTTCAGGCGCGTCTCCGGCGCCGGCCGCAGTTCCTCCGCGCCATAGGCGTCGGCGACCATCAGGCCGCAGTCCTCAGGCAGCACCTCGCGCGGGAAGTCGGCGGCGACCGCGAAGTAGAATCGGTCGCAGAACTCCCGGTATTCCGGCCACTTGGCGTCGGCCTGGAAGTCGGCCAGCGAGCTCTTGATCTCGACGATCGTCACCGTGCCGTCGGCGGCCAGGGCGATGACGTCGGCGCGGCGGCCGCTCCTGAGCGTGAACTCGGTGAGGCAGGCCAGGCCCTGCTCGGCCAACGCGCGGCAGACGCCGCGCGTCACCTCCCGCGTCACGGCCTCGCGGCCGAGCCCGTCGTTGTCGTTGGCGTTTGTCATTTGTTCGGGAAATTGTAGTAGAATGTTCAAAAGACGGCAGGTAGGTGACGTACGAGGCCGACAGGAGGTTAGCACCGCCATGAGCGAGCCAAAGAACGACGTTGCACAGGCAATTCGCAATGTCAGCCGACCACTCGATCGCCGTGCGGCACTGGCCCGACTGGGCATCGCCGCCGGTGTTGCCTATGTCGCGCCTACGGTGCTCCAGCTCGACCGCAGCGCCAACGCCAAGGTGCTGCCGACGCCCTGCCCGCCGCCCCACGCCAAGGGGAGCGGCGCACCCTGGTGCCCTCGACGGCGCTAGCCGCGACCGACCGGCCGCTGGCCGCGTCGCCATTGAGGCCGAGAGCCGACGGCGGCCGGTTGGGCATGCCCGGCCGGCGATCAGGTCGGCAGAGTGCTGTTGTTCCGAAGCGGCGTGCTTCACTCATGTGATGCCGCGGCGGCAACGCGGCCGGGACGGATGAGGGATCTCACCGCAATTGCCGACCGAACGACTGAGCCGCCGCGGACCGCGCCGGCGCGCGGGCGGTCGGTCGGCCGGCGTACTGCGCTCGCACGGCTGGGCATTGCCGCTGGCATCGCCTACGTTGCACCGACGGTGCTTGAGCTGGACCGCAGTGCCAATGCCAAGGTGTTGCCGACGCCCTGCCCGCCGCCGCACATGAACCCTCCGTCCCGGTGCCGGAGACGATAGCGTCGTTTCGACCGACCGAACGCCCAAATACCGAGACGCCCCCGCCGCCGACGCGGCCCTGTTCCGCCGCGCCGAGGCGGCGCAGGCGAGCGGCGAGTCTGCCGACGCCATCGCGCTCTACCGACAGCTCCTTGACCGCGCGCCGGAGCACGTCGCCGCCTGGCGCGGTCTGACGGTCGCGCAGGAAAAGGCCGGCGCCGCCGCCGACGCCGCGACCAGCCGCCGCCACGCCGACGAGATCGAAGCCGCCCACATCGCCGGCGCCGCCAGCGCGCTCTTGTTCGCCGGCCGCGACGCGGCGGCGGACACGCTGCTCGACAAGGCGCTGGCGCTCGATCATGGCGCGCCGCGCGTCCACTGGCTTAAGGGTCAGCTCGCGGCCTGGCGCGGCGACCGGGCGGCGGCGCTGGCGCACTACCAGGCCTGCCGCGCGCGCGCCGACGTGGCGGCCCCGGCGGATTTCATGATCGCGGCTATGGGCGGCGCCGAGACGCCCGAGCGCGCACCCGACGACTATGTGCGGGCCGATTTCGATTGGTACGCGGAGGGCTACGACCGGCACTTGACCGAGGCGCTGGGCTTCGCGGTGCCGGCGCTGCTGCATGCGGCGATCGCGGCGAGCGACCCGGCCGCCGGCGGCGCGGGCCTCGATCTCGGCTGCGGCACCGGGTTGACCGGCGCCGCGATTGCGCCGCTGGTCGGCGACCTCACCGGCGTCGACCTGTCGCCGGCGATGCTGGAGCGGGCGCGGGCGCGCGGTTGCTACGACCGCCTCGTCGAGGCCGAGGTGCACGCCTTCCTGGCGGGCGCGCCCGAGGGCAGCGCCGACCTGGTCGTCGCCGGCGACGTGCTGGTCTATGTCGGCGATCTAGCCCCGTTGTTGCGGGACGTGGCGCGCGTGTTGCGGCCCGGCGGGCTGTTCGCCGCGACGACGGAGCACGGGGAAGACGGCGTCGAGCTGGCGGCGAGCGGGCGCTACCGCCACGGTGTCGCGGCGGTCGAACGCCAGGCTGCCGCCGCCGGGCTGGCCGTCGTGGCGCGCACGCCGGCGACCCTGCGCCGCGAACTCGGCGCGCCGGTCGCGGGCGATGTCTGGGTCATGCGCCGCTGAGCGCGCCCAAATAGAAACGGCGGCGCGTGGGCGCCGCCGTTCGCACGTGTCTCTCGATTGATCGGGTCAGGCGGCCTGGTCGACCTCCGGCTCCGGCACTCCGGCCTTCGTCACCAGCGTCGCCAGGACCTGCGGCAGCTCGCTGCCGTTGGCAGTTGTGATCAGGTTGCTGTCGATGACCAGCGGCTCCTCGCTCCAGGTGGTGCCGCCTTCGATCGTCACGGCCTCGCGCGTCGCCTCGGCACCGGCGACGGTGCGGCCCGACGCCACTTCGGCGACCTGCAGCAGCGAGACGGCGTGGCCCAAGACGGCGACCGGCTTGTCGGTCTCGACGAACGCCTTGACCAGGCGCTTGGCGTGCGGGTCGCGCGCCAGCGTGGCGATGCTCTGCGGCCCGTCGGGCAGCAGCAACGCCGCGAAGTCGGCCGACAGCACCTCGCTCAGCTTGGCGTCGGTCATGAACATGGTGGCCCCAGCCGCCCTCGTGCCAGCCGTGCACCAGAATGCCTTCCTGCCCGACGATCTTCGGCTCCAGGCCGCGCTCCAGGAAGAAGCGCTGGGCGTCGGTGAGCTGGCTCTCCTCGAAGCCGTCGGCGACGAGGATGGCGATGGCCTTTCCGGTGGTGGCGACAGAGTCGGTCGTCATGGAGCCTCCTTGAGATGTGGCGGCGGGCGCTCGCCCGCGAATTGCGATCGCAGCGGCCGGTCGGCGGCAGGAACGCGCCGCCGGGATACCCAAACCCGACCTTGGAAAAAGGCCGCCGACCCGACTGAAAGCGTCGTTGCGCGGGGCCGGTGACCCTTGTGTCTTCGCGCAGGAACGTAGGTACGCACCCGCCCGGTGTCAAACCCCGCGCTGCACAGCAGCAAACGAAAGCGAAATTTCGGCCGGCATTCGCATCCAGCGCGTGCGTTGTATGGGCCGCACCGCACGTTCCGCGCGCGAAAGCGCCTGTCGGGCGACACATTCTTGCGCAGCGCTTTCCCCGCGCCGGCGGGCGGCATAGTGTCGCACGGCCCGCCCGCCGCCCGTACCCGGACCCTGTCTCCGCACGTCATGCGCCGTCCCACCGTCTTCGACTTCGCCCTCCTGGTCGTGCTCGGCGCGATATGGGGCTCGGCCTTTCTTTCGATCAAGGTCGCCGTCGGCGGCGTGACGCCGTTTACGCTGGCGGCGACGCGAGTCGTGATCGCGGCGGCGGCGATGCTGCTCTACTTGGCACTGGTCGGGTGCCGGCTGCCCTCCCTGCGCGGCGGCGAGGCCGGCAGCGTCTGGCCGCTGGCGATGGCGACGGCGGTCCTGAACACCGCGGTGCCGTTCGTCCTGATCTCCTGGGGCCAGCAGTACATCGACAGTTCGCTGGCGGCGATCCTGATGGGCGCCGGGCCGCTGATGGCGCTGGTGCTGGGCCACGCCTTCACCCACGACGAGCGGGCGACGGTGCCGAAGATCGTCGGCCTGGCGCTGGGCTTCGCCGGCGTGCTGACCGTGATCGGCGTCGACGCGCTCGGCGGCCTCGGCAGCAACGTGCTGGGCCAGCTGGCGGTGGTGGCGGCCTCGTTCAGCTATGTCACCTCGGGCCTGTTGAGCCGCCGGCTGACCGCGCGGCTGCCCAGCGACGTCTCGGCCACGGCCGTGCTGTGCGGTGGTGTGGTTCTCACCGTGCCGCTGGCGCTGCTGTTCGAGCGGCCCTGGGCGCTGACGCCCAGCGGGCTCGAGCTCGGCGCCGTGGTCTATCTCGGCCTCGTCGCGACGGCGCTCGCCAGCCTGGTGCGCTACCGCATCATCGCCAACTGCGGCTTCAGCTTCATGAGCCAGGTGAGCTACCTGATCCCGGTGTTCGGCGCGCTGTTCGGCTGGCTGCTTTTGGGCGAGACGCTGACCGCGGCGGCGCTGATCGCGCTCGCCATGATCCTGGTCGGCATCAATCTGACCCGGCTGGACCCGGCGCGACTGGTCTCCCAGCTCCGCGGTTGAGGGATTCCGGCTATTCGCCCGCTTCGGCGACCTGGGGGGCGGCTTGGGTGGCGACATCGACCGGCGGTTTGGCCGGCTTGGCGGATTTCGCGGCTTCGGCGGCTTCGGCGGCCTCGACCGTGTCGATGTCGCCGGAGATCTGGCCGCCGCCGGCGACTTCCAGCGTGCCGTAGCGGATGCGCCCCTTGACCTGGCCCGTCGACTGCACGCGCAGCACGTCGCGCGCCGTCAGGTCGCCCTCGAAGCGGCCGTGGATCTCCGCGGTCGCGACCTCGCAGTTGCCCTTGAAGACGCCGGACCTGGCGATCTCCAACTGGCGGCTCGTCATCGCCGCTTCGACCTCGCCCTCGACGACCAGCACGTCGCAGGCGGCGATCTCGCCCTTGAGGCGGATGTTGCTGCCGACGATCAGCTTGCTGTCCTCGGGCCGGCTGTGCGCGGTGGCCTCGCGCGGACGGCCGGACGGCGCGGTGGGCAGGTCGCGCCCGGGGCTGGCGGGGCGGGCGGGGATGCTCGGGTTCGTGTCGCGCATGGGCTCTCGATCCTCGGGGGCGCGGCCGGTGCCGCGGCTCTTGATGCGTTGGAACATGGTCGCGTCGCTTTCACTTGCCGGCGGGGGCCGACCCGTCGCCGGCCGCGAGGGATACTAGAACCCGAGATTTGCGCGCAACTGTGACCTTGTCAGGGCAATAATGCGTTGTCCCGACTCGGTGCCGCTTGACCGGGCTCAATGTCCGCGTCGGCGCGGCCCGCGACGATGCCAACGACCCAACCCCCGAGGATCTCACCGCCCATGCCCTTGCGGACGTGGACCATCGCCTCCCTGGCCCTCGCGGCCGCCCTTGCCGCCGGACACACGCAAGCGGCCGACGCCGAGGCCGGCGGCCGGCTGGCCAAGACCTGGTGCGCGAACTGCCACCTGGTCGGCGACGGCGTCGGCGTCGCCTCGGACGCGGCACCGCCGTTCAGCCTGGTCGCGACCTACCCGGAGCCGCGCATCCGCGGCTTCATCGCCGACCCGCACCCGCCGATGCCGAAGCTGCAGCTCACGCGTCAGCAGATCGACGACATCGTCGCGTATCTGCAGTCGCTGCAGGGCGGCTGAGCGCACACCGCGTTAGGGTCGCCGCGCCATGGCGACGACGGTCGAACTGATGGACCAGGCCGTGCGCAGCCACCAGGCGGGCGCGGTCGAGGACGCCGCGCGCCTGTACCGCCAGGTGCTCGAGCGCGAACCGCGCCACGCCCAGGCGTTGCGCTTCATGGGCATGGCGGCGCTGCAGACCGGCCGGCTGGGCCCGGCGGCGCAGCTCTTGGACCGGGCGCTCGCCGAGACCGCCGACGACGCCGAGCTGCACCTCATGCGCGGCGAGGTGCATCGCCTGGCGGGTGAGAGCGACGCGGCGGCGGCCGCCTATCGCGCCGCGCTGAAGCATCGGCCCGACTACCTGGAGGCGCTGGGCAACCTAGCGGCGCTGGCGCAGGAAGCCGGCGAGCTCGACGAGGCCGTCGACCTGCTGCGACGCGCCGAGGGCCTGGCGCCGGCGCACCCGGTGGCGCTCAACAACCTTGGCGCGGCGTTGCGCGCGCAGGGCGACAACGCCGCCGCCGCCGAGCGCTTCGAGCGCGCCGCGGCGGCCATGCCCGATGCCGCGGAGGTGCACGTCAACCTGGGCCGTGCCCGGCTGGCGCTGGGCCAGGCGGCGCCGGCGGCCGAGGCGCTGGCGCGCGCGCTGGAGTTGACGCCCGACGACGCCGAGGCGCTGGCGGCGTTGGCCGGCGCCCGCGCGCTTCTAGGCGACTGGCCGGCCGCGGCGGACGCCTTCGCCCGCGCCGTCGCGCTGGCCCCAGCCAACGCGCCGGCCCAGGCCGGGCTCGCGCAGGCCGAACTGCGGCTCAACCGGCACGACGCGGCGCGTACTGCCGCCGGGTCGGCGTTGGAGCGAGAGCCCGAGAACGTGATCGCGCGGCTGGTGCTGGCGACCCTCGACCGCCATGCGGGCGAATTCGAGCGGGCCCGGCCGGCCCTCGAGGCGCTGTCGGGGTCCGAACTGCCAGTGGCGACCGCGATCGAGGTGCAGACCGAACTGGGCCGCGCGTGCGACCGCCTGGACGACGCCGACGCGGCGTTCGCCGCCTTCGCCGCGGCCAACCGTCTGAGCGGCGCGCTGCCCGCCGCGCAGGCCGTCGACCGCGCGAGCTACCCGGCGCAGATCGAGCGCCTGCGCGGCTGGACCGCGACGCTGACGCCCGAAGACGTCGCCGGCTGGGGGGCACCGGCCGACGAGCGCACGCCGGTGTTCTTCGTCGGCTTCCCGCGCTCCGGCACGACGCTGACGGAGCAGGTGCTGGCCGCGCACCCGGCCCTGATCGGCAGCGACGAAGCGCCGTTCGTCGGCGACCTCTTGCGCCGCCTCGCGGACCTGACCGGCCGCACGACGCCGTACCCGCAGGTGCTGGGCGAGCTCGACCAGAACGACGCCGCGAGCCTGCGCGACGCCTATTGGGCCGAGGTCGCGCGGCACATGGGCGAGCTCGGCGGCCGGCGGCTGGTCGACAAGCTGCCGCCCAACCTCGTGCACCTGGCGCTGATCCGCCGGCTGTTCCCCGCGGCACCCGTGATCGTCGCCCTGCGCGACCCGCGCGACGTGGTGCTGAGCTGCTTCATGCAGAGCTTCGAGCCCAACCCGGCGATGGTGCAGTTCCTCGACCTCGCCGACGCGGCGCGGCTCTACGACGGCGTCATGGCGCTGTGGCGCGCCGGCCGCGACGTGCTGGGCCAGCGCGAGCTGACCGTGCGCTACGAGGACACCGTCGCCGATCTCGAGGCGACGGCGCGCACGATGTTCGGCTTTCTCGGCCTCGCCTGGACCGACGAGGTGCTGCGCTACGCCGAGAAGGCGTCGGAGAAGACCATCAGCACGCCCAGCTACGCCGACGTGACGCGGCCGATCTACGACCGCGCCGCCGGTCGCTGGCGCAAGTACCGGGAGCACCTGGCGCCGGTCCTGCCCGTGCTGGCCCCCCACGTCGCCGCGTTTGGCTATCCGGAGGACTGAGACGCGGCGACCGGCGGCTTGTTTACAGCCCGCTGCCGGGAGAATACTATGAATGAGCGGGTGTCTTGGGTCAGTAAAGTTCAGTAGTGGTGACAATAAATGAACAAGAAAAATAGCGCTGCAGTTAGAAATTCGCGGCCCTTTCTGCGCATTCAGTGCCCACAATTAGACCTCGCATTTCTATTCTTCTTCGCAATGCTTGTCGTCACGGCGTTTGTGTCGACTGGAGCAAAATCACAGGTCGTCGGCGAACCGGTGTCGATCGACGACAGCTGCAGCTATTTCGGCGAAGAGATGGTCGACGTCGTCTACACCTTCCAGAGCGTGACGGAAGCGGAGGACATCGTCGTCTCGATTGTCGACGTCTCCGGCCTGGTTCCCCGTTTCACAACGCGGGCGGCGGGCGTGCCGAATGCGGCCGCGATCATACAGGGCTCGCAGCGCATGCTGCTCTACAACCCCGGCTTCATCAACGACCTGCGCGCCCAGGTGCAGAACCGCTGGGCGCCGATCAGTGTCATCGCGCACGAGGTCGGCCACCATCTCAACGGCCACACGCTGGAGACCGGCGGCAGCCGGCCGGGCATTGAGCTCGAGGCGGACTACTTCTCCGGCTTCGTCCTGCAGCAGATGGGCGCCGACCTGGACGACGCCCAGATCGCGATCAACATCTTGGGCAGCGACGTCGGCAGCGATACGCATCCCGCGAAACGCGACAGGCTGGCGGCCATTGCGGCGGGCTGGTCGAAGGCCTGCGAGCGCGACGACGACTGCAGCACGTTCGGCGGATCGCCGCCTGTCGTCAGCGATGCGGGTGGCGACAGCTGTGCTTATGCCAACGACGGCGTCTGCGACGAGCCCGGGATCTGTCCGGCGGGCAGCGACAGCACCGACTGCCGCGGGCAGGTCGCGAGCCGTCCGACCGGCGCCGACAGCTGCCAGTACGCCAACGACGGTGTCTGCGACGAACCGGGGATTTGCTCGCCGGGGACCGACACGGCCGATTGCAGCGGGCAGGTCGCGAGCCGCCCGACCGGCGCCGACAGCTGCCTATATGCCAACGACGGCGTCTGCGACGAACCGAACCTTTGCCCGGTTGGCAGCGACACCGCCGACTGCCGCGGCCAGACCGCGAGCCCGCAGACCGGGGACGACAGCTGTCTGTATGCCAATGACGGCGAGTGCGACGAGCCGGGGATATGCACCGACAGCGCCGACTGCCGCGGCCAGGTCGCGAGCCGCCCGACCGGCGCCGACAGCTGCGTATACGCCAGCGACGGGGTGTGCGACGAACCGGGGCTCTGTTCGGTGGGCTCGGACAGCAGCGACTGCCGGGCCTTCTCGCTGCGGCCGGCGTCCGGCAGCTACGACGCCGTCACGCTGAAGAACCAGTGCCCGACCGACGAGATCAAGGTGGCCGTCCGCTTCCAGGACGCTGTGTCCGACGAGTGGAAGAACGCGTACTGGCTGCGCATCGGCTATGACGAGGCGACGCCGCCGTTCTTCACGAAGAACCGGTACTGGTACTACGTCGCGGTGTCGCTGCGCGACGGCGGCACGTGGAACGCCCAGGCCGACGACCACGCGACGGTCGAGATCGGCGGCGAGACCTACCGGCTCGGCAAGATGGACTCCGGCGAAGAGTGGGGCGAGCAGTCACGGAATTTGACCTGCGACTGAGCGGCGGCCGGTCAACGAAGTCTTCGCCCCGCGCGGGTCGCTGGGCGGTTTTCTACGGCGCGGCGCCGAGCGGCAGGTGCAGGTCGGTCAGGTATTCGCTCTCCGGCACGTCGTCCGGGTTGTTGAGGTAGACCTCCAGGAACGGCCGCGTCGGGTCGAGCCACTCGCCGGAGCCGGGCAGCCAGTCGTTGCGCAGGTCGCCGAAGACCTTGCTGATTTGCCCGTACGGGCCCTTCAGCGTGTAGATCGCGTAGCGCCCGCCGGGCAGGGTCTGCACCTCGATCCCGGCGTCGGCGTCCGGCGTCACCTCCCCGTCCAGCACCAGGCAGGCGTCGTAACGCAGCCGCTCGGGCGGGGTCGTGCGCGGGTCGTCGAGGCCGAAGCCGAAATTGCCGCGCACGCGGCCATAGAGGTCGTGCGCGCGCACCCAGGCCCACGGCGCCATCCACGCCTGCGGCGCCATTTCGTTGTAGGGCCCGACACGCCGGCAGTAGACGACCTCGACGGCCGGCAGGGTCTCGATACGAACGTCCATGGCGCTGGCTCCCCGCGCTGCCCGGTCCGTGCCCAGCGTAGGTCAGAAGAGCCCGCGATCCAAGGCCGCGGCGTCGGTCGGGGCGCCTAGTCGGCGGCGGCGGCTTTCTCTTTAGGCGCCGGCGTGTCGCCGTCCGCCTCGTCCGCTGCCGCCTTGGGCGCGGTTCGCTTCTTCTTTCTGGGTGGCTCTTCCTTGGGCGGCGCCGGCATGTTGGCGCGGATGCGCTTGGCGAGATCGTCGAGGTCGTCGGCGAGCGGCATGCCGCGGTCCCAGGCGAGCGTCACGCCGTCCTTGGCGTAGCGCGGCAGCACGTGAATGTGCACGTGCGGCACGGTCTGCCAGCCGGCGGGGCCGTTGGGCTGGATGATCGTGATGCCGGCGGGCTGGAAGGTCTCGCGCAGCGCCCGGGCGATCCGGTGGGCGGCGCGGAACAGGCCGGCGACGTGGCTCTCCTCCAGGTCCAGCAGCGTCACGGCGCTGGCCTTGGCGATGACCACGACGTGGCCCTGGGTGACCTGGCCGGCGTCCATGACGGCCACCGCGAACTCGTCGTCGTAGACCCTGGTGACCGGAATCTCGCCGGTGACGATCTGGCGAAAGACGTTGTCCGGCACGGTGGCTCCCTCTTGGCGCTGGTTGGCCCAGCCTGCGCCGCGAACGGCCAAACAAGCGTTAAGCAGCCCGCGCATTCATGTGGATAAACCAACAATGCTAACGATCCGTTTGGCGGCGCCCCGTTGGCGCTAGCGGCCAGTGCCACGCCGTGCCGTAGACTGGGGCCATCGCCCCGTCCGACAGGGAGTGCCGCCTCATGTGCCGCTGGATGGCCTACTCCGGAGCGCCGATCCCGCTCGATCAGCTGCTCCTCAAGCCCGAGCACTCGCTGATCGACCAGAGCCTGGAGTCCCGCATGGGCGCGACGACGACCAACGGCGACGGCTTCGGCATGGGCTGGTACGGCGCGCGCGAGGAGCCGGCGCTCTACAAGACCATCCTGCCGGCCTGGAACGACGCCAACCTGGCGGATCTCGCGGCGTGCATCTCCTCGCCGCTGTTCATGGCGCACGTGCGGGCGACGACGGGCTCGCCGATCCAGCAGTCGAATTGCCACCCGTTCCGGCACGGCAAGTGGCTGTTCGTGCACAACGGCCTGATCGCCGATTTCGCGCGCGTCAAGCGCGACCTGGTGCTGGCCATCGCGCCTGAGCTGTTCGCCGAGCTGCGCGGCTCGACGGACTCGGAAGCGATGTTCTTCCTGGCGCTGACCTTCGGGCTCGACGCCGACCCGATCGGCGGCATCGCGCGCATGGCCGGGTTCGTCGAGCAGGTCGGCCGCGCGCACGGCGTCGTGCAGCCGATCCAGATGTCGATCGGCCTCAGCGACGGCGAGCGTCTCTACGGTTTCCGGTACTCGAGCGAGGGCGCGTCCCGCTCGCTGTTCCACAGCAAGAGCATGACCGCGCTCTACGAGATCAACCCGGAGATCCGGGACCGCTTCTCGCCCGACGCCCGCGCGGTGGTGTCCGAGCCGCTGTCCCGCCTGAGCGAGGAATGGGAGGCGATCCCGGAGGCCACGGTCGCCATCGTGCACGCGGGCGAGGTGGAGCGCCGGGCATTCGCGCCGGAATTGCCGGGCTAAGCCCCCTTGACATTCTAGGCATTATTCCCTATATTGGCGGCAGTCGAAGGGGACACGTGTGTCCGCCGTTCGGCATCACCCACCAACAGCACCGAAACTAAGGCGCCACCGCGCCCGCCCTCGGCGGGGGCGGCGGGACGTCATGGTTGCACGATCAAACAAAACATGATCAAAGATGAGGTCCGAGATGCGACATCTGCGACTGAACGGCACGCTGGGTGCCAGCTATTCGAGCCGGGGCGAGGAAGTGCTGGCGATGAAGACGGCGCTCAAGCGCCTCGACCGCTACCGCCCGCCGACGGGCGCGATCCACGAGTGGCCGGATACGCCGCTGTTCGAGAGCCTGACGACGTTCCAGAAAGAGAACGGGCTCGCCGCCGACGGCGTCGCCAAGCCGGACGGCGCGACCGAGACGGCGGTCAATGCCGCGCTGGCGGAGCAGGACGCCACGCGCAAGCGTAAGCAGCCGATCTTCGGTGTGGGCGGCGGCGTCGGCGCCGGCCAGCGCAACCGCGGCCGCGACGTCCAGGGTACGAAGCGCGCGCTCGCCTGGGCCGGGTATTACCCCAACGCCAAGGCCCAGCGCCCCGACGCCCGCCCCGACGACGACCTGGACCTGGGCCTCAAGCGTTTCCAGCGCGACTTCGGGCTCAAGACCGACGGTTTCTTGCGCCCCGGCGGCGAGACCGAGCGCACGCTGGACCGCGTCGCCGGCCCGCTGATCGACGCCTCGGTGCGCCCGGCCTTCGCCTACGGATCCCGAGTCCAGGAACCTCCGCAACCGACGCTGCGGCCCATGCCGCGCGGTCAGGCCGATCCCGGCGAGCAGCTCTACGACGCGGCCGCCGCCCAGGCCGGTGCCTCACCCGCGCTGACGGCGCAAGCGGCGCCAATGCCCCCGGAAGGCACGCCGACCGAAGCAGCCGATGATGAAGAGTTGATTCCGGTCCCCGTCGATAAGGTCGATTGGTTTGCTGTCGGGAATCGGCGCGAGCAGTGGAAGAACTTCCAGCGGAGCGCCCGGGCGCTGCCGGGTGCGACCGATACGGAAGTCGAAGTCTATGTCGAACTCCACGCCCGCGAGGGCGGTATGACCCAAAACCCCGAATCCAGCGCCTTCGCCGGCGTAATGCAGAACACGCTTGACGGCCTGATCAACAACGGACTTGTCCCAGGCGTCGAGAAGGGCACAAAACCCAGCGAACTGAACGAAGAGCAGATTGCTGGCGTATACCGAGCGTTTTTCGACGATGCTCTTGCGCGCGTCGACCGACACAAGTCGGGCCACCAAGTCTTGCAGGAAATTGGCGATTCCTCAGGAGCATATGCCCTTGCTGAATCGCTCTTTCATTTCGGGGCACCTGATGGAACGGCTTTCCTCCAAGAGGCCATCAACACTGCGGCCTCAGACCAGGTGCTAAGGGTCGACGGTGTTATGGGTCCTCAGACCATGGGCGCTTACCGAAACCTCCTCACGGACAAAGGCACTCGTGACAGACTACTGCATGCGGTAGCGGACAGGCTTACGAAAGAAGGCGCCCGCCGAAAAGAGCCGGTTCGATAGGATCAGGCCGTCAAGTAGACGATGAATCTCGCGTCGTAACTGGGCGCACGGGCGGCAATCATTCGATTCCCGTCGACGGCTTTGAGTCCATGACGGACTCAATCCGCGCACCGTGATCGACGACGTGCCAACCATATCGGCCGCGGCGGAGCAGCCAGTCTTCCGCGTCGTCACGGGCGCCGTCTGTGTCGCAGCGCCCTCTCCGGGCTTGCGACGACACCGTCGCCACAGCCACGTCGCCCGGCTGAAGGCCCAGCGGGTTCGGTTCGGGGACGTCCTGCGACCGATAGACCAGTGACCCGGTTACCCGGTAACAACGCGCATAGTCGGGGTCCGGGTTCCGGGATGGCGGATAGTCGCTTGGGTTGAGGCGGGGATATTCGAGGCCCCAGGCGATGTCGCAGTACAGGTCGACGGAGCGGTCGGCGCACGTCATAAGGGTCTCGATGGCACAGAGCGGCGTGCCCACTTTGCCGACGCAGTCGCTGGTGCTCGTCTCGTCCACCTGCGTCAGGACGCGGTATGGCGACGGTCGCTTCGGCGGCCGCGTGGCGGACGGGGTCACGACAACCGGCAAGATGACGTAGTCGTACCGCCAGCCGTGATTGACGACGTACCAGCCGTACGGGCCGCGGCGCAGCAGCCACCCGGTGGCGGCGTCGTAATTGATGTCCGTGTGGCACCGGCCGCCATAGCCGCCGGGGCCAAGCGTGGTGATCGCCACGTCGCCGGCCCGGATCCCCCAGGGGTTGTAGTCGGGCACATCCTGGGGCCGGTAGAGGAACGATCCGCTGACGCGGTAGCACTCGCCACGGCCGGGGTCGGGCCGTGGCGGCGGCGGGTAGGCGGCCGGCTCGGCGAGCGGCGCTCGGTGGCCGCGACCGACGTCGCAGTAGAGGTCGACCCCGCGGACGCCGCACGCCTCCGATGTCTCCAGCGCGCACAGCGGCGTGTGCGTCAGCCCGATGCAGTCGCTGGTGGTCGTCGCGTTGAAGTGCGTCAGCAGGCGGTAGCCCAGTTCGTCGGCGTCGATACCCCCGGCAGAGGCGTCTTTGCCCGGCGCTGCCGTCAGGAGCCCGGCGACGGCGAAGATCGCCAGGCGCATGGCGGCAGTCCGTCGCCGCACGCGCGTCATCGCGTGCGCTCCTGCGGGGCGCGGACGTAGTCGATCTCGGTACTGTGGTGCACGACGCGCCAGCCGCTTGCGTCCTCACGCAACAGCGCGCTCAGCGTCTCCGTCGGCCACGCCGTCTCGCACCAGTCGTCGCGCCGCGGCGCGACTTCCACGGTGAATGCGACGTCGCCGACCTCGAGCCCGTAGGGATTGTCGCCGTGCGGCAGGTGCCAGCGCAAGTACTCCCAGGCGCCGATCAGGCGGAAGCAGCGCCACGGGCCCGGGTCGTCCGCGGCGGCCGCCTTGGGCGCGACGGTTACGCCCGCGACGTCGCACAGGTCCGCGCGGTCGAGATAGCGGCAGCCGATCAGGGCGTCCACCAGGCAGCTCGGGGTGGCGCGCCACACCGCACAGTCGTCGCCGCGCGCGACGGCGGGGAACCAGGTGGTAAGCGTGCCGTCCGGCACGGGGATCAGGTCTTCGGCGGCGCCGGGTTTTTGGCCGGCGAGCGCCAGGACGAGACCGAGGGCGACGCCGGCAAGTGACCAACATGTTCTCACAGCGGACCGCTCCCGTGCTGACCGAGCCCTACCCTGGGCCGACTTTACGGCGACAGTATGCAACCGGGATAGCCACAGCCCCGCGGCGCCATCTCGCCATGATCGCGCCGCAAAGCACAGTCAAATCGTATGGACACCGCCGGCGCGTCTGCGGCGATCGCGCGAGACCATGGCGACGCGCGGGAGTGCTGAATGCGCGGCTCTTGGCACCACATCCCCGGAACCGAGGCCGAGCGGGCCGCTCCGGTCTTGTCCGTCGCGCCTGACCGCGGGCGCGACAACCCGTCGCCGGCGCGGTGAGCGGGCAGGGCACATCCGGCCCGCCGGTCGTGCGCGCGGGCCGACGGGACACCGCTGAGCGCACCGTGGCGCGCGACCGCCGGGGGCTTGGGCGATGGCCGCGGCGGCTGGCGCTCGCCGCCCTGCTCGCCCCCATGCTCGTCGGCGCGTTCCTCGGCCTGCGATGGTTCGCCGAAAATGCCTACGTCATCGAGTTCCGGCCCGCGTGCAACGACTACGACCGCTACCGGTTCGACCTCGACGAGCTGCATCTCGTTTTCGGCGAGCCGACGGAAGAGTTCTGGTGGGAGCTGCGGCGCTACTACGTGCGGTGGGGAATTCGACAGTACGTGCGGTTCAAGGGCGGGAAGGCCTACGTCACGCCGGACTTCTACTTCCCAAACGATGAGACGTCCGCGAAGTTCGAGGGTGACTACGAAGAGAACGCCTACTATCCCACGCGTTCCGCGGTTTTCCACATCTTCCGCCGACGTCTCGAAGCGGGGCGCTTCGACGGTGTCGACATGAGCCCCTACATGGCGACGCGCGGCCCGGATGTGACGCGGATCGACGAACCGGCGCTGAAGAACTCCGACGAATGCGGATTCCTCGAAGACCTGATCCTCGAGGGCGGCCGCTTTGCGGCCCCGGACCCGTCCTTCGACCCCAGACGCCGGCCGCGGGGGCCCATGTCGACGCGGTGAGACGCAGCGCCGTTGCTCAGTCGCTGGCCGCCGCGGGTCGGCACGTCGGCTTGGCGGTCACTTTAGGGTATCGTATCGCGTCGGATTGTCGCGTCAGAGTTGCCAGCTCCCCATCGGGCGACGGCCGGCGACTGAACGGGAAGGACGCCGCCATGCGGATGAAGGCTGTATTGAGACCGCCGGCCCTTCGCCTGGTAGCGCTGCTGTGGTTGGCCTGCGGCACGGCGCTGGCCCAGACCGTGGACCAGCCGGCCGATACCGCGGCGATCGAGCGCGAGATCGTCGCTGCCAACCAGGAGAACGTGCGGCTGTTCAATGCCGGCCGGCTGGCCGCCGCCATCGCGCAAGGGGAGGACACATACGAACGGGCCCGGGCCACGCTGGGCGAGGAACACGCGGAGACCCTGACGAGCCTGGGCAACTTGGCGTTCCTCTATGGCGCCGCCGGCCGGGCCGACGAGGCCGAGCCACTGCTGCGCCGAGTCGTCGAGTTGCGCCAGCGCGTGCTGGGCCCCGAACACCGGTTGACGCTGCTAAGCCTCAACAACCTCGCCGGCCACTACGCCGACGTGGGCCGTTACGACGCGGCGGAGCCGATCTTCGTCGAGGTGCTGGAACGGCGACGCGCCCTCCTCGGCGACGAGCACCCCGAGACGCTGACCAGCCTCAACAACCTCGCGATCGTCTACAAGGAGACCGGCCGCACCGACGAGGCGCAGCCGCTGCTGGTCGCCGCGCTGGAGACGAGCCGCCGGGTCCTCGGAGACGAGCACCGGCAGACGCTCGCCGCCGTCAGCAGTCTCGCGTCGCTGTACTGGACGGCCGGGCAGTACGATGCCGCGGCGGCGCTCTATCGCGAAGCCCTCGACGGCCGGCGGCGCGTGCTGGGCGATGCGCATCCGGACACGATCAATACCCGGGTCGACCTGGCGGACGTCTACCGTGCCGCCGGCCGCCGCCAGGCGTTGCTGGCGCTCTACGAAGAGAACCTGGCGCGAACCCGCGACCTCGGCGCCGAGCACCCGCAGGCGCTGCTGGCCGCCGCCAACCTCGGCGCGCTCTATCACGAGGCCGGCCGCGACGCCGAGGCCGAGCCCTTGCTCAAGCAAGCGATCGAGGGGCAACGCCGCGTGCTGGGCGACGATCACCCCGAGATGCTCAACAGCCTGAACAGCCTCGCGGAGGTCTACCGCGCCATGGGCCGCGCCGACGCGGCCGAGCCGCTCTACCTGGAGGCGCTGGACCGCAGCCTGCGCACGCTGGGGCCGGACCACGGGCGGACGCTGATGATCGCCAGCAACCTCGCGGCGCTCTACTACGATATGGGACGCTACGACGACGCGGAGCCGCTGGTGCGGCAGGCCATCGCCGTCCGGCGCCGGCTCTACGGCGACGAGAACCTCGACACGCTCAACAGCATCAACACGCTCGCCGAGATCTATCGTGCCACCGGACGCGACGCCCAGGCCGAGGAACTGCTGGTCATCATCCTGGAGGTCAAGCGCGACATCCTGCCACCGGACGACCCCGAGCTGATCGTCAGCCTCGGCAACCTGGCAGCCCTCTACGTGGAGCACGGCCGCACCGACGAGGCCGAACCGCTGCAGGTCGAGGCGCTCGACCTCGCCCGGCGCGCTCACGGTGACCGGCACCCGACGACGCTGACGCACTTCAACAACATGGCCGGGCTGTATCGCAACACCGGGCGCCTGGACGACGCCGGCCGGCTGTTGGCCGAGGTGCTGGCGGCCCAGCGCCAGGTCCTGGGCGAGGACCACCCGGCGACGCTCATCACCATGAACAACCTGGCCGGCGTCTACCGGGCGACCGGCCGGTACGACGCGGCCGAACCGCTGCTGGTCGACGGGCTGACGGCCCAGCGCCGGGTGCTGGGCGCCGACCACCCCGACACACTCATGGGCCTCAACAACCTTGCAGGCCTGTATCTCGACGCCGGGCGCTACGCCGACGCGGAGCCGCTGTTGCGGCAGGCGCTCGAGGACCGCCGCCGCGTGCTGGGCGAGAGCCACCCCGACACCCTCTCCAGCCTCAACAACCTCGGCGGCGTCTACCTGCGGACCGGCCGGTACGACGCCGCGGAGCCGCTGTTCCGCCAGGCGCTGGAGCAGCGGCGCGCCATCCTGGGCGAGCGCCATCCGGCGACGCTGCGCAGCGTCGACAATCTGGCGTACCTCTATCTGCTGGCCGGCCGTCTCGATGACGCCGAGCCGATCCTGCTGGACGCACTCGACTACCGGCGTCGGGTGCTGGGTGCCGACCACGCGGCGACGCTGTGGACGCGGGACACCCTGGTCGAGCTTCTACCGCCGGACCGGTCGCGACGACGAGGCGGCGCTGCTACTGCCGTGACGCGGCGGGTCAGGCCGTTGCCCCGGCCGCCGGCGCCATCGCCGCCAGTTCGCGCCGCAGCCAGGCCTCGAAGGCGCGCACGCTCTTGGACTTGGCCGTGTGGCGGCCGACGACGAACCAATAGGCCAGGCCCGTCGGAAAACGGCCGGGGAAGGGGGCGACGACGCTGCCGCGCCTGAGCGCATCGGCGGCCAACGGCTCCCAGGCCAGGAACACGCCCTGGCCGGCGATCGCGGCGTCGAGGCACAGCGAGGAGTCGGAGAAGGTCGGCCCCGGCCCCAGCACGCCGGCATCGAGGCCGTTGGGTTCCAACCAGACGTCCCAGGAGAACATCTCCCCGGCGTCGCGCACGACCGGCACGTCGGCGAGGTCCCCCGGGACCCGCAGCCGATCGGCGAGCGCCGGGCTGCACACCGGGAAGACGCGCTGGTCGAGCAGCTTCGTCGCCTCGACGTCGGGCCAATCCCCGGTGCCGACACGGATGCAGGCGTCGACGTCCGAGACGTCCGGGTCGACCAGCGCCACCGTGGCGTCGACGCGCACGCGCACGTCCGGGTGCGCCGCGTTGAAGTCAGGTAAGCGCCAGACCAGCCACTTGCCGGCGAAGACGGGCGCGACCGAGACTGTCAGCGTGTCCTCGCTGCGCTCGGCGAGGGCGACGGCGGCGGCCAGCTCCGCCATGCCGCTCGTCAGGTGCCGCGTGATGTCGACCCCCAGCAGTGTCAGCACCAGGCCCTTGGGCCGGCGCTCGAACAGCGGCCGGCCGAGCTGGCGTTCCACCTTCTGGATCTGCTGGCTGACCGCCCCCGCCGTGACGCCGATCTCATCCGCCGCCGCGGCCAAGCCCCCCAGCCGCCCCACCGCCTCCACGGCACGCAGGCCCCCAAGGCTGATCCGGTTCAGGTTCCGCATTTAGCCAGGCTATACCACTGCACAACAATGATCGATGCAAAAGGTGCCAGTCGCCGCCTATCCTATAGTCATGCTAAATCAAGCCCAGACCCTCATCCGGCGCCTGCGCCGGCCCAAATCCCGCACCCCCGACGCCGACCCGCACCGCTGGCGCCGCGACCCGCTCTCCCACCCCGACCTGCAACGCATGTCGCTGCAAGAGCTCGCCGACCTGCCGTTCGATCCGACAAGGATCGGCGACGGGCCGTGATGGCTTAGGGGTAGGCTCGAATGCGTAGGGTGGCTTGCCATCCGTAGCCCGAAGGGCGAAGGCTGGCGCGCCCGAGAGGATTCGAACCCCTGACCTCTTCCTCCGGAGGGAAGCGCTCTATCCAGCTGAGCTACGGGCGCGCGTGCCCGATCTCACGTCGGGCGGCGCGCACTCTACGTCAAGGGGGCGGTCACGAACAAGCGAGCGGTGGCTTGGCGCCGCGGCCGTCGTGCCCCACATTCCTGCGTGGCCAGAAACGGAGGCGGCGCCATGAGCGAGCAGGACACCAAGCCCGACAAGGTCGTCAAGACCGACGCCGAGTGGCGGGCGCAGTTGACGCCGGAGCAGTACCATGTGACGCGCCAAGCCGGCACCGAGCGCGCGTTCACGGGCGACTACCACGCGACGAAGACGCCGGGGCTGTACCGCTGTATCGGCTGCGGCGCGCCGCTGTTCCGCTCGGAAGAAAAATTCGACAGCGGCACCGGCTGGCCGAGCTACACGGCGCCCGTGGCGCCGGACGCGGTCGCGGAGCACGAGGACCGCAGCCTGTTCATGCGCCGCACGGAGGTGGTGTGCGCCCGCTGCGACGCGCATCTGGGCCACGTTTTCCCCGACGGCCCGGCGCCGACGGGCCAGCGGTACTGCATGAACTCGGCCTCGCTGAAGTTGGAACCCGACTCGAACGACCGATCCTAAGCGCGTGATTTTCCCGACTCTGCCCCCGATGATGCGCGCGGCCGTCGGGGCGGGGGTCCGGCGGGCCGCCCTGTCGCAACCCCGGGGGAACGCTTGCGGCGCAGCCTGTACCCGATCGCCCTGGCCGGCGGCGCGGCGCTGGCCGACAGCACGCTGTACGACTTCGACCAGCTGCTGGGCCAGCCGTACCCGCTGAGCCCGGGTCCGGCGGGGCTCGCGGCGCCGCCACCCGACGCCCCGCCGCCGTTCACCTCGGGCGTGCCGCTGCCGCCGCCGCCGCGCTTCGACACCGCGCCCGGGTTCCAGTACGGCCGGCCGCCGCCGCCCGAGACCACCCCCGTGCCGCCGTCGGCCGCGGCCCGCGGCACGTCGACCGGCCACATCGACGGCATGCTGGGCGAGGCGCACCCGTTCGACACGCGGGCCCGCGCGGCACCGCAGCGCACGGCGCCGGCGGCCCCGGCCGCGCCGATCGTCCTGCAACGGCCGGCACCCGAACCGGCGGCGGCGCCTACGCCCGCCGCCGCCGCGGCCGCTGCTGCCCCGGCTCTTGCCGCGCCGCGCCCGCCCCCGGCCGCCGCCGAGAGCCCGCCGCCCGTCGCTACGGCCGCGCCGCCACCCGCGCCGGAACCGACGTCCGCCGCTCCCGGACCCGCCGCTCCTGAACCCGCCGCTCCTGAACCCGCCGCTCCTGAACCCGCCGCTCCTGAACCCGCCGCTCCTGAAC
>Ga0209678_1000068_pt1 | contig 42606 bp, 47 predicted proteins | sample WorMetilvaeELBA1_FD_187404 | JGI IMG/M metagenome (GOLD analysis project Ga0209678, IMG submission 187404) | Marine gutless worms symbiont microbial communities from Max Planck institute for Marine Microbiology, Germany - Olavius ilvae ELBA.1... ...
AAGGATACTGCCGTTGGGTGGCCGGGCGGGGGTGCGGGCCGGTGCCGGTTCAGCCCAAACCGAAAACGCTCTAACGACGTGGCCCGCGGCACGACGCCTGTGCCGTCCTGTCGCGCCACGCTGGCGCTTGCGGCCCTGTTGGCGCTGAGCGCCTGCGAGGCCGAACCCCCGCCCCCACCCCGCGTGACGCTGACCCCGGTAGCGCTCGAAGCACTACCGGGCTGGCAGGCCGACGCCGTGGCCGAGGCGTTGCCGGCCTGGCGCCGGTCGTGCGCGCGCCTCGCGCGCCTGCCGCCGGAACGCGACCTGGGCGCCGACGGCATCGGCGGCAACGCCGGCGACTGGCGCGTTTGGTGCGCGACGCTGGCGGAAATAGGAAACGACGTCGCCCTACGCCGGGCGATGCAGGAGCACCTCGCCGCCTATCTTGTCACCGATGCTGCCAACGACTCCGACGGCCTGTTCACCGGGTACTTCGAGCCCGAGCTGCGCGGCGCGCGGACCCGCGACGCGAGACCTACCGCGTGCCGATCTACGGCGTCCCCGACGACCTGGTCCGCGTCGATCTGGGTACTTTCGACGACGACCTCGACGGCCGGCACGTCGTCGGCCGCGTCGCCGGCGGGCGGCTGGAGCCCTACCCCGCCCGCGGCGCCGTCGACGCCGGTGCCTTGGACGGCAACGCCCGGCCGCTGGTCTGGGTCGACGACCCGCTGGACGCCTTCGTGCTGCACGTCCAGGGCTCGGGCAAGGTGGTGCTGCCCGACGGCACCATGCGCGTCGGCTACGCCGCGCACAACGGCCACGACTACGGTTCGGTCGGGCGTTGGCTGATCGACAGCGGCGAGCTGGAGGCGCACCAGGCATCGTGGGCCGGCATCCGCGCCTGGATGGAGGCCAATCCGGCGCGCGTCGCAGAGCTGATGGCGGTCAACCCGCGCTACATCTTCTTCCGCGAGATCGACGGCGACGGCCCCATCGGGGCCGCGGGCCTGGTGCTGACGCCGGGGCGCAGCCTCGCGGTCGACCGGCGCTACCTGGCTCTCGACGTGCCGCTGTGGCGCGACGCCGAGGATCCGAGATCGGACCGCGAGCGGCTGCAGCGCCTGATGCTGGCGCAGGACACGGGTGCGGCGATCAAGGGCGTCGTCCGCGGCGACTTCTACTGGGGCAGCGGTGCGGCAGCGCTGAAAGACGCCGGGCGCATGAAGAGCCGCGGCCGCTACTACCTGCTGCTGCCCAAGACACTGCAGCCGACGGCGCTGGCGGCCAACTGACCCGCTGCCCTTGTTCGGCGGGCGACCTAGGTGATAGACCCGAAGGGTTATTCGGGAGCGCCCATGGTTGCCCATCCATCCCCTGCCCGACCCCGTGTCGGCCTGTTCGTCACCTGCCTCGTCGATCTGTTCCGGCCGGAGGTCGGCTTCGCCGCGGTGAAGCTGCTGGAGGACGCAGGCTGCGCGGTCGAGGTGCCGGCGGCGCAGACGTGCTGCGGCCAGCCGGCCTGGAACTCGGGCGACCGCGCCGACACGGAGGCCATCGCCAAGGGCGTGATCGCGGCGTTCGAGGGGTTCGACTACGTCGTCGTGCCGTCGGGCAGCTGCGGCGGCATGCTGCGCAAGCACTACCCGGAACTGTTCCGCGATGACCCGGCCTGTGCGACACGCGCCCGCGACCTGGCCGCGCGCACCTGGGAGCTGGTCTCGTTCCTCGCCGACGTGCGCGGTGTCACCCGCGAGGACATCGACGCTGGGTACGACGGCGTCGTCACCTATCACGACAGCTGCTTGGGCCTGCGCGAACTGGGCGTCAAGGGCCAGCCGCGCGACCTCTTGGCCGGCGTCTCGGGCCTGCACCTACGCGAGTTGCCTGGGGCCGAGATCTGCTGCGGCTTCGGCGGCACGTTCTGCGTCAAGTACCCCGACATCTCCAACAAGATCGTCGAGGAGAAGACCGCTGACGTGGTCGCCACCGGCGCCGACACGCTGTTGGCCGGCGATTTGGGTTGCCTCATGAACATGGCCGGCAAGCTCAAACGCGAAGGCACGGACGTGCGCGTGTGCCATGTGGCCGAAGTGCTGGCCGGCATGGGCGGCGCCCCCGCGATCGGCGAGGCGGAGTAGCCGCGATGTATCTGCCGACCAGCAAGGCGTTCAAGGCGAACGCCCGCGAGGCCCTCGCCAACGACCAGCTGCAGCGCGCGCTGGGTACGGCGAAGCACGGCTTCATCAACAAGCGCCTGAAGGCCGTGCGCCAGCTGCCTGAGTTCGAGGACCTGCGCGACGAGGCGAAGGCGATCAAGGACCACACGCTGGCGAACCTGGACCACTACCTGACCGCCTACGAGGCCAAGGCGACCGCCGCCGGCGGCCACGTGCACTGGGCCCGCGACGCCAAGGAGGCGCGCCAGATCATCCTGGAGATCTGCCGCGGGGTCGACGCCAGGACCGTGACCAAGGGCAAGACGATGATCTCCGAGGAGATCGACCTCAACGATTTCCTCACCGAGCAAGGTATCGAGCCGGTCGAGACGGACCTGGGGGAGTACATCATCCAGCTGCGCCACGAGCGGCCGAGCCACATCATCGCCCCCGCCGTGCACGTCAACAAATACGAAGTCGAGGCCAGCTTCCGCGAGCACCACACCGCGCTCGACCCGGCGCGCAGCCTCGAGGAATCGACGGCGCTGCTCAACGAGGCGCGGCAGATGCTGCGGGCACGCTACTTCGAGGCCGACGTCGGCATTACCGGCGCGAACTACCTGATCGCGGAGACCGGCACCTCGGTCATCGTCACCAACGAGGGCAACGGCGACCTGACGCAACTGCTGCCCAAGGTGCACATCGTGCTGGCCAGCCTGGAAAAAGTCGTGCCGACGCTGGAGGACGCCTCGACCATCCTGCGCGTCCTGGCGCGCTCGGCGACGGGGCAGGACGCGGCGGTCTACACCACGTTCTCCACCGGCCCGCGGCGCGCCGAGGATCCGGACGGGCCGGAGCACTACCACGTCGTGCTGTTGGACAACGGCCGCTCGAAGATGCTGGGCACGGAGTTCCAGGACATGCTGCGCTGCATCCGCTGCGGCGCCTGCATGAACCACTGCCCGGTGTACCAAGCGGTCGGCGGCCACGCCTACGGCTGGGTCTATCCCGGTCCCATGGGCGCGGTGCTGACGCCCACCTTCGTCGGCGTCGACCAGGCCGGGCACCTGCCCAACGCCTCGACCTTCTGCGGCCGCTGCGAGTCGGTGTGCCCCATGCGCATCCCGCTGCCGCGCATGATGCATAGCTGGCGCGAGCGCGAGTTCGAGCGCCACCTGGAGCCGGCCAAGGTGCGCTGGGGTCTGAAGGCCTGGTCGTTCTTCGCCCGGCGGCCGGCGCTGTATCGGTGGGGCACGGGGATCGCGATTCGCGCGTTGGCCCTCGCCGGGCGGCGGCGCGGCCGCTTCGCCCGCCTGCCCCTCGCCGGCGGCTGGACCCGGCACCGCGACCTGCCGGCGCCGACCGGCCCGACCTTCCAGCAGCAATGGCGCGCCCATCGGGCCCGGCAGAACACATGAGTTCCCGCGACGACGTCTTGGCCGCGATCCGCCAGTCGCTTAGCCGCGGCACGGGCGACGGCCCGCCGGAGGAGGTCACGGACCGGCTGGCCGCCAAGAATCGGAATCTGATTCCGGCACGCGCGACGGGGCTGGACCGCGCGGGCCTCATCGAGACATTCGAGCGCTACGCGTCCAACGTCGACGTGACGTTCGACCGGGTCGGCAACCTCGCGGCCGTGCCGGAGACCATCGCGGCCTACCTCTCGGCCCAGAACCTGCCGGCCAAGGCGGTGCGCGCGCCGGACCCGCTGCTGGACGAGGTGCCGTGGGACACCTTCCCGACGCTGGACGTGCGCGCGGGCGTGCCGCTGAACGAGGACCAGGTCGGCGTCACCTCCGCCGCCGCCGGCATCGCCGAGACCGGCACCTGCATGATGCTGTCGGGGCCCGAGCACCCGTCGACGCTGAACTTCCTGCCGGAGACGCAGATCGTCGTGCTGCCGGCGGATCGCCTCGTCGCCGCGCCGGAGGACGCCTGGGACCTGGTGCGCGATGCCGGTTCGCTGCCGCGCACGGTCAACATGGTGACAGGGCCGTCGCGCTCGGGCGATATCGAGCAGACGATCCTGCTGGGCGCGCACGGGCCGCGCCGCCTCCACATCGTGCTGGTGGATGGGAGCGAAGCCTAAATCCGGCGGCGTTAGTGCGGACGACGCCGCGCTGTTCGAACGCGCGCTGAAGGACGCGAAACCGCTCGACAAGAAAGCCCCGCCGCCGCAGGACGAGGTCGCGCCGGCCCCGCCCCGCGCAAAGACGGCGCCGACGGCCGCGACGCCGGGGCCCGCCCCGAAACGCACACCCGCGCACCCCGAACTCGCCGTTGGTGCCATCGCCGGGGTCGACCGGCGTACCGCCGACAAGCTACGCCGCGGCAAGCTGGCAATCGACGGGCGCCTGGACCTGCACGGCCACGACCAGGCGGAGGCGCACACGACGCTGAACCGTTACGTGCCCGACGCGGCGGCGCGCGGCGCGCGCTGCGTGCTGATCATCACCGGCAAGGGCTCGGTCAGCGCCGGCGGCGGGGTCCTGCGCCGCAACCTGCCGCGCTGGCTGAACCAGCCGCCCTGCCGCGCCCACGTGCTCGCCGTCACCGAGGCCCGGCCGGAGCACGGCGGCTCGGGCGCGCTCTACGTGCTGCTCAAACGCCAGCGGCCGGACCGCGCGCGGTGACCCCTTTTGGTGTACGCGTACGGGAGTTGCGCCGGGCGCGCGGCGTGACGCTGAAGCAGATGGCGCGGGATCTGGAGATCACCGCGGCGTACCTCTCGGCGCTGGAGCACGGCCGCCGCGGCCTGCCGACCGAGGCCCTGGTGATCCAGATCTGCGAGTATTTCGGCCTGATCTGGGACGACTTCGAGGACATGCAGCGCATTGCGCGGGTCAGCCACCCGCGGGTCACGGTCGACACGGGCGGCCTCAGCGCGGCGCATACGGAGCTCGCGAATGAACTGGCGTCGCGCATTGCGACGCTGACGCCCGAAGCGGCGCTGGCATTGACGCAGGAAATCAGGACCGGCCGGACCGGCCTGGGAGACGACGATGAAGCTTGAAGGCTCGTGCCATTGCGGCGCCGTGCGGTTCCGCGTCGACAGCCCCCACCCGGTGCCGTTCAACCGCTGCTACTGCTCGATCTGCCGGAAAACGGCGGGCGGCGGCGGGTTCGCGATCAATCTCGGGGCCCTCGCCGACACGCTCGAGGTCGAGGGCCGCGAGAACCTGGGCGTCTACCATGCGCACATCAACGGCGGCACCAGCGAGGCCGGCCGCCACTTCTGCCAGACCTGCGGCAGCGCCCTGTGGCTCTGGGACCCGCGCTGGCCCGAGCTCGTGCACCCCCACGCCTCGGCGATCGACACGCCGCTGCCGGTGCCGCCGGAGCGCACCCACCTGATGCTGCGCTCGTGCCCGGCCTGGGTCGAGCCCGACGTGCGCGACGGCGACAAGACGTTCGACAACTACCCAGACGAGACCATCGCCGCGTGGCACGAACGGGTGGGGATGGCGGAGGAGTGAGCGGCACCGGTAGCACCACCGCCGACCAAGCTGCTTCGGGAAATCGGGCCCCGTTCAAGCCCTCATCCTGAGCTTGTCGAAGGACGAGGGCGTTCCCCCGGGCCACGGGCCCCGTCCTTCGACAAGCTCAGGATGAGGCCCTTGAGTCTGAGGCAGGACTTCGCAACCCGGTGGCGACGCCCGCCTTGGCTGCCCTACAAAATAAACCGGCTCAAGTCCGAATCCTTGGCCAGCTCGGCGACGCGTTCCTCGACGTAGTTGGCGTCGATGTGGATGGTCTCGCCGGCGCGGTCCGTCGCGGTGAAGGAGATTTCCTCCAGCAGGCGCTCCAGCACGGTGTGCAGACGACGGGCGCCGATGTTCTCCACGCTGGTGTTGATATCGGCCGCCAGGTCGGCCAGGCGGTCGATCGCCGCCTCCTCGAACTCCAGCGTCACCTCCTCGGTGTCCATCAGCGCGATGTACTGCTTGATCAGGCTGTTCTCCGGCTCGCGCAGGATGTGACCGAAGTCCTCGCGGGTCAGCGCGTCGAGCCCGACGCGGATCGGCAGGCGGCCCTGCAGTTCGGGCAGCAGGTCGGCCGGCTTGGCCATGTGGAACGCGCCCGAGGCGATGAACAGGATGAAGTCGGTGCGCACCGTGCCGTGCTTGGTGGCGACCTGGGTGCCCTCGATCAGCGGCAGCAGGTCGCGCTGCACGCCCTCGCGGCTGACGTCGGCGCCCTGGCGTTCGGAGCGCGCGGTGATCTTGTCGATCTCGTCGAGAAAGACGATGCCGTTCTGCTCGACGATCTGCTTGGCCTCGCCGACGATGGTTTCCTCGTCCAAGAGCTTGTCGCTCTCCTCGGCGATCAGCACCTCGTAGCTGTCGGCGACGCTCATGCGCCGGGTCTTGCTGCGCTGGCCGAAGGCGCCGCCCAGCATCTCGTTGAGATTGATCATGCCCATCTGGGCGCCGGGCATGCCGGGGATGTCCATGGTCGGCAACTGGAGCCCGCCCTGGTCGCGCAACTGGACCTCGATCTCCTTGGCGTCCAGTTCGCCGTCGCGCAGCTTCGCGCGGAAGCTCTCGCGCGTCGAGGCGCTGGCGTTCTCGCCGACCAGCGCGTCGAGCACGCGTTTTTCGGCGTTGACCTCGGCCTGGGCCTGGACCTCCTTGCGCAGGCGCGTGCGGGTCATGGTGATCGCCACCTCGACCAGGTCGCGCACGATCTGCTCGACGTCGCGGCCGACATAGCCGACCTCGGTGAACTTGGTCGCCTCGACCTTGAGGAACGGCGCCTGGGCGAGGCGCGCCAGGCGGCGCGCGATCTCGGTCTTGCCGACGCCCGTGGGCCCGATCATCAGGATGTTCTTCGGTAGCACCTCCTCGCGCATGTCGTCGGTCAGCTGCTGGCGCCGCCAGCGGTTGCGCAGGGCGATGGCGACGGCGCGCTTGGCGTCGTTCTGGCCGACGATGAAGCGGTCGAGCTCGGAGACGATCTCGCGCGGCGAGAGGTTGGTCATGTCTCGATCTTTTCGACGGTGAGCTGGTCGTTGGTGTAGACGCAGATGTCGGCGGCAATCCCCATGGCCTTGCGGGCGATGGCTTCGGCGTCCAGGCCGTCCTGGTCGATCAGCGCCCGCGCCGCGGCCAGCGCGAAATTGCCGCCCGAGCCGATGGCGATCAGTCCGTCGTCGGGCTCTAGCACGTCGCCGGTGCCGGTCAGCACCAGCGAGACCCTGTCGTCCGCCACCGCCATCATCGCCTCCAGGCGACGCAGGTAGCGGTCGGTGCGCCAGTCCTTGGCGAGCTCGACGCAGGCGCGGGTGAGCTGCCCCGGATGGGCCTCCAGCTTGGCTTCCAGGCGCTCGAACAGCGCAAACGCGTCGGCGGTGGCGCCCGCGAAGCCGGCGATCACCTTGCCGTCGGACAGGCGCCGGACCTTGCGCGCGCCGCCCTTGATGACGGTCTGGCCCAGGCTGACCTGCCCGTCGCCGGCAACGACGACCGTGCCGCCCCTGCGCACCGACAGGATCGTGGTGCCGTGCCACGTCGGTTGTTCTTGCATGGAACCTCGATCACCCGTGCGCGGTCGGCGCCTGGCCGGACGGTGCAGGGTCTTCCGTAGTGAAAGCGACCGGAATATGAGCGCGGGGGGCCGCGCGATCAAGGGTGCGGCGGCGCCGAGGCGCGTCGCCCGGCGTCAGTGGTCGGTGGCGACCGTCAGGGCAAAGCGGAAGGGCGATTGCTCGCCGCCGGCTACGATGCGGTTCTCGCCGGGCCTCAGCGGTGCCGCGTCGCGTTCCTGGCGCCGGCCGATCGCCGTGCCGTTGACCAGCGTCCCCAGGTTGCTGCCGACGTCGCGCACCACCAGGCCGTCCTTGCCGGTCTCGATGGCGAAGTGCACGCGCGACAGCGCGAACGGCCGGCGGTCCTCCAGCAACAGGTCGATGCGACCGTGCGGCGTCACCTCGCCGCGCCCGGGCACCCGGCCGACGCTGAACGGCAGGGCCAGGATGGCCAGCCCCGCCGCCGGCAGCTGGCCGCCGAACACCGGGTCGGCGCCGGCGAGCCGGAGCGACGTCCACCGGCGCACGGGCGCGTCCGGGTCCGTGAGGTCCACGGCGAAGTCCGCGGCGGCGCGCAGCAGGCCCAGGCGCTGCAGCATTTCGACCACCTCGGCCTCGGCCGCGGCGTCGAGTTGCAGGGTCTCCAGGAAGCGGTCGCGGTCGATAGCGCGGGCCGTGACCGGCGTCAGCGCGGTGGCGGTGCCGCGATGGGCGCCGCCGATCAGCGCCGCGGCACCCAGGACCGCGCCGGGCTCGTCGACGCGCCCGATCGCGCTGCCCTCGCCGTCCGGGCCCTCGGGACCGCGGCGGGCGACGCGGCCCTCCTTCGATGACGTAGGCGAAGCGGGCCGGCTCGCCTGCCTGATACAGCGCCTCGCCCGCGTTGAAACGACGTCGTGCCATACCTGTAAGTCGCCGTTGGTAGGGTCGACCGCAGAGTGAAATGCCCAAACCATGGTTGTCGCATAGCAGGGGTTAACAATCTCTGGAACGAACCCGCCGGACCCCGCTTTTTGCCTTCGCGCGGCAAAGGTGCTATGCGCCCGCGATAGGGGCGAGGGCCCCGAGACCTACGGACTGCGGAGGCGTGCGCCATGGCGGACGCGGTGACAGAGCTCAAGGCGGGCCGCCAGGCCAGCGTGGAGCGCAATACGCGCGAGACGAAGATCCGTGCCAGCGTCAACCTTGACGGCACCGGCGCCGCCGACGTCGAGACCGGCATCGGCTTCCTGGACCACATGCTGGAGCAGCTGGCCCGGCACAGCCTGATCGACCTGACCCTGCGGGCCCAGGGCGACCTGCACATCGACTTCCACCACACGACGGAAGACACCGGCTACGTCGTCGGCGAGGCGATCAGCCGGGCGCTGGGCGACCGCCGCGGCATCCGCCGCTATGGCGACGCACTGATCCCCATGGACGAGACGCTGACCCGCGTGGCGCTCGACGCCTCGAACCGGCCCTACCTGATCTGGCAGGTCGACTTCACGCGCGACAAGCTGGGCACCATGGACACCGAGCTGTTCCGCGAGTGGTTCCAGGCCTTCGCCCAGTCGGCGGGCCTGACGCTGCACGTCGAGACGATCTACGGCGAAAACAACCACCACAAGATCGAGAGCGCCTACAAGGGCCTCGCCCGGGCGCTCAGGCACGCGGTCGAGATCGACCCGCGCCAGGCGGACGACGTGCCGTCGACCAAAGGCGTGCTCGGTGGCTCGTTGTAGCGCCCGCCTCGCCGCCTACGACCCCGGCGCGCCCTCCCCGATGCTGACGTTCAGTTTGGCCAGCGCGTCCATGATCGGGATGAAGTAGTTCACGCTGATCGAGGTGTTGTCGGGCACCCCGAAGCCGGCGTAGCTGACGCCGACGACGTTGCCTTTGGCGTCGAGCAGCGCGCCGCCGCTGTTGCCCGGCTGGATGTCGACGTCGGCCTGGATGTCCTCAAGGCCGACGCTGTTGGTGCGGTAGCGGCTGACGATGCCGCGCGTCACGCTGGCGCGGGCGCTCTTCCTGAGCGGCGTGCCGATGGCGTAGACGTCCTCCGCCACGCCGGCCGGATCGCGCCGAATGACCAGCGGGCGATGGCCGCCGGGCTCGACCTGGACCAGGGCGACGTCGCGCAGCTGGTGGCTGCGCAGCACCTCGCCCAGCACTTCCCGGCCCGTGACCAGCGTCACGCGCAGGAACTGGCTGCCCTCGACGACGTGGTGGTTGGTCAGGATCAGCGTCGGGCTGACGAAGAAGCCGGAGCCGTGGCCAAGGCCGCTCTCCAGCGTCACCACGCCCAGCCGAATTTCTTCGATGTCCTCGGCGATGGACGTCTCGCGCAAACCGAGCTTCGGCAACACGATCGGCGCGTCGGCCACGTTGCGCACGTCCTGGATCGTTGGCGTGGTGCCACGCAGGGCCTCGTAGAAACCGCGGTCGGCCGTCAGGTTGCCGGCGGCGGCGGCGAACGCCTCCGTCAGCAGCACTATCTCGCCGCCCGCGACCGGCTCCTCGACCTGGGCGAAGCCGGCGGTCTCGGCCTCGTAGACGACTATGCTGTCGAACAGGGAATAGAGCTGCCAATTAACCCGCATCGAAGCCATGCCGCTCTGCTTGTCGCGCATCCGCCCGGACCACGGTTCGTAGTGGTCGCAGACATCCATCTTGACATCCGTGACCTGCGCGCCGACCAGAAACGCCGGCCGCTCGTCGCGTGAGGCAAAAAGGCGGTCGGGATCTCCCAGGACGTTGAAGTTCGCCGCCGCGAACTCGTCGTAGAACAGGTCGGCGAACTCCTCCGGCTCCAGGTCGATACGGCCAGCGTTCCAGGCGATGCTTTCTCACGCCGGATAACATTTAAGGTAAACGGCGCGGTAGGTGCCGATCTGCGTGCCGCGACGCAGGTTGAAGGTGACGCGGTCAAGCTGGATCGGCGCCAGCTCCTCTCCGATCGCGACTTCGATCGGCGCCAGGTCTGCGACCCTGTCGACTTCGGTCGTCTGGCAGGCGGTGAGCGCCAGAAGAGCTACGCTCAACCCCAGTGCATTGCGACAGAATACCCGCATGTCGTGTACTCCTCCCTCTCATGCACCATCAAGCATACCGTCACGCGAACATAGCAGCAACAGCGTTGTCGGCCGCCCAACGGTTGCCTTGTCGGCCCGCGATGCACTACGACCGGTGGCGATGGACACGCTCCGCCGCCCCGCCGCCGACCCCGGCGCGCTCTCGACCCAGGTCAACGCGCGGCGCCTCGACCCGCTGACTCGCGCGCGCAAGTGGGCCATCGACCGCATGGTCGCGGCGCGCAACCGGCGCGCCGAGTTGGCGCTGCGCGCGATGCCGGCGCTGTGGGGGGCGATGACCGACTACGCCCAGGGCAGCGCGGTCACGGGCGCCTCGTTCTCCGACTACCTGACGCTCTACGAGCAGATGCGCGCGCGCAGGCCCACCGAAGTGCTGGAGTGCGGCACCGGCATCTCGACCGTGGTGATGGCGCACGCGCTGCAAGAGAACGCGCGGGAGGGGACGGCCGGCCGTATCACGTCGATGGAGGAGGACGCGGGCTGGCACGCCACTGCCTGCGAGCGGCTGCCCGGCGACCTGGCCCAACGGATCGACATGGTGCACAGCCCCAAGGTCGACGGCTGCTACAAGTGCTTCCGCGGCGTGCAGTACCTCGACGTGCCGGACCGGCCTTGCGACTTCGTCTTCTCCGACGGGCCCGAGCAGCACTCGCCAGTCACCGGCGACAAGCTGTTCGACCTGGACCTGATCCACATCGCGCGCCGCGCCGAACGACCGCTGTACGCCGTCGTCGACAACCACTACCTGACGTTCTACGTGCTGCAGAAGGTGTTCGGGCTGTCGAAGGCGCGCTACAGCGTCAGCCACAAGCTGATGTTCGTCGGACCCGTGACGAAGGCCGACGTGCGGCATCTCGAGAAAGAGAGCTTCCTCGCCGACCTGCGCGTGTTCGGCACGACCGAGTTGAAGCTCCGCATGGCCCTGGACGACTGATGCTAATTGACCCGTCGCCCGCTTGACCGATTTCGCCGATTGCTCTACCGCGTCGTCCCCGCCATGCGCATCTACACGGTCCACAACCGCCCCTGGGCGAACGACGACGCGGTCTTCGTCAAGGAGGGCTTCTGCTGGCCCGCGGCGTTCCTCACGGTGATCTGGGCGCTGTGGCACCGCATGTGGTGGACCGCCCTGGCGCTGGCGGCCGCGCAGGTCGCGCTCTACGGTGCGCTCGAACTCCTGGGCCTCAACGAGGCCGGGGTCGTGGCCTTCGACCTCGGCGTGTTCCTCATGGTCGGGCTGTTCGCCAACGACTGGCGCCGCGCTTCGCTGGCGCGCCGCGGCTACGTCATGACCACCTTGGTCAGTGGCCCCGGTCTCTCCGCCGCGGAACGACGGTATTTCGAGACCGCGGCATGACGACCGTTGCCATCATCGACTACGGCTCGGGCAACCTGCACTCGGCCGCCAAGGCCTTCGAGCGCGCGACGCGGGAGGGCACGGGGGCGAAGGTCGTGGTCACCGCCGATCCCGACGTGGCGCGCGCCGCGGACCGCATCGTGCTGCCGGGCGTCGGCGCTTTCGGCGACTGCGCGGCGGGCCTCGCCGCCGTCGCCGGCATGCGCGAGGCGGTCGAGGAGTCGGCGATCCGCCACGGCCGGCCATTCCTGGGCATCTGCGTCGGCATGCAGCTGATGGCCAGCCGTGGTCTCGAGCACGGCGAGACGCCGGGCTTCGGCTGGATCCCCGGCGACGTCTCGGCGATTCCGGTGAACGGCGCCGCCGGCCCCGATCCGCTGACCGGCGCCGCGACGCTGCGCATCCCGCACATGGGCTGGAACGAGCTCGACATCCGCGCCGAGCATCCGCTACTCGCCGGTCTCGGGCGCGCCCCCCACGCCTACTTCGTGCACAGCTACCGCTTCGATGCGCGCGACCCGGCGCACGTGCTGGCGACCGTCGACTACGGCACCACGCTGGCGGCGGTCGTCGGCCGCGACAACCTGGCCGGCACCCAGTTCCATCCGGAGAAGAGCCAGGCCGCCGGCCTGCGCCTGATCGCGAACTTCCTCGCCTGGCGGCCCTGAGCGGCCTCAAGGACCTGCACGTGCCATGGCCGACACCCAGGTCCAGCGCCTGACCGACTACGCCGGCAACGACCTGGCCGACCTGTGCGACGCCGCCGACGCGGCGATCCTGGACGGCGGCGGCTTCGGCTGGCTGCGCCCGCCGCCGCGCGACCTGATGGAGGCGTACTGGCGCGGCGTGCTGCTGATCCCCGAGCGCACGCTGATCGTCGGCCGCATCGACCGGGTGATCGGCGGCTCGGTGCAGCTCTCGCGGCCGCCGCGCACGGCGGAGGCGCGCGCCCACGTGCTGAACCTGTCGACCTTCTTCGTCTCACCCTGGGCGCGCGGCCACGGCCTCTCCGCGATGATGCTGGAGGCCTGCGAGGACCACGCCCGGCGCGAGGGATATACCGTCATCACGCTCGACGTGCGCGCCAGCCAGGAGCGCGCCATCCAGGTCTTCGAGGCGCGCGGCTACGTGCGCTGGGGCGTCATGCCGCGCTATTCCCGCGTCGGCGGCGAGTATGTCGCCGGCTACTACTACGCCAAGGACATCTGATGGAGCTGTTCCCGGCGATCGACCTGAAGGACGGCCAGTGCGTGCGCCTGATGCACGGCGACATGACCCGCGCCACCGTGTTCAACGACGCGCCCGACGACCAGGCCCGCGACTTTGCCGCCGCCGGCGGCCGCTGGCTGCACGTCGTCGACCTCAACGGCGCCTTCGCCGGCCGCCCGGTCAACGCCGACGCGGTGGCGCGCATCCTGGCCGCGACGGACCTGAAGGTGCAGCTCGGCGGCGGCATCCGCGACGCCGAGACCATCGATGCCTGGCTCGACGCCGGCGTGACGCGGGTCATCCTGGGCACCGCCGCGGTCAAGGACCCAGGCCTCGTGCGCGACGCCTGCGGGCGCCACCCCGGCCGCATCGTCGTCGGCATCGATGCCAAAGCCGGCAAGGTCGCGGTCGAAGGCTGGGCCGAGACGTCGGAACTCGGGGCCGTCGAGCTCGCGACCCGCTTCGCGGATGCGGGTGTCGCCGCCATCGTCTATACCGACGTCGAGCGTGACGGCGCGCTCCAGGGCGTCAACGTCGTGGCGACGGCGGAGATCGCGCGGATCGGCGTGCCGGTGATCGCCTCGGGCGGCGTCGCCTCGCTCGACGACCTGCGCGCGCTAAAGGACACCGGGATCGCCGGCGTCATCGTCGGCCGCGCGCTCTACGACGGGAAGTTCACGGTCGCCGAGGCGCTCGCGGAGTTGGAGGCCTGACGCGTGTTGAAAGTCCGCATCATCCCGTGCCTGGACGTCAAGGACGGCCGCGTCGTCAAGGGCGTCAACTTCGTCGACCTGCGCGACGCCGGCGACCCGGTCGAGCAGGCGCGCCTCTATGACCGCGCCGGCGCGGACGAACTGTGCTTCCTCGACATCACCGCCAGCCACGAGCGCCGCGACATCCTCTTCGACGCCGTCACGCGCACGGCGGAGGCGTGCTTCATGCCGCTCACCGTCGGCGGCGGCGTACGCACGATCGAGGACGTGCGCAACCTGTTGCTCGCCGGCGCCGACAAGGTCTCGATCAACACCGCCGCGGTGCGCAACCCGGATTTCGTCGGCGAGGCCGTCGCCAAGTTCGGCGCCCAGTGCATCGTCGTCGCCGTCGACGCCAAGGCGACGGGATCTGACACCTGGGAGGTCTTCACCCATGGCGGCCGCGAGCCCACGGGGCTCGACGCGGTCGACTGGGCGCGGCACCTGACGGCCGAGCGCGGCGCGGGCGAAGTCCTGCTCACCTCGATGGACCGCGACGGCACCAAGGCCGGGTTCGACCTGCCCCTCACCCGCGCCGTCGCCGACGCGGTGACGGTGCCGGTGATTGCCTCGGGCGGCGTCGGCACGCTCGACCACCTGGTCGACGGCGTGCGCGAGGGCCACGCCTCCGCGGTGCTCGCCGCCTCGATCTTCCATTTCGGCGAATACTCGATCCATGAAGCCAAAGCGCACTTGGCCGCCGCCGGCGTGCCCGTGCGCCTGACACCCGAGGCCAGGGAGGCCGCAGCATGAGCAAGGCAACCGCAGACGTGCTCGAACGGCTCTTCACCGTCATCGAGAAGCGCAGGGACGCCGACCCGGACGCGTCCTACACCGCGCGGCTGTTCGGCAAGGGCACGCAAAAACTGGCCCAGAAGCTGGGCGAGGAGGCGGTCGAGGCGGTGATCGCCGCGGTCGACGGCGACAAGGACGCGCTCGTCGAGGAGAGCGCCGACGTGCTCTACCACCTGCTGGTACTGTGGGCCGACCGCGGCGTCGCCCCCGGCGACGTCTTCGCGGCGCTGGAGGCGCGCATGGGCGTGTCGGGGCTCGAAGAAAAGGCCGCGCGCAAGCGCGACGACTTCGGGAAGAGGAACTAGGGGGTTGGTTTGCGTCGTCGCGGCATCGGCCGGCAACGCAAACCGGCAAGATAGAGGGGAGCGAGATGGCGTACGATCCGGAGAACGTGTTCGCCAAGATCCTGCGCGGCGAGATCCCGTGCGACAAGGTCTACGAGGACGAGCACGCCCTCGCCTTCAACGACATCGCGCCGCAGACGCCGACCCACGTGCTGGTCGTGCCCAAGGGCGCCTACGTCTCCTCCGACGACTTCGCCGAGAAGGCCTCGGACGCCGAGATCGCCGGCTTTTTCCGCGCCGTCGGCCAGGTCGCCCGCGACCTCGGCCTGGTCGAGCCCGGCTACCGGTTCCTCTCCAACCACGGCGCGCACGCCCACCAGGAAGTCATGCACTTCCACATCCACATCTTCGCCGGCACGGATCTCGGCCGGATGGTCAAGCCGCGCGAGAAGCAGGGGTAGGGCGGCCGGGGCCAAGTCGGGGCGGTTCCGACCAACTCAAGCCCTCATGCTGAGCCTGTCGAAGCACGAGGGCGTGCTCGGTGCCGCCGTTGTGATCCGGGCCTATGGCTCAACCGCAGAGCACGCAGAGAAGGCGCGGAGGGCCGCGGAGAAACAGAAAAGCCGAACCGCAGAGGACGCTGAGAACGCGGAGGGGCCGCCGCTACAGCGCAGTTCCTCGGCGTCCTCTCTGCCTCAGTGGTTGACCTGACGGGTTGAACCACAGAGGCACGGAGGGCCCTCAATGCAGCCGGAGCAGACACGCTCCCTCCGCGTTCTCAGCGTCCTCTGCGGTTCAGATCTCTTTGGTCGTTCTCCGCGGGCCTCTGCGCTTCTCTGCAGTCCCCGCGGTTTTCTGAATTTCCGCCGGCGCTGCCCTACGCCACCGCGTGCCAGACGGCGACGCCCAGGACGACCACGACTGCCAGCCAGAGCCAATCGGGCACGCCCGAGCCTCTGCGAACGGCCTCGACCCGCCCGCGCAGCCCGCGCGACGCTGTCGATCGCCACTCGACCTCCGGGCTGCCGTAGCGCCGCCGCCAGGCGTTGAGTTCGTATTGCAGGCGACTGCCGGTCTCGTCGCCGCCTTTCAAGCGCAAGTCGTTCAGCAGGATGATGACCTCGCCGTCGGAAGACGTTGGCAAGCGGGAAATGCCATGCGACGCGAAGTCGTCGTGGATCTCGTCGGAATAGGCGCAGAGATAGTGGTGGTACTCCTTGCCGTGCCGTGTCTCGACGATCTTCGTCGAGCGCGAGAACGGCCCGAGCTCCGACCACCGCCAGGTCTTTCTGTGCCACACGGTGGTGTGCTCGAGACCCTGATCGGTCAGCACGAGCCGCGGCGCGCCGCGCACGGCTGCGACCAGCAGGATAAGGGCGCCGGCGCCCCAGAAAGCCGAAATTGCCCAGGCCCAGACGACGTCCCAGGTATCGTCGGCCGGCAACCAGCCGACGACAAGCGACAACGGGAGCGCGGTGAAGGCGAGAGCCCCTACGGCGTAGATGCCGGACATCAGCCGATCGCTCCTGTAGACAAGCGGGTTGGCTTTCGGCGCGGTTGAGGATTCGGTCATGCCGGCGGACTTGTCGGAACGGCCTCACCAATATGCCGGCGGCGCCGGCAGCTTCCCTTCACAGCGCCGGCACGTATCGCCGTCGTCGTCGAACGAGTTGTAGGTGCCGCACGCCGCGCACAGGATCAGCATGCGGCCCAGGTGCTGGTGAAGGTGGAGGTCGCCAGCGTGTCGTCGATGAAGTCGTGGATCGCCGCCTTGTGCTCGTCCGAGACCACGCCGGCGCGCGCCGCACCCAGGCTCTCCCAGGCCGTGACGGTGAAGCCGGTCAGCCCGACGAAACTGCCGAGATAGCCGACGAAGCCGGGCCGCGTGGCGATGCCACTGGCGACACTCCGGCTGTGCTGGCGGATCCGCTCCTTGGCCTCGGGCGACGCCGCCTCGACCCACGTCAGCGTCACGGCCCCCGGCTTGGCACGGCTGGGCCCGCTGACGTGCACGGCGGCGCCAAAGTCGAACGGGCCGATGCTGTGCGGCTGCACCATCACCTGCAGGCCGAGCTGCTCGAGGTTGTCCTGCCGGTCGAAGTAGCCGCGCAAGGCGCGGATGCGGTCGTCGACGATCTCAACCGCGTCTATGCCGGCCACGTCGACGGCCTTGCCGCTGGGCGGCAGGCCCGGCAGTGGGCCGTCGTTGGTGCCCGTCATGCGCCACTCGAACGCCGCCTGGCCGTCGCCCGTGACGTTGACCGCGCCGTGCTCGAACCGCAGGTCGGAATACATGCCGAACAGGCGGCCGGCATAGCCGCCGATCGCGGGGCTGGTAAGCGGCCCACCGGTCGCCGGATCCTCGTACGTCCCGCCGTCGGCAAAACACGCCACGATGCCGTCCGCATCGTGCGCGTTCCACGCGGCGATGTAGCGGTCGATCACGCTGGTGCTCATGACGCGTCCCCCCTTGGCAACCGGGAAGTCTACGCCCCTCACCGCCCCGGCGCGATGCGGCGGTAGCTCAGCGCCTCGGCGACGTGGACGCGACGGACGGTCGGCTCGCCGGCGAGGTCCGCGAGGGTGCGGGCGACGCGCAGGACCCGGTGGTAGCCGCGGGCGCTCAGCTTCATGCGCTCGGCGGCCTGCATGAGGAGGGCGCGGCCCGGCTCGTCGGGGGCGGCGACCTCTTCGAGCAGCTCGCCGTCGGCTTCGGCGTTGGTTCTTATCCCGTGGGGTTTCAACCTCGCGGCCTGGGCGGCGCGCGCTTGGGCGACGCGGGCGGCGATCTCGGCCGAGCCCTCGGCCGGCGGCGGCAGCGAAAGGTCCGCCGGGTTGACCGCCGGCACATCGACGTGCAGGTCGATGCGGTCGAACAACGGGCCGGAAATCCTCGCCTGGTAGTCGGCGGCGCAGCGCGGCGCGCGGGTGCAGGCGAGATCGGGGTCGTCGAGGTGGCCGCAGCGGCACGGGTTCATCGCGGCGACCAGCTGCACGCGTGCGGGATAGCTGGCGTGCGCATTGGCGCGCGCCACCACCGCGCGGCCGGTCTCCATGGGCTGGCGCAGGCTCTCGAGCGTGCGGCGGTCGAACTCGGGCAGTTCGTCGAGGAACAAGACGCCCTTGTGCGCCAGGCTGATCTCCCCCGGCCGCGCCTTGATGCCGCCGCCGACCAGCGCGGGCAGCGAGGCCGAGTGGTGCGGGTCGCGGAACGGCCGGCGCCGCATCAGCCGGCCGTTGGTCAGCGCGCCGGCCAGGCTGTGCACCATGCTGACCTCCAGCGCCTCCTGCGGGTCGAGCGGCGGCAGGATGCCCGGCAGGCGCGCGGCGAGCATCGACTTGCCGGCGCCCGGCGGGCCGATCATCAACAGGTTGTGGCCGCCGGCGGCCGCGACCTCGAGGGCTCTTTTGGCGGTCTCCTGGCCCTTGATGTCCTTGAGGTCGGGCGCCGCGGCCTCGTCGGCCTCCATCAGCGGCTCGGGCGGGGACAGCACCTGGGTGCCCTTGAAGTGGTTGACGAGGGAGAGCAGCGAGGGCACGGCCAGCACCTCGGTCTCGTCGACCCAGGCCGCCTCGCCGCCCTGGCGCGCCGGGCAGATCAGGCCGTTGCCCCGGTCGTGCGCCGCCATCGCCGCGGGCAGCACGCCGGCGACCGGCGCCACGGCGCCGTCGAGCGCCAGCTCGCCCAGTGCGGTGTAGCCGTCGAGCTCGGCCGCCGGCAGCACCTCCATGGCGGAGAGCAGCCCGAGCGCGATGGGCAGGTCGAAGTGGCTGCCCTCCTTCAGCACGTCGGCGGGCGCCAGGTTGACGGTGATGCGCTTGGGCGGCAGCGCGAGACCCAGCGCGTTCAACGCCGCGCGCAGGCGCTCGCGGCTCTCGGCGACGGCCTTGTCGGGCAGGCCGACCACGGTGAACGCCGGCAGGCCCGCGGTCATCTGCACCTGGACGTCGATGTCGAGCACGTCGGTGCCCTGAAAGGCCACCGTGTTGACCCGCGCGACCATGCGCCTCCCCTCACGCGTTCCGCGAGCGTCGAGCCTAGCCTAGCGGGGGATCGGGGATAGGGGAACGAAAAAAGAACAATGCCGTTGCAACGCCGGCGCGTATAGGGCAACGTCACAATAACGGGGCGAAGGTGGCAACAAGCGACATGATGCATGCTGACTCAGCTGCAGCACGGAGTTAGCGGCAGCCAAGGCATATGTTGACGGCATCCGATGGAGATCCACAGTTTATGGTTTCCAGGAACCCTATGGCGGGGCTGCCAGCACGCCATACGTGTCGGCGCGAGGGTTGTTCGCTGTCGCTCTTGGCGGCGCTTGTTGGGACGCGAGCGCTTGGCCCGATAGACCAGGGGTATGCGGCGAACATGACCCCTGCAATGAACTGAACGGACATACACGCGATGAAGGCGCTCTACTACGGTGACAACCTGCAGGTGCTTCGTGACAGTGTAGAAGCTGAGACCATTGACTTGATCTATCTTGATCCGCCGTTCAATTCCAGCGCCACTTACAACGTGCTTTTTCGCTCACCAGCGGGTGACGAAAGCCAGGCACAAATTGAAGCATTTGAAGACACGTGGCATTGGACTGACGAAGCCGAGCGCGCGTTTGATGAGGCCATGCATTCGGGAAATACCGGCGCAGCGGATCTGCTGAACGCGATGCGGTCTTTTCTCGGCGAGAATGACATGATGGCCTATCTCACGATGATGGCCGTCCGATTGCTAGAGCTTCATCGAGTCGTGAAACCAACTGGCAGTCTTTATTTGCACTGCGACCCGACCGCGAGTCATTATCTCAAGACGCTCATGGACGCGGTGTTTGGCCCCCAGCTATTTAAGAACGAAATCATTTGGAAGCGAACGTTTGCCCATGGTTCTGCCGTACGATGGGGTGATGTTCATGACGTAATTCTGTTTTACTCAAAATCAACCAAGTACACTTGGAACAAACCTCTTCAGGCTCATGACGAACAATACCTCGATAACAAATATCGGCATCATGACGAGCGAGGGCGTTATCGTCTTGTAGTCCTAACGGGCTCAGGTATTAGGCAGGGAGCGTCTGGTGAACCCTGGAGAGGCTATAACCCGACCGAGTCGAGTCGGCACTGGGCCGTTCCGCGTCGTGCGCTAGCCACCCTAGAAGAAGAAGGAATAGACATACCGGAAGAATTGCATGAGCAGCTTGAATTGCTATTTGAGCACGGGTTCATCCGATTCCCAAGAAAGTCTGACGGTTCGATTGGCGTCCCCGAATTCAAGCTTTACCTAGCTGAGGGACAGCCTGTGCAGGATGTAATTCTCGACATACCACCGATCAATTCTCGGGCTCGTGAACGTTTGGGTTATCCAACCCAAAAGCCGACAGCGCTCTTGGAAAGGATATTGGAGGCTTCAAGTAGCGAAGGTGATCTAGTCTTAGACCCATTCTGTGGGTGTGGAACAACCATCCACGCTGCGCAGAAGTTGGGTCGAAACTGGATTGGAATCGATGTAACGCACTTGGCCATCTCGCTCATTGAGAAGCGACTGAACGATGCTTTTCCCGGAATCAGTTTCGAGGTGCATGGCACACCGAAGGACCTGGAGGGCGCGCGTGCATTGGCGGAGTTCGACAAGTACCAGTTTCAATGGTGGGCAGTGTCATTGGTCAACGCCGTTCCGGTCGGTGGAAAGAAGAAAGGTGCCGACCAAGGCATAGATGGCGTGATTTACTTCAAGCCGGACGGCAAGAAAACTGAGCGAGCGGTGGTATCAGTGAAGGGCGGACGAAACGTCAGCGTGGCGATGATCCGCGACCTGAAGGGTGTCATGCAGCGAGAGAATTCGCCCATGGGCCTGTTCGTCACGCTTGCGAATCCAACAGCACCAATGAAGAAAGAGGCCGCCAGTGCGGGCGTGCTCGATACGCCGTTTGGCAAGTACACCCGGCTCCAGATTCTGACTATTGAAGACCTCTTCGCTGGCAGGAATCCCGCCATGCCGCCACAGGACCTAGCCGCGTTCAAAAAGGCCGCTCGCGAGGAGGACAAGACCCGGCAAGGGAGATTGATTTAATAGCCTTCTGACCGGGAGCGGAACAGATGGCAACCCTTCCCGGTTTCTCTGTGCCTTTGTGTTTCTGTGGTGAACCAGGAATACCGAACCGCAGAAGCACAGAGGCTCAGCGGGGAGCCGCGTTGGATTGAAGGGTCTTTGTTCGACGCAAGATCGCGTGCACATGATGCCAAAGCAGGGCCTGCCAGCGCGTGCTGTAATGCGCCCATGCGGTTCCTGCTCGCCCTCCTGCTCCTGCTCCCCCTCGCCGCCCGCGCCGATGACACGTTCGTCTGCGTCGGCAACGAGCCGTTCTGGCGTCTCGACATTGCGGGCGAGGTGGCGGACATCGCCAGCCCCAACTGGCCGGCGGCGCGCTATCGCGGGGAGCTGGCGCGGCTGACGCACCTGAAGCTCGCGATCTGGCGCGGCCGCACGTTGCAGGGGTCGCGCGACCTGGTGGCCTGGCTCGAGGCGCGGGTGTGTGCCGACACCATGGCGGACCGGCGGTTCCCGCTGACCGTGCGGGTGTCGCTGCCTATGGGCGAGTTGTTGGCCGGCTGCTGTGCGGTCGGGCCCGAGCTGCCGGGCGAGGCCGGCGACTGGTCGCGGCGGATCGCCGATCTCCTGCCGGCGATCGACGCCTGTCTCGCCGCGCGGCCCGGCACGCGGGTCGCGGTCGCCTGGCCGATGGCGGACGGCAAGGCCGGCATGCGGCTGCTGGGCGACGAATCGCGCTTCGACTGCGTCGCGGGCGCGGACGGCGTGGAGGTGCTTGACGAGGTCGCCGGCCTCGACCGCCTGCCCGGGGAGCGGCAACCGCTGTTCACGCGTGCGCCCGACCCGCCGCCGGAAGGCGGGTGTTATGCGACCGAGCAGGCGCGTGCCGGCGACGAGCGCATCGGCTGGTTCAGCTACGACATCTGTTGATCACTCGGCCTCGAGCGCGTCGAGCCAGGAGTCGATGCGCGCCTTGTTGACCCCCATGTCCGACTTCCCGTAGTGCGCGCGCGAGTAGATCGCCAGAGTCGAGCTGTTGGATGTGACGGGAATGAAGCGCACCGTGATCGTGTCCGGGAAGCGCATCAAGTTCGAGGTCTGCACGAACTCCTGCTGCATCGTCTGCCGGTCGCTCAGGCGGCGCACGCGCGGGGCGCTCAAGGCGATCCGCGCGAACCGGTCGCGTAAATCTGCGACCGGCACATCGAGCACAGGTGCGATGCGGTCCGGTTCCGCGCACAGGTCGGGCGGGCAGACCAGGTACTGGTTGGGCGTCGGCGCCTTGACGAGCGTCGCGAAGTCGATGGCGGGGCGCTCGGGCGGGCCGAACAGCGCCGCCCAAGTCGCCTCGCGCCCGACGACCAGCACGATCACCGCCACGACGATCACGATGGCGACCAACGCGCCAATGATGATGCCGACGATGCGCAGGACCCTCATGCGAGACCTCCCCATCTGACATACGCCGATGTCGGGGCGGGTCCAACCGTAGAAAACCGCAGAGCACGCAGAGAAGGCGCAGAGGGCCGCAGAGAAACTGAAATTGATGGACCGCAGAGGGCACGGAGAACGCGGAGGGATCGCGGCGACGCGTTGGTCGTCCACGACCCTCTATGTCTCTGTGCCTCTGTGGTTCGATCTGGTCAGTTCACCACAGAGACACAGAGGCACAGAGACACAGAGGGGCCAAGGCTGCCGGTGTCGCCTCCGCACCCGCTCTGCATTCTCAGCGTCCTCTGCGGTTCGATTCCCCGTTGTTCTCTGCGGCCCTCTGCGCCTTCTCTGCGTGCTCTGCGGTCTTTTCACGTTCTCGAACGCGCGTACCGCGCTCTCAGTCCACCGGGCGGTCGCTGAGGCGGGTCTCGATCGCGTCCCAGATGCCGGCGGAGAGGTTCGCGTCGTCGAAGCGGTCGATCTCCTGGATGCCGGTCGGCGAGGTGACGTTGATCTCGGTCAGCCAGTCGCCGATCACGTCGATGCCGACGAAGATCAGGCCCTGCTCGCGCAAAGTCGGGCCGATGGCGGCGCAGATGTCCCGCTCGCGTATCGTCAATTCGGCTTTCAGTGGCGTGCCGCCGACGTGCATGTTCGAGCGCGCCTCGCCCTTGGCCGGCACGCGGTTAATGGCGCCCGCCGGTTCGCCGTCGATCAGGATGATGCGCTTGTCGCCCGCGCGCACCTCGGGCAAGTACCGCTGCACGATCACCGGCTCGCGGTAGAGTTCGGTGAACATCTCCATCAGCGCGCCCAGGTTCTCGTCCTCGGGCGCGATGTGAAACACCCCGGCGCCGCCGTTGCCGAACAGCGGCTTGACGATGATGTCCTTGTGCTCGGCGCGAAAGCGCAGCACCTCCTCGCGGTCGGACGTGATCACGGTCGGCGGCATCGGGCCGTCGAAGTGGGTGACGAACAGTTTTTCCGGCGCGTTGCGCACGGCGACGGGATCGTTGACCACCAGCGTCGCCGGGTGGATGTGCTCCAAGAGGTGCGTCGCCGTGATGTAGGCCATGTCGAACGGCGGGTCCTGGCGCATCAGCACCACGTCCATCGCCGCGAGGTCCAGCTCCTGCGCCGCGCCCAGCGTCGCGTGGTTGCCATGCTCGCGCCGGACGGTGAGCGGCTGTGCGCGCGCCACCACGCGGCCGTCGCGAAACGACAGCGCCTGCGGCAGGTAGTGGAACAGCCCGTGGCCCCGCGCCTGCGCCTCCAGCGCCAGCGCGAACGACGAATCGGCGTCGATGTCGACGACCTCGATCGGGTCCATCTGGATGGCGACGGCCAGGCTCATGGGCGCTCTCCCGCGAAAACCGCGGCACTATAGAGCAGGTTTCGTGGCGTTGGCATCGCCGGCCCGCTCCCCCTCCCGGCTACCCTGAACATACTGTCGCTGGGTGGCCGGGAGGGGGAGCGGGCCGGTGCCGCCTGTCCCGAACGAACTAAGCGCCACCGCGGCGGCGCGGGTCGTCCTTGGTGATGACGTGGCTGACCACTTTGCGCACGTAGGGCGTGTTGCGGGCGACGGCCAGCGCCTTGTCGAGCTCGACATCGTCCTGGGCGATGCCCAAAAGGTAGACCGTGCCGTCCTCGACCTCGACGCTGTAATTGATCGAATCGACGCCCTTGGTGAACAGCAGGCGCGAGTTCAGCTGCGTGCTGATCCAGGCGTCCTGGGTGGCGCTCTCGAAGCCGGGCTCGCCTTCGGTGCGGATCTCGTTGATCACGTCGACGACGCCAGGCGCCTGCCAGGCGATGCGGATCGCCTCGTCGCGCTTTGCCTCGTCGGCCAGGGCACCGCTCACCAGCACCCGTCCCTCGTAGATCTGCAGGTTCAGCGCGTCGAACATCTTGGCGTCGTGGCGCAGCCAGGCCTCGTTGATGGTGGTGGAGATGCGCGCGTCCTTCAGCGCGCCGTCGAGGCCGCGTTCCTCGGCGGCGGCGACGCCGGCCGTGGCGCCGGCGCCGACGGCGACGCCGGCGGCGCTGCAGCCGGCCAGAACGACGGGCGACAGCGCCAGAAGGGCAATCAGGATTCGGGACGTCATGCAAGGGTCCTCGGCTGCGACTCGGCTGCGAGTCGGGGCTCCCCAGCGCCCTAACTATCCCGCGCGCGCCCTGCTTGTCACCACTCGTCCCGGGCGTCCGGGCGCCAGGCGTCGCGCAAATGCCGCGGCAAGCGCCAGGGCGTCACCAGCATAGCGTCGAAGCGCACGCTGAGCGCCGCCAGCGCCGGCTTGCCGGCCAGGAAGTGCCACGCCGCCCGGGCGATGCGCAGGCGCTGGCCGGGGCCGATGGCCTCCGCCGCCTCGGCGGACGTCTTCCGGCGCTTGACCTCCACGCCCGCCAGGACGGCGCCACGCCGCGCGACGATGTCCAGTTCGCCCACCGGCGTCTTCAGGTCGCGCGCCAGGACGCGGTAGCCCTTGAGGCGCAAGAGCGCCAAGCACAGCGCCTCCGCCGTCAGGCCGCGCTTGCGCGCGCGGCGCCGGCGTTCAGTCGTCATTCTGCAGCGCCAGCGCGCGAGCGTAGACGCGCTTGCGCGACGCGCCGGTCGCCGCCGCGACGGCGGCAACGGCGTCGCGCAGGCTGCCAGATGAGAGGGCGGCGCGAAGCTGCGCGTCGATCTCCACATCGTCGATCTCCACGACCACGGGCGGGCCGACGACGACGACCGCCTCACCCTTGGGGGCCCCGGCCTCCGCGTAGTGCGCGGCCAACTCCGTCAGGCCCCCCCGACGCACCTCCTCGTGCAGTTTCGTGAGTTCGCGCGCGACCGCCGCCGGCCGGTCGCCCAGCACCGCCGCCATGTCGGCGAGAGCCGCGGCGAACCGCGACGGGGCCTCGAACAGCACGAGAGTCGCCGGCACCGTCGCCAGCGCCGCCAGCGCCGCGCGGCGCGGTCCTTTCCTCACCGGCAGGAAGCCCGCGAACAGGAATCGGTCGGTCGGCAGGCCGCTGACGCTCAGCGCGGTGAGCGTCGCCGAGGCGCCGGGGATCGCCGTCACCGGAACCCCGGCCTCGGCCGCGGCCCTCACCAGCTTGTAGCCTGGGTCCGAGATCAGCGGCGTGCCGGCGTCGCTGACCAGCGCCACAGTTTCGCCCGCTTGCAGTCGTGAGATCAGCTTCGGCCGCACGCGCCGGGCGTTGTGCTCGTGGTACGCCAGGGTCGGCGTCTTGACGCCGTGGGCCTTGAGCAGCTTGGCGGTGACCCGGGTGTCTTCGCAGGCGATGACGTCGGCGGCGGCCAGCACGTCGAGCGCGCGCAATGTCACGTCCCGCAGATTGCCGATCGGCGTGGCGACGAGATAGAGCCCGGGCGTGAGGGAATCTGAGGCGCTGCGGGTCATGTTTACTCCGTCGGGCGGCCTCGATACCTTGCGCCCGCCACTACTGGAGCGAAGTCACGTGGGAACGACGAGCGCGACGTTACGCACGGTCTGCGTCCCCGCCGCACTCACGGCGCTGCTGGCGCTCGCCGCCTGCGAGACGCCGACCGTAGCGACGCCCGCTATCGACGCGCAAGCCGCACCGGCGACGGCGCCGCCCCAGCTGATCGGCGAGCCGGGCGCGGAGGGCGCGCCGCCGCCGGGCGCCCCGCCGGTCGCGCGGCCGGACGTCGACCGCCTGCGCATCGCCATCCTGGTGCCGCTCAGCGGGCGCAACGCCGGGCTGGGCCGCGACATGCTGGACGCGGCGCAGATGGCGCTGTTCGACGCCGGCACCCGCGACATGGCGCTGATGCCGCGCGATACCCGCGGCACGCCCGATGGCGCACAGGCCGCGGCGCGCGCCGCCGTCGACGACGGCGCCGAACTGATCATCGGGCCGCTTTTGTCGCCGTCGGTCGCCGCCGCGGCGCCGACCGCGCGGTCGCGCGGCGTGCCCCTGGTCGCCTTCACCAACGACCGCGCGGTCGCCGGCAACGGCGTCTGGCCCATGGGCTTCGTGCCGCAGGAGCAGGTGCGCCGCGTCGTCGCCTTCGCCCGCGCCCAGGGCGTCGCCGAGTTCGCCGCGCTGGCGCCGACGTCGCCGTACGGCGACGCCATGGTCGCGGCGCTGCAGGAGGCCACGGTGCTCAGCGGTGCCCAGCTCACCCGGGTCGCGTTCTATCCGCCGGGCGACACCGAGGCGACGACCGAGGTAGTGAAGGCGCTGGCGGACTACGACAACCGCCGCACGGCGCTGATGGACCAGCGCGAGCTGTTGGAAGGCCGCGACGACCAGGTCTCCCAGCGCGCGCTGAAGCGGCTGGAGCGGCGCGACACGTTGGGCGAGGTGACGTTCCAGGCCGTGCTGCTGCCGACCGCGGGCGACGAGCTGATGCAGCTGGCGCCGCTGCTGCCGTACTACGACATCGACCCGGCGCGCGTGCGGTTCCTCGGTACCTGGCAGTGGGACGTCACCGGCATCGGCACGGAGCCGGCGCTGATGGGCGCCTGGTTCGCCGCACCGCCGCGCGAGACGCGCATCGATTTCGAAGCGCGCTTCAAGGCGCTCTATGGCCGCCTGCCCAATCGCCTGGCGACGCTGGCCTACGACGCCATGGCGCTGGCCGCGGTGATCGCGCGCCAGACCGACGGTGAAACGCGGCGCCCGCGCACGACCTACGACGCAGCGACGCTGACCCAGCCCAGCGGCTTCCTCGGCGTCGATGGGATATTCAGGCTTTTGCCGTCCGGCGAGGTGCAGCGGGGGCTCGCGATCCTGGAGATCGAACGCGACGGCTTCCGCACCGTCGATCCGGCGCCGAAGACGTTCGAAGCGTTCGGGTCGTAAAGTTTGCTGGTGGCGTCCTCTTACCGCAGAGCACGCAGAGAGGGCGCAGAGGGCCGCAGAGAACCAAAATTGTCATCTGCACGGGAAAGGGGCGCGCAACCGCAGCGACCTCTGCGCTCTCTGCGGCTTCTTCCATTTGTCTAACCGCGGAGAACGCGGGGAACACGGAGGGGCCAAGGGTGTCCAACCAGCGCGCTGCCTAGCGCGCATTGGCCGACGCGCCATCCGATTGGATATTCTGAAAGGAAGGCGCAGGCCCGCTCTCTCTGCGGTCCTCTGCGCCGTCTCTGCGTGCTCTGCGGTTTGTTCAGGTCACTCAGCGGCCGCTGTCTTGGTTGCCTGCCAACTCGCCAGCTTGTCGTGGGCGGTCTTGGCGGCTTCGGCTTCGTAGGCGGCGGTGCCGTCGTCCTTCGCCGTCAGCTCGATGACGTAGCCGTTGGGGTCGCGGAAGTAGATCGAGTGGATGAAGCCGTGGTCGGCGACCCCGCGCGTCTCCTGCCCCGCCGTTTTGCCCTTCTCGAACATGCGGTCCAGCGTCGGGCGGTCGACCTCCAGCGCGATGTGCAGGTCGAAGTCGTGCTGGTCCTTGAATTCGAAGGGCGAGGCCGGTGCCTCGAAAAAGGCCAGGAACGAGCCGTCGCCCATGCGGTAGAAGCTGTGCAGCACGCTGGTCGTGCGCCCGGTCTTGGTCTCCGTAATCTCGAACGCGTCGGCCAGCGGCAGCTCCAGGAAGTCCTCGTAAAACCGGCGGGTATCCTCGGAATCGCGGCAGCGATAGGCGTTGTGGTGCAGCCCTTTGATCATCGTCTCGTCCTCCTGATCCTCAAGCCTATCAGGCCAACAGCGCGCCCGTCACCGCGTTGAGGCGCTGGCGCCCGGTGGGCGTCGTGCGCAGGCCCTCGTCGTCGCGCACCAGGAAGCCGCCGTCGATCAGGCGGCCCAGCCGGTCGTGGCCGAGGGCGTGCTCGAACGTGGTCCCGGTGCGGCCGCGGAAGCGGTCCTCGGCGATCCCGTCAGTTAGGCGCAGGCCCAGCAAGGTCAACTCCGCCAGCACGTCGGTCGGCTCGAGGGGCGTACGCGTACGCGTGGCATGGCCGTCGCGCTCGACAAGCGCCAGCCAGGCCTCGGGCGCCCGGTGCTGGCGGGTTGCGACCGTCGTGCCATCGATGGTCAGCCGCCCGTGGGCGCCGGGGCCGATGCCGACATAGTCGTCGTAGCGCCAGGTCGAGAGATTGTGCCGGCAGGCCTCGCCGGGGCGCGCGTGGCTCGAGACCTCGTAGGCCGGCAGGCCGGCGGCGTCGAGGACCTCTTGCGTGACCTCGTAGAGCGCGGTCGCGGTGTCGTCGTCGGGCACAACCAGGTCGCCCCGCGCCTGGGCCTGGTGGAAGACGGTGCCGGGCTCGATCGTCAACTGGTAGAGCGACAGGTGGCCGTCGGCATGGCGCAATGCGGCCCGCAGTTCGTCCCGCCATTGCGCCGGCGATTGATCAGGGCGGGCGTAGATCAGGTCGAACGATACCCGGTCGAACAATGTCCGCGCGAGGGCCACGGCATCGAGCGCCTCATGCGCGGTGTGTTGCCGACCGAGGGCGCGCAGTGCGTCATCGTCGAGCGCCTGCACGCCGAGACTGACCCGGTTGACACCGGCGGCGCGGAACTCCGCCAGCCGCCCGGCCTCGACCGAGGTCGGGTTGGCTTCCAGCGTCACTTCCAAATCGGGCGCGGGCGTCCAGTGTTGCCCGACGGCATCCAGCACTGCCGCGACGGTCTCCGGCGCCATCAGGGACGGCGTGCCGCCGCCGAGGAACACCGAGGTGACCGTGCGGTTGGGCACGTCGGCGGCGAAGTGGTCGAGCTCCGCCAACAGTGCGGCGCGCCAGCGCGCCTGGTCGACACTCTCCCGGACGTGGCTGTTGAAGTCGCAGTACGGGCACAGCGACCGGCAGAACGGCCAGTGCACGTAGATCGAGAATGTCACGCCGCGTCAGCGAAGCAGGCCGCGACGAGCTTCGCGAGAGCGTCGGCGCGGTGGCTGAGCGCGTGTTTCGCCGCGGGCGTCATCTCACCGAAGGTCATGTCGTGGCCTTGCGGGACAAAGATCGGGTCGTAGCCGAAGCCGCCGCTGCCACGCGGCGGCCAGACGAGCGTGCCGGCGACCTTGCCCTCGACGCTGACCGCGTCGCCGTCAGGCCAGGCGAGTGTGAGCGCGCAGACGAAGCGTGCCGAACGGTCCGGATCGTCGCCCAGCTCGTCGTTGACCCGCGCCATGGCGCGGCCGAAATCGCGGTCCGGCCCGGCCCAGCGCGCCGATAGGATGCCCGGCTGGCCGCCGAGCGCCGTGACCGCGAGGCCCGAGTCGTCGGCGAGCGCCGGCAGGCCGGTGGCCTGGGCGGCGGCGTGGGCCTTCAGCGCGGCGTTGGCGGCGAACGTCGTGCCGGTCTCCTGCGGCTCGGCGAGGCCCAATTCGGCGGCCCCGAGCACCGTGACCGCGTACGGCGCCAGCAATTCCGCGATCTCGCGCACCTTGCCCGGGTTGTGGCTGGCAATGACCAGCTTCGCCTCGCGGAAGACGCGCATCTAGCCCAGCCCCAGCGCCTGGCGCTGCAGGCCGACCAACTCGTCGACGCCGTCGCGGGCGAGGTCGAGCAGTCGGATGAACTGGGCGCGGGTGAACGGCTCGGTCTCGGCCGTGCCCTGGATCTCGACCAGGCGCCCGGCGCCGGTCAGCACGAAGTTCGCGTCGGCCTGGGCCGACGCGTCCTCGGCGTAGTCCAGGTCCAGCACCTCGTTCTCTTCGTAGATGCCGCAAGACACCGCGGCGACCAGGTCGCTCATCGGCACGGCATCGATGGCACCTGCCGTGACCAGTCCGCCGAACGCCTGATGCAGCGCCACGCAAGCACCGGTGATCGCGGCCGTACGCGTACCCCCGTCCGCCTGCAGGACGTCGCAGTCCAGCTTGATCTGGCGCTCGCCGACGGCCTTGAGGTCGGTCACGGCGCGCAGCGCCCGGCCGATCAGGCGCTGGATCTCCTGGGTGCGGCCGGTCTGGCGGCCACGCGCCGCCTCGCGGTCGGTGCGGGTGTTGGTGGCGCGCGGCAGCATGCCGTACTCGGCGGTGACCCAGCCGCGGCCGCTGTTGCGCAGGAAGGGCGGCACGCGCTCCTCGACGCTGGCGGTGCACAGCACATGGGTCTCGCCGAAACGCACCAGGCACGAGCCCTCGGCGTGGCGGCTGAAGCCGGGTTCGAGCGAAATCGGGCGCAGCTGGTCGGCGGCGCGGCCGGACGGGCGCATGCAATGCTCCTAGAGGAAGCGAAGGCGCGGCACGCTAGCCCTTCGCCCCCGCGCCGTCCAGCCTGCCCCGCGCAGCCCCCTGGCGCCCGGGCGTTCGGTTGATTCCCGGTTTGTCCGCTCCTACATTGACCGGCGCGCGGCGGGGCGGCCTCCCGTCCCCGCCGTGGCCTAGAGGATCAGTGCCATGGGCCGGATCATCACCGAGCTCAACGAGCGCAGCCGCGACGTGCTGCGCTGCATCATCGACAGCTACCTGGAGACCGGCGACCCCGTCGGCTCGCGCACGCTGGCACGCCAGATCGAACGTTCGCTGTCGCCGGCGACAATCCGCAACGTCATGGCCGACCTGCAGGACGCCGGCCTCTTGTTCTCGCCGCACACGTCGGCCGGGCGCCTGCCGACCGAGGCCGGCCTGCGCCTGTTCGTCGACGGCTTGCTCGAGGTCGGGCGGCTCAGCGAGGAGGAGCGCCAGACGATCGAGGGCCAGTGCGGCGCCGCGGGCAAGAGCGTCGAGCAGGTGCTGACCCAGGCGTCCGACATGCTCTCGGGCCTCTCGAACTGCGCCGGCGTCGTCGCCGTGCCGCAGCAGGAGACGCGGCTGAAGCACATCGAGTTCGTCAACCTCAGCCCCGGCCGCGCGTTGGTCGTGATGGTGACGGACAGCGGCCAGGTCGAGAACCGCATCATGGAGGTGCCGACCGGCCTGCCGGCCTCGGCGCTGATCGAGGCGACGAACTATCTCAGCGCGCGGCTGATCGGCAATACGCTCGGCGAGGCGCGGCGCGAGATCGAACTGGAACTGGAGGCCCACAAGGCGCAGCTCGACGCCGCGACACAACGCCTGGTCGAGGCCGGGCTGGCGACCTGGAGCGGCGAGACCGAGCCCGACCGGGCGCTGATCGTCAGCGGCACCGGGCGTCTCTTGGAAGACGTCACCGCGCTCGACGAGCTCGAGCGGGTGCGCGCGCTGTTCGGCGCGCTCGAGACCCAGGAGGGCCTTCTGGCGCTGATCGACGCGACGATGGACGCGCCGGGCGTGCAGATCTACATCGGCGCCGAAGACGAGCTGTTCGGCATCGCCGGCTGTTCGATGGTCGTCGCACCCTATACCAACAGCCGGGAACAGATCGTCGGCGCCATCGGCGTGATCGGCCCGACGCGCATCAACTACGCGCGCATCATTCCCGTCGTCGACTACACCGCAAAAATCGTCGGCCGGCTGCTGACCTGAGCCGCGACCGACCCCACCCCCCAAGAGACGCTTTTATGCAGCAACACGAGACCAAGCCGCCGGAGGGCACCGAGCCCGAGGCGCCCGAAACGCCCGAGGCGCCGACCGCCGAGACGCCCGAAGCGGCACCGGAGGCGGCGGAAGCGCCCGCGCCGGAGGCCGCCGCAGAGCCGGTCGCCGAACCGGCCGTCGTACCGGAGTCCGAGGTCGCCGCCGCACAAGTCGCCGAACTGGAGCGGGCCGTCGCCGACCTGCGCGACCGGCTGCTGCGCCGGGCGGCGGAGACCGAAAACGTGCGCAAGCGCGCCGAGCGGCAGATGTCGGAGGCGCGCCGCTTCGCCGCTTCCGACATCGCCAAGGACCTGTTCAACGTCGCCGACAACCTGCGCCGCGCGCTGGACGCCGTGCCGGCCGACGCGCTCGCCGACGACGAGGCGCTGGCCAATCTGGTGGGCGGGCTCCAGGCGGTGGAGCGCGACTTCCTGCAGGCGTTCGCAAAGCACCAGATCGTCAAGCTGGAGCCGCTCGACCAGCCGTTCGACCCCAACTTCCATCAGGCGATGTTCGAGGTCGAGGACACCGACAAGCCGGCCGGCACCGTGGTCCAGCTCCTGCAGGCCGGCTACGTGCTGCACGAACGCCTGCTGCGCCCCGCCATGGTCGGCGTCGCCAAGGCCAAGCCGAACAACGGCAACGACGCGCCGCCGAAGGTCGACGAGATCGCGTAACGTACCGACGGCCTAACCGCAGAGCACGCAGAGAAGGCGCAGAGGGCCGCGGGGAACAACAAGAACCTGAACCACAGAGGCACGGAGGAGGTTCGTGGCGTGCGCGTCCGCCAGCGATCTCGCTATGACCTGTGCCTAATTTCCTTGAATTCAAACAAGTGCGGTCGGGTAGCGACGTGCACGCAACCCCGTGAATCATCGTTCTCTTGTTGATCCTCCGTGCCTCTGCGTCTCTGTGGTTCAACTAATCGACTTTGCCCCTCTGCGGTCCTCTGCGCTCCTCCGCGTTCTCTGCGGTTTGTTGAGGTTTAGTCTCAGCTGGCGCGAGGATCTCGCATGAAGGGTCGTGCTCCGCATGCGCTTTCTTCGTGCGGGTGCGTGAGCCGACCGCGTAGCAGTAGACGCAGCCGTGCGGGCAGGTGTCGTAGGCGCCGATATCGCGGGACTCGGCACAGAGGCAGCCCGGGCGGTTGCCTTTCGTAGTCGCCGAGATGGCGTGGCCGGCGACGTCCGCGAGGCGCCCGGCGTCGATACAGCGCGCCGGCGCGACGTTCTCGATCAAGAGGTCCGGCTGGGCGCACAGGGTCAGTGTGAGATGCCGCTCGGCGGCGAGGTCTGCGAGATCGCCCAGCAGCTGCTTCTTCGCGTCGTCCACCGGGTCCTGCCAGGCGAACCCGTGGGCGCGGGCGGCGGCGGCCATGTTGCGCCGGGTCTTGCGGTAGAGGGTCGCGAACGAGACCACGACCTCGTCGACCGTGCCGGCGAGGGCGTCGGCGAGGCGCGCGAAGGTGTCGCGGTGCCAATCCGGCGGCGTCAGGTCGGTGACGACGATCGGGTCGTAGCGCCACACCGCGGCGTGCGGCCCGAAGATCCTGGCCACGTCCTCGAGGTCGGCGATGGCCCGCGCGGGTTCCACGACGGAGGTCTCGAGCGCCCGCGGGTAGCCGGTAATCGTCGCCTGGACGACGAACGGCCAGCGCCGGCGCAAGGACGGCAGGTGTTCCGCGAACGTCCGCAGATTGCGGGTCCAGAACACCACGCCGTCGACGTCCTCGTCCTTCAGCGACACCGTGAACGGCGGTCCGCCCCAGGGGTTGGCGACCCGGGCGAAACCGGCCTCCAGCCGGTTCAGGAACCAGGTCCCGTAGAACGCGGGAATGTCGGTCTTGTAGCTGGCGGAGACGATCATTGCGGGCGCAGTGTGGCGCAATCGTGGGCGAGAGGGGAACGCTCCGCGAACAGGGCCCGGAACGCCCGGTTTCGGCTGTTGCAGACGCTGGTTGCGCCACCTATATGACGCCCGAGTTCAGTCACGCGGCTGCTTCCCGGCCCGGCCGGCGGGCCCGCGGCTGCGGGAATCCACATGAGGGGTCTCGCGGGGTGCCGATACGGGCTTCGGAGACCTGCTGATCGAGGAAGAGAGAGATGGGCAAAGTCATCGGTATCGATCTCGGCACGACAAACTCGTGCGTCGCCGTCATGGAAGGCGGCAACGGCAAGGTGATCGAGAACGCGGAGGGCGCGCGCACGACGCCGTCCATGGTCGCGTTCTCCGACGGCGGCGAGCGGCTGGTCGGCCAGTCGGCCAAGCGTCAGGCGGTAACCAACCCAGAGAACACGCTCTACGCCATCAAGCGCCTGATCGGTCGCCGTTTCGAGGACCCGGAGTCGCAACTCGACCTGGGCATCATGCCCTACAAGATCGTCGAGGCCGACAACGGCGACGCCTGGCTCGAGGCGTCCGGCACCAAGTACAGCCCCAGCCAAGTCAGCGCCTTCATCCTGCAGAAGATGAAGGAGACGGCGGAAGCCTATCTGGGCGAGACGGTCGAGCAGGCCGTGATCACCGTGCCCGCCTACTTCAACGACCACCAGCGCCAGGCCACCAAGGACGCCGGCAAGATCGCCGGCCTGGAAGTCCTGCGCATCATCAACGAGCCGACGGCGGCAGCGCTGGCCTACGGCTTGGAGAAGGACAACACCGGCACCATCGCGGTCTACGACCTTGGCGGTGGCACCTTCGACATCTCGGTGCTGGAAATCGGCGACGGCGTGTTCGAGGTGAAGTCGACCAACGGCGACACGCACCTGGGCGGCGAGGACTTCGACAACCGCGTCATCGACTACCTGGCCGACGAGTTCAAGAAGGAGCAGGGCATCGACCTGCGCGAGGACCGCCTGGCGCTGCAGCGCCTGAAGGAGGCGGCGGAGAAGGCCAAGATCGAGCTCAGCTCCCAGACCCAGACCGAGGTCAACCTGCCGTTCATCACGGCGGACCAGTCGGGCCCCAAGCACCTCAACATCAAGCTCACGCGCGCCAAGCTGGAGGCGCTGGTCGACGAGATGATCGATCGCACCATCGCGCCCTGCAAGTCGGCGCTGAGGGACGCGGGCCTCTCGGCCGGCGAGATCGACGAGGTCATCCTGGTCGGTGGCATGACGCGCATGCCCAAGATCATCGAGTCGGTGAAGAACTTCTTCGGGCGCGAGCCGCACCGCGGCGTCAACCCGGACGAGGTTGTCGCACTGGGTGCGGCGATCCAGGCCGGCGTCCTGGCCGGCGAGGTCAAGGACGTGCTGCTCTTGGATGTCACGCCGCTGAGCCTGGGCATCGAGACGCTGGGCGGCGTTTTCACGCGCCTCATCGACCGCAACACGACGATCCCGACCAAGAAGAGCCAGGTGTTCTCGACCGCCGAGGACAACCAGTCGGCGGTGACCATCCGCGTCTTCCAGGGTGAGCGCGAGATGGCGTCCGACAACAAGATCCTGGGTCAGTTCGACCTGATCGGCATCCCGCCGTCGCCGCGCGGCCTGCCGCAGATCGAGGTCACCTTCGACATCGACGCCAACGGCATCGTCAACGTCAACGCCAAGGACAAGGCGACCGGCAAGGAACAGACGATCCGCATCCAGGCCTCGGGCGGTCTCGCCGAGGACGAGATCGAGCGCATGGTCAAGGACGCCGAGGCGCACGCGACCGAGGACAAGGAGCGCCGCGAGCTCGTCGAGCTGAGGAACCAGGCCGACAGCCTGATCCACACCACCGAGAAGAACTTGAGCGAGCACGGCGACAAGCTGGAGGCGGCCGACCGCGCCGCGCTCGAGGCCGACGTCGCGGCGCTGAAGGAGACGCTCGAGGCCGAGGACAAGAGCCGCATCCAGGAGAAGCTGGAGACGCTTGCGCAGTCGTCGATGAAACTCGGCGAGGCCATGTACAAGGCCGAGCAGGCGGCGCCGGAGGGCGCGCCCGACGCCGCGGCGCCCGACGACGTCGAGCCGGCGTCCGAGGGCGGATCGTCCACGGACGACACCGTGGTCGACGCCGACTTCGAGGAAGTCGACGACGACGAGCGCAAGGACAAGTCCGCCTGACGCCTCGCGTGCGCCGCGGCCATGTCCCGATCCGTCACGACTGAGCGCCGCCCGGACCCGCTTGACCGCGGGCCCGCGGCTGTGTGCGCCTGAGCCGCGCCATGGCCGGCCACGACTTCTACGACGTCCTGGGCGTCGAGCGCGCCGCCGACCCCGACGCGATCAAGAAGGCCTATCGCAAGAAGGCGATGGAGTATCACCCGGACCGCAACGCCGGGGATGCCGAGGCCGAGAAGAAGTTCAAGGAGGTCAACGAGGCCTACGAGATCCTGAAAGACGAGCAGAAGCGCGCCGCCTACGACCGCTTCGGCCACGCCGCCTTCGAACAGGGCGGCCCCGGCGCCGGGGCGGGCGCCGGCGGCTTCGACTTCGCCGGCGGCTTCGCGGACATCTTCGACGAGATGTTCGGCGAGTTCATGGGCGGCCAGCGGCGCCAGCAGTCGCACAGCCGCGGCGCCGACCTGCGCTACAACATGGAGATCGGCCTCGACGACGCCTTCGCCGGCAAGAGCGCCAAGATCCGCGTGCCCAGCTCCGTCGCCTGCGAGAAGTGCCACGGCACGGGGGCGGAGGGCGGCCGCGCGCCGGTCGCCTGCGGCACCTGCCACGGCGCCGGCAAGGTGCGCGCCCAGCAGGGCTTCTTCACGATCGAGCGCACCTGCCCCAAGTGCCACGGCAGCGGCAAGGTGATCGAGGACCCCTGCCGCTCGTGCGGTGGTGCGGGCCGTGTCGAGCGCGAGCGCACGCTGTCGGTCAATATCCCGGCGGGCGTCGAGGACGGCACGCGCATCCGCCTCGCCGGCGAGGGCGAAGCGGGCCTGCGCGGCGGGCCGTCGGGCGACCTCTACATCTTCCTGCAGATCAAGCCGCACCGCTTTTTCCAGCGCGACGGCGCCAACATCTACTGCCGCGTGCCGATCCCGATGACGACCGCGGCGCTGGGCGGCTCGATCGAGGTGCCGGCGATCGACGGCGGCCGCGCCCGCGTCAACATCCCCGCCGGCACCCAGACCGGCAACCAGTTCCGCCTGAAGGGCAAGGGCATGTCGGTGCTGCGCCAGAACAACCGCGGCGACATGTACATCCAGGCCCAGATCGAGACCCCGGTGAACCTCTCCAAGCGCCAGCAGGAACTGTTGCGCGAGTTCGACGGCGCCGGCAGCGGCAAAGCCAGCCACAGCCCCGAGTCCGAAGGCTTCTTCGCCAAGGTGAAGGAGCTGTGGGACGACCTGAGGGAGTAGGCGTCAGCCCAGCATCTGGTGCGCGCGGCGCTCGAACGCCCGCGCGTAGCGGCGGATGGCCTTGTCCATGAAGCGGTCGGTCAGCGCCTGGGGCACCTTGCGGAAGCTGTAGGACGCGTCGAGCGTTACCCGGCAGGCCGCCGGCCCCTCCTCGACGAACGTCCAGACGATCTCGAGCGTGCGGAACGGCGCTTCGGTCGAGGCGATGCGCAGGCGGCGCGGCCGGTCGAGGGTGGCGGTCGAGGTGAGGCGCCATTCCAGCACCGCCACGCGCACCACCTGGTCGACGGTCAACACGTCGCCGTCGCGGCCGACGATGCGCGCCGCGGCCCAGAACGGCAGAAAGTCGGGGTAGCGCTCGACGTTGGCGACCAGGTCGAACAGCGCCGCCGCGGGGTAGGAAATGACGGCGCTGTGCCGGTAGCCGCCCATCGCCGTCTTGGCCTCAGGGCCAGACGAAGACCGTGAGCCACAGGCCGCCGGCCGCATGGATCGTCAGCGTCGCCTTGATCGCCCGCGTCAGGGCCTCGCGCGACGGCGCCCCGCCCGCCAGCGGGGCCGCGACCCAAACCGCCAGGACGAGCAGCGCCACGGGCAGCACGAGCGCCAGCATCGGCAACGTCTCGAGTCCGACCAGTACCGCGACGCCGACTAGTGCCAGGGAATTGGTCACCTGGTAGAGCGCCCGCGTGTCGCCGAGGCCCCAGCGCACGGGCAGCGTGCGCTTGCCCGTCGCCGCGTCGGCCTCGATGTCGGGGATCTCGTTGATCAAGAGGATGTTGAACACCCACAGGCTGAGCGGCAGGGAGATCAGGAGAGCGCCGGTATCGAAGCTGCCACTCTGCAGCCAGGCCGCGCCCATCACGGGCAGCACGCCGAAGCCGAAGCCGACCGCGATCTCGCCGAGGCCGCGGGCGCTCAATTGCAGCGGCGGAATCGAATAGACGAGACCCACTGCCGCGCCGATCAGCCCGAGGGCGATGACGACGGGCCCCTTCAGAAGCGCGAGCGCCAGCCCCAAGAGACCGGCGAGCACCAGCAGCACCAGCCCCAGACGCCACATGGCGCCCCGGTCCAGAATCCCGGTCTGGATGAACCGCGAGCCACCGGTGAAGGGATAGACGCGCCCGGTGTTGATCGGGTCGGTGCCGCCGATGTCGTCGTAGACGTCGTTCATGACGTTGACTGCGGCGTGGACCAGAATGATCGCCAAGAGCGCGAGCGCCGCGGCTAGGCCGTCAAACGCGCCCGCGACCCGCGCCCCCCAGGCGGTGCCCAGAAGCACCGGCACGATCGACGCGACGAGGAACATCGGCCGCGTCGCCAGCACCCAGCGCTTGGTGCTGCCGGCCAGCGCCGCGGCGTCGGGTCCGTCGTTAGTTGCGGATGTCATGGCCGCCTCCCCGCGTCACAGTAACGGCGGGGAAGTGTGCCGCTCAAGGCCGCGTGCTCTCACTCCGGCCGACAGTCCCCTGACAACAGTTCCTCGCGCGCGGTGGCGTGGTAGCGCACCAGGACGCGGCGCGGCAACGTCCGGCGCACGATGCGGCGGAAGTCGCGGCTCGGCCGGAACGAGTCGCGGCCGACGACCGGGTCCTCGTAGATCAGGTTGGGGCTGCGGAAGTCGAAGAACACCACGTGCACCGTGGTGGACGGGAAGGCCCAGACGACCTCGACGCGCTTGCGCGAGACGCTGCGGTCGGGTGGGCAGATCGACGACGGCGGGCCCAGCTCGGCCTCCAGCGCCTCGACCAGCGGCAGGAAGTCGCCGGGGCGCGCGACGTAGCCGAGGCGCTCCAGCAGCACTTGCTGCAAGCGGCCGCTCTCCTCGTTCATCTGGAACATGGCGCGGAAGCCCAGGCCGGCGACCTCGACCTGGCGCAGCCAGCGCGTCGCGTAGGCGCCGCCATAGTCCCAGCGCCCGGGCAACGGTTCGAGATTACCGAAGGCGGCTTCGAGCTGGGCCTCGTCCATGCCCCAGCGCGCGTCACGCCAGCCGGCCACGTCGGCGGGTTGGGCCGCGGCGCCAAGCGCGAGCGACACCAGCAGCGCCGCGAGGCAGAACTTCCGCGTCATCGCGGGCTATGCTAGGCGCGCAGCGTGACGAGAAACAGGCGGGCGTGAACGGGGGGCAGAATGAGCGACGAGATGACTTTCGGCGTGGTCGGCGCCGGCGGCCGCATGGGCGGCAAGCTGGTGGCGGCGGTCGCGGCCACGGACGGCTGTCGCCTGGCCGGCGCCAGCGAGCAGCCGGGCCACGCGACGGTCGGCCAGGACGCCGGGGTGCTGGCCGGCGTCGGCGCGCTGGGCGTCGCCGTGACCGACGACCCGCTGCCGATGTTCGCGGCCGTCGACGCGATACTGGACTTCACCGCGCCCGCGGCGAGTGCGCACCACGCGCGCCTGGCGGCACAGGCGATGTGCGTGCTGGTCGTCGGCACCACCGGCCTCGACGACGCGGCGCAGGCGGAGATCGAGCGCGCGGCCCAGCACACGCCCGTCGTGCAGGCGCCCAACTTCTCCGCCCCGGTCAACGTGCTGTTCGCGCTGACGGAGAAGGTCGCCGCCGTCCTGGGCGCCGAGGACACCGACATCGAGATCGTCGAGATGCACCACCGCCACAAGGTCGACGCACCCTCCGGCACCGCGTTGGGGCTGGGTCACGCCGCCGCGGCAGGTCGCGGGGTCAAGCTCGACGACGTCGCGGTGATGAGCCGCGAGGGCCACACCGGCGCCCGCGCCGCGGGCCAGATCGGCTTCGCGACGCTGCGCGGCGGCGACGTCGCCGGCGAGCACAGCGTGGTCTTCGCGGCCGATGGCGAGCGCCTGGAACTCAGCCACCGCGCCACCGACCGCAGCATCTTCGCCCGCGGCGCCGTGCGCGCCGCCCGCTGGGCCAACGGCCGCCCGCCGGGCCTCTACTCCCTGCGCGACGTGCTGGGGCTGGAAGTGTAAGGGGAGGAGGGTCAGGCCGGAAATTCGGCCACTCTCAGGACCGTCGTCCCCCCTTAAGCCCTCATGCTGAGCTTGACGAAGCACGAGGGCGTGCCCCGTGCCACGGGCCCCGTCCTTCGACGTTGCTCAGGATGAGGTCCTTGCGTTTGGGATTTTCCGCCGATGTGGCAGGCGTTCCGGCCCGCCCCCTACATCTCCGACACGGCCGGAACACCCCGCAGGCGGCCGAGGGCGGCGTTGAGGGCGTCGGCGAACTCCTGCTTCTCGTGGTCGCTCAGGAAGGCGCCGAAGACGATGCGGCGGCCGTGGCTGGTCAGCAGCAGGCGGTCGGCGGTGCCCTTGCGGTGCTCGATCTGGGCCCGCGCCCAATGCGGCGGCGCCACGCGCACCTCGCTCTTCTGGCCCGACGGGCGCACGCTCTCCAGCGTCAGCGCGTCGGGCGTTAGGCGCAGCGTCTCGTAGCGCCGCGCGTCGTGCACGTTGGCATGGAACGCCCACCAGATCAGCAGCACCTCGGCGCCGCAGAACGGCAGCACCAGCCAGGCGCCGTTCACCGCGAAGGCCAACCCCACGCCCAGGAACGCGGCGCACGTTGCCGCCATGACCAGCGCGAAGCGGCGTTTGGTCAGGCTGCGGTGCGGGTGCAGCACGGCATCGAACAACATGGCGTCGGCGGCGTTCATGGCAGCGATGATATGGGGCCCGTGCGCGCGCCGTCAAAGCGGTGTGATGCTTGGTCCGACGCGCCCGCAGCCGCTACCTTCACGCCATGCCGCGCCTGAGCAAGACCGAAATCGAGACGTTCTTCCAGCGCCTCGCCGCCGCCAACCCGGCGCCGACGACGGAGTTGAGCTACGGGAACCCCTACACCCTGCTGGTCGCTGTGGTGCTGTCGGCCCAGGCGACGGACGTGGGCGTCAACAAGGCGACCAAGCCGCTGTTCGCGTTCGCCGACACGCCGGAGAAGATGATGGCGCTCGGCGAGGCGGAGCTGCGCGACCGCATCAAGACCATCGGGCTCTACCGCAACAAGGCGAAGAACGTGATTGTGCTGAGCGAGCGCCTGATCGCCGAGCACGGCGGCGACGTGCCGCGCGACCGCGCGGCGCTCGAAGCCCTGCCCGGCGTCGGCCGCAAGACCGCCAACATGGTGCTCAACACCGCCTTCGGCGAGCCGACAATCGCCGTCGACACCCACATCTTTCGCGTCGGCAACCGCACCGGCCTGGCGCCGGGCAGGACCCCCTTGGAGGTCGAGCAGAAACTGCTCAAGCGCGTGCCGGAGGCCTACAGGAAGGACGCCCACCACTGGCTGATCCTGCACGGCCGCTACGTCTGCAAGGCGCGCAAGCCGGATTGCCCCGCCTGTGTCGTCGCGGACATCTGCAAACTCAAGGGAAAGACAACGGATTAGGGGGGGCAGAGCGGCGCCGAACCGCACCCAATCAGACCGAAAAATCCCGCGCGGACAGACGCGGAGGGACGGGCTATGCACCGCTCTTCTCCTCTGTGCCTCTGTGCCTCTGTGGTTCGACCTGGTTGTTCACCACAGAGACACAGAGGCACAGAGAAACGGAAATAGGGTCTGATCTGCGGAGGGTGTCGCGGCCGCAGCTGGGCGTCGCTCGCGCCGGTTCGGTCGGTAGCGTGTTGAATTGGGGCCGGCGGACCCGCGGCTACACCGTGCCGGGGCGCTCGAGCAGGCCGGCGAAGCAGCCGCGTTGGGCGGTCGAGACCGTGAGCGCCGTGCCGCCCTGGCCCTCGCGCAGCTCGTAGTAGACGACGCTGAACGGGCCGCCGGTCTCGTCGGTGTAGAGGAACAGATCGACGATGCAGCCCTTGCGGCTGTACTGCCAGACCTGGGCCGGCCCCTCGCGGCGCACCATGCCGGGGCTGCCCAACAGCGCCGCGACGCCGGCGGCGTCGAGGCCGACGACCTGCTCGGGGTCGGTGTCGACGGGTGGCACCGTGATCTCGGGCGCCGGTGCGCGCGCCGCCAATTCGGGCGCCAGCTCGATCGGCGCGGCAGCGGTAGTGGTCGCGGTTATGGCCGGCGGACCGTTCCGCTGCGCCGTAGGCGCGCAGGCGCCGAGCAGGATCAGCAGCACCAGGGCGGCGATCACCGCGCCCGCCGCCATCACGCGGCGCGAGGGCCCTTCGCGGGCGGCGTCGGAGAGCGGCGTGTTCATGATGCCCTTGGGTCCGGACCCATAAAGGGGATTCCCTTTTCGGGCGAAGCATGATTCAAGCTCCCAACTGTTTGGGGGTTTGCCATGTCTGAGCACTGTTTCTGGCTTTCGGACGCTCAGTTCGCGCGGCTGCGG
>Ga0209678_1000069_pt1 | contig 42547 bp, 43 predicted proteins | sample WorMetilvaeELBA1_FD_187404 | JGI IMG/M metagenome (GOLD analysis project Ga0209678, IMG submission 187404) | Marine gutless worms symbiont microbial communities from Max Planck institute for Marine Microbiology, Germany - Olavius ilvae ELBA.1... ...
GACGAGCTCCACGCCGCCATAGCCCGCATCATCGACCGCTTCCCGCCAACCCAATGCGCCGCCTTCTTCGCAAACGCCGGCTACGCTTCCGCCTAATGCGATCCCGCTCTAGTGGATCGCCACCGCCCAGCCGTGCCGCGCCAGGTCGCGCACGATCGCGGCGCCGATGCGGCGGGCGCTGCCGGTCACCAGCGCGGCGCGGGGAATCGGCGACTCGGTCATGGCGTCGAATGGTGCGGCGGGGCCGGGCGCACGGCAAGGGCGGGCGCTAGAATCCGTGCACCAGGCGCGCCAGCGGTCCGAACTGGCAAGCCATGTAGAGCAGGTACAGCGCGGCCAGGACCCAGCCCTCGACGCGCGACAGGCGGCCGCCGGTGATCATCAGCGGCAGCAACAGCACCGTGACCGCCAGCATCGCCCAGGCGTCGAAGACCAGGATCTCGCGCGCCACCGGCAACGGCGTGATCAGCGAGACGCCGCCGCCGATCACCAGGAGGTTGAAGATGTTCGAGCCCAGCACGTTGCCGACCGCGACGTCGCCGTGGTTGCGCCAGGCGGCGATCGTCACGGTGGCGAGCTCGGGCAGGCTGGTGCCCAGGGCGACGAGCGTCAGGCCGATCACCGCGTCGCTGACGCCGGCCAGCTGGGCGATGCCGGCGGCACCGGCGACCAGCAGCTTGGCGCCGAGGACCAGTCCCAGGAGGCCGCCCAGCAGCAGCCCGATCGCGACGTCCAGGCGCCGCGGCACGCCGGTGACCTCCTCGACCTCCTGCTCGTGCAGCGTGCCGCCTTCGACGGCGCGGCGCTCCTGCAGGTAGGACAGTGCCAGGTAGGCGCCGAGGCCGATCATCAACAACGTGCCTTCGACGTAGCCGAGCCAGCCGTCGAGCACCAGGAGCGTGAACAGCATCGTGGCGCCCAGCATCATCAGCCCGTCGCGCTTGATCGCGCGGGGCGAGCAGACGATCGGCCGGAACGCCGCGGCAGCGCCCAGGATCAGCAACAGGTTGGCGATATTGCTGCCGACGATGTTGCCGATCGCCATGTCGGGCGTGCCCCTCAGGGCGGCGGTCAGCGTGGTGACGAACTCGGGCGCCGAGGTGCCGAAGGCGACGACGGTCAAGCCGATGATCAGCGTCGAGACGCCCAGGCGACGCGCCAGGCCCACCGCGCCGCGCACGACGTAGTCGGCGGCGAACAGCAGCAGGGCCAGGCCGACGGCGGCTTCGATGAAGATCAGCAAGCGGAGGAAACCTCCAGCCGGCGCGCGTGCGGGGGGATCAAGCGCGAGCGTGAGCGGACGGCCGGCCGCACGGCCCCCCAACGGCGCGGCCCCGTTGCCCGCCGACATGGGGGCAATATCGCGTCATGTCCAGCAATTCCGCGCCACGCCTGCCCGCGGGGCCGGCCCCGACTCGGCGCCGGCCCGGGGCCGCCTGACGTGCTTGGCCCCCGGTTCGCGTCTCACGGGCCGGGCGCGGACGGCGTTACAACTCGTTAACCAGTTTCAAACGCGCGAACCCTAGGATTCCCGCGTCATGGACCAGCACGTCGATATCGACGGGCGGCGCCGCGTGCGCCTGGTCGGCCAGCCCGTGCCCTCGACCGACGAGTGGCGCCCGGCCGTCGTCGGCCTCGTCGCGGCGGTGGTGCTGTTCGCCGCGACGGCGACCGCGGTGCTGTTCCTCGCCTCGCGCAACGCCGATGGCCAGGACGAGCTGTTGCGCCACCAGATCCGCACGCTCGCCACCGCGGCGGCGCAGGCGGTCGACGGCGACCTGCACCGCGCCATCCACACCGCGGCGCAGACCGGCAGCCCGGCCTACCGCCTGGCGCTCGAGCCGCTGGTGCGGCTTCACCGCGCCAGCCCCGACATCCAGTCGCTCTACACCATGGTCGACGTCGCCGGCGTCGGCCACTACGTGCTCGACACCGCGGCCGACCCCATCCTCGGCGCCGCCCGCGCGCGCCCCGCGGCGCGCGTCATGCAGCCCTCCGGCCGCCAGGACCCGGCGCTCTTGGCCGCCGTGCGCGCCGGCCGCGCCTTCGCCGACGTGACGCCGCGCAGCGACGACGACGGCACCTACGTCACCGGCGCGGCCCCGATCCACGACGCCGCCGGCGCCTTCGTCGGCTGGCTGGGCGTCGACTTCCGGCTCGACTACACTGCGGCGCCGGCCCGGGCGATCCGCGACGCGACGGTGCTGGCGCTGGCCATCGGCGCGGCGCTGGCCGTCATCATCGGCCTCTTCGTCTGGCGCGCCGACACGGAGGTCCTGGCGCACAAGGCGGCGCTGGAGCGCATGGCGACGACCGACCCGCTGACCGGCGCGCCCAACCGGCGCCACTTCGCCAACCTGGCGGCGCAGGAGCTGGCGCGCCTCAAGCGCTATGGCGGCAGCGCGGCGCTGTTGATGCTCGACATCGACCACTTCAAGCGGGTCAACGACGAGCACGGCCACGCCGCCGGCGACCGCGCCCTGCGCGCGCTCTCGCGCGAGGTGCAGGCGGCGCTGCGCGAGGCCGACAATCTCGGCCGCCTGGGCGGCGAGGAGTTCGCCGCGCTGTTGCCGGAGACCGACCTCCAGGGCGCCATCGAGACAGCCGAGCGCCTGCGCACCGCCGCCGCCAACCTGACCGTGCGCGGCGACGGCGGGTTTTTCAAGATGACGATCAGCGTCGGCGTCACGCTCCTCTGGGCCGACGACCGCCGCATCGACCAGGCGCTCGCCCGCGCCGACAACGCGTTGTATCGGGCCAAGGAAGCGGGACGGGACCGCGTCGAGGTCGAGGAACCGCCGGTCGGCGTGCAGACGGCGGCGCCGAGTGAGCCGATGGTGGCGGCGGAATGAAACGATGTGCTCTTGATACCTAAATGAAGTGGAATAACTCTTCCACACAAGCAGTACTACGCTAATTGACTGCGAATATTCTCCAGAAAACCCTCCGGGTTGAGTCCCATCGTCAACAAAATAATGAAAGGCAAGGTCGCGACTTCTGGTGGTACGTTTCCGGATGACGATGAGAAGATCTCCTCGAAGAGCCCTTTGTTAAGGAACGATCTATGCCGGGTATTCCGCTGAAGTCGAACTCGTCGTGAAATTTCATTGTCCGATACTTGATTGCCAATCTCCTTACGATAGTGTTCGCGTATTTCCAAAAATGTGTTCCTGAGCACAACGAGGAAAGAATCCCGGATTTGGTCATTATGTTTCCCAAACTCAGCAGAGATAATCTGCGCCAGCAAATCGTGCGTCTGATTGTTGAACAATAATCCGAATATCTTTGGCTCAAGTCGGCTGTCTCCTATAAGTCCCGAAACAAAGTTCGATATTTTGTCGAGAGCACTCATCGCGAAGCTTGTCCTGTGGTACGAATTGGTCGAGTTATTCATTGAAAAGGCATCCGTGTATATCAGGTTTAGACATCCAATGGATTGTATTTGCTGAATGAAGTTGTATTTATCTCTGTCGTCATTGTAGAAGTTCCTCCAGTCAAGAACGTACGCCACCAAGTTGTTTATTGTCCCTGTTGCAATCCTCAGGTATGTCCATATGTTTGAATTCGTCATATCCTGTAATCCAATAAGGCCATAGCTGTCCGGCGTATTACTCATTGGAGATGTATCGCTCAAGAAGTGATCAAACAGACCAACTAAGGATATGTGATCGAACTTAAACATATTGGATCCTTGAAAATGAAAGGAGCAATCGTATTTTTGAAGAGATAGCGTAAATGCAAACGGTGAGAACCGCGTTAGTGCATCAAGGTATGAGAGCGGTGAGAGTGAGGTGGGAAGTATGCCGGTGAAGGCAGACTGGTCGCGAATCAGCTCTGCGGCTCGCTCACGGTCATTGTTCTCGAGAAAGTAGAGGGTCTTTGTGATTGATATGTACGCTTGGAACTTGTGTGAGTCGGCGACAACAGGAGTGACATGAGTCGCGCCGATGTCAGAGTGCATGACCGGCAAAACAACATGCCCAAGGACACGCTTTGCGTCATCGTATTGGCAGGTTGTCAGTTCTACTTGCGCGCTATAGACACGACTTGATCTTGTGTCTTCGTCATATTTGATTTTCAGATGTTGGTCTTCCTGTGTGTATTTGCGAAAAACCGTAGGAAGGCTGGATGCCAATTTCTTTGCGACAAGCGAATAGCTCGCCTCGTTTATCGGTAGTTGGTTACCAACTTTTAGAACAGAGCCTGGACCGCGACGGAATACCTCATCCGTAGATGGAATGATCCAGTCATTTCCTTCTATTTTCGCGTCTGTGCCGATCCAATCGCGAAGAAGATCGCCAAGATCGCTGTTTTGGGCTGCAATTCCGCGAAATCGAATATCCTTCGTCATTAGACTAAGCGCGAAGTCTAGAGTGGTCTTTGCACTGAACTACGGCCCCCGCCGCCGGCGGCCACGGTGCTTGTGGCCGCGGCCGCCCTTGTGGCCCTTCCCAGGCCCCTTCGTCGCCTTCAGAAGTGCTTTCGCACGGTCCATCTTCTGCTGGCCTGCGACCTCGGCCGGGAGCTCTAGCTGCTGGGCCTCCAGCCGGCGGATTTCGTCGCGCAGGCGGGCGGCTTCCTCGAACTCCAGGTTGGCCGCGGCCTCGCGCATGCGGCCTTCGAGGTCGGCGATGTAGGCCTCGAGGTTGTGGCCGATCATGTGGGGCACCGCATCGTCGCCGGTGTCGACGGTCACCCGGTCCCCGCGCTCGAAGACGCTGTCGAGAATGTCGGCGATGTTCTTGCGGATGCTCTCGGGCGTGATGCCGTTGGCGGCGTTGTAGGCCTGCTGTTTTTCGCGCCGGCGGTTGGTCTCCTCCAGCGCCGCCGTCAGGCTGTCGGTCATCCGGTCGGCGTAGAGGATGACGCGGCCGTCGACGTTGCGCGCGGCGCGGCCGATGGTCTGGATCAGCGACGTCTTGGAGCGCAGGTAGCCCTCCTTGTCGGCGTCGAGGATGGCGACCAGCGCGCACTCCGGGATGTCGAGGCCCTCGCGCAGCAGGTTGATGCCGACCAGCACGTCGAACGCGCCCAAGCGCAGGTCGCGCAGGATCTCGATGCGCTCCAGCGTGTCGACGTCGGAGTGCATGTAGCGCACCTTGACGCCCTGCTCGTGCAGGTACTCGGTCAGGTCCTCGGCCATGCGCTTGGTCAGCGTGGTGACCAGCACGCGGCTGCCTGACCCCGTGACCTCGCGGATCTCGGCGAGCAGGTCGTCGACCTGGTGCTCGACCGGGCGCACGATGCAGACCGGGTCGATCAGCCCGGTCGGGCGCACGACCTGCTCGGCAAACACGCCGCCGGTGCGCTCCAGCTCCCAGTTGGCGGGGGTGGCCGAGACGTAGACCGTGTCCGGCCGCATCAGGTCCCATTCCTCGAACTTCAGCGGCCGGTTGTCGACGCAGGAGGGCAGGCGGAAGCCGTACTCGGCCAGCGTCGATTTGCGCGCCCGGTCGCCGCGGTACATGCCGTTCAGCTGCGGCACCGCGATGTGGCACTCGTCGACGAACAACAGCGCGTTCTCGGGCAGGTACTCGAACAGGGTCGGCGGCGGCTCGCCCGGCTTGCGCCCCGTCAGGTGGCGCGAGTAGTTCTCGATGCCGGCGCACGAGCCTGTCGCCTCCATCATCTCCAGATCGAAGGTGGTGCGTTGTTCGAGCCGCTGGGCCTCCAACAGCTTGCCTTCGGCGGTCAATTCCGCCAGCCGCGCCTTCAGCTCCGTCTTGATGGTCTTCGACGCCTGCACCAGCGTCGGTTTCGGCGTGACGTAGTGGCTGTTGGCGTAGACCTTGATGCGCTCCAGCTCCGCTGCCTTCTCGCCGGTCAGCGGATCGAACTCGTGGATCGCCTCGACCTCGTCGCCGAACAGCGACAGGCGCCAGGCGCGGTCCTCCAGGTGGGCCGGGAAGATCTCGACGGTGTCGCCGCGGGTGCGGAAAGTGCCACGGTGGAAATCGGTGTCGTTGCGCCGGTACTGCAGGTCGACGAGGCGGCGCAGCAGGTCATTGCGCTCCCAGCGGTCGCCCGTGCGCACGCTGACGGTCATGCCCTGGTAGGACTCGACGTCGCCGATGCCGTAGATGCACGACACCGAGGCGACGATCACCACGTCCTGGCGCTCCAAGAGCGAGCGCGTGGCGGAGTGGCGCATGCGGTCGATCTGCTCGTTCCGCGTCGACTCCTTCTCGATGTAAGTGTCGCTGCGCGGCACGTAGGCCTCGGGCTGGTAGTAGTCGTAGTAGCTGACGAAATACTCGACGGCGTTGTTGGGGAAGAAGTTCCGGAACTCGCCGTAGAGCTGCGCCGCCAGCGTCTTGTTGGGCGCCAGGATGATCGCCGGGCGGCCCATCTCGGCAATCACCTGCGCCATGGTGAAGGTTTTGCCGGAGCCGGTGACGCCCAGCAGCACCTGGTCGTGTTCGCCCACGTCCAGCGCGGCGATCAGGTCCGTGATCGCCTGCGGCTGGTCGCCGGCCGGGCGGTAGTCGGAGACCAGCTCGAACTTGGCCTCGCCGCGCGGCGCCCGGGGCGGTTGCGCGGCGGGAACGGTCAGCGCGTCGGACATGGGACCTATATAGGCGCGGCGCCCGCCCAAAGGCGAGTCCCGGCGCTCAACCGACGCCAGCGCGCCTCAGAACAGCGTCGCGTGGGCGGCGTCGCTGAGCACGACGAGGGCGACGACGGCCCAGCCATAGCCGAACCAGCGGAAGGCACGCAGGCTGTCGGCGACGTCGGTCGCGCGCGTGCGCGCGGCATTGCTGAACTTGATCATGGCCCGTCCTCCCGTGCGTGCGTTCCTCGATATGGGTACGCGGCGCGGCGGGCGGTGGATGCGATCGCGCCAATCGCTTGCGCGGCTCACCACAGGCCGGGTCACCACAGACCGGCGTGCACGCGGCCGCTCAACAGCACCAGCGCGATGGCCGTCCAGGCGAGCGCCAGCCAGCGGCAGGCGCGGCAGTAGTCGGCCAGCCAGGCCATGGCGCGGTCCCGCGCCCGGTGTCGCGTGCCAGCCATTTCCCGGACCCCTCCGTGTGACGTGCCACGCCGGCCACGCTGGGTGGCAACCGTGGCCCGATGCGGGTGACATCTGGGCGATTTCGTGGCGGCGTATTGCGGCGCGGTTACGGGGCGGGGCACGCTTGCGCGGGCGCCGGCGCGCGACTAGTGTCCGCCGCCGATGACGATTACCGGGGGTTCCAGCCGATGTCCTTCCTCGCCGCGCGCCTCAGCAACATCAAGCCGTCGCCGACGATCGCCGTGACGACGCGCGCGGCCGAGCTGCGCGCCGCCGGCCGCGACGTCATCGGCCTGGGCGCCGGCGAGCCGGACTTCGACACGCCCGAGCACATCAAGCAGGCGGCCGCCGACGCCATGGCCGCCGGCAAGACCAAGTACGCCCCCGTCGCCGGCATCCCGGAGCTGCGCGAGGCCATCGTCGCCGCCTTCGCCCGCAACAACGGCCTAACCTACGCGCCCGACCAGATCACCGTCGGCTGCGGCGGCAAGCAGACGATCTACAACGCGCTGATGGCGACGCTGGACCCGGGCGACGAGGTCGTCATCGTCGCGCCCTACTGGGTGTCCTACCCCGACATCACGCTGTTGGCCGAGGGCGTGCCGGTGTTCGTGCGGCCGACGCTGGAGAACGGCTTCAAGATGCAGCCGGACGAGCTGGCGGCGGCGATCACGCCCAGGACCAAGTGGCTGATCCTCAACTCGCCGTCGAACCCGTCGGGCTGCGCCTACAGCCGCGACGAGTTGAAGGCGCTGACCGACGTGCTGCTCGACCATCCCCATGTCTGGGTGATGACCGACGACATGTACGAGAAGATCGTCTACGACGGCTTCGAGTTCCACACGCCGGCCGAGGTGGAGCCGGCGCTCTACGAGCGCACGCTGACGCTCAACGGCGTCTCGAAGGCCTACTGCATGACGGGTTGGCGCGTCGGCTGGGCGGCGGGCGACCGCGACCTCGTGAAGGCGATGAACAAGATCCAGAGCCAGTGCACGACGTCGACCTCGACGATCAGCCAGTGGGCCGCCGTCACGGCGCTGAACGGCCCCCACGACTTCATCGACGAGCACAACGCCAGCTTCCGCGCCCGGCGCGACCTGGTCGTCGATCACCTGAACGACACGCCGGGGCTGAGCTGTACGCGACCCGAAGGCGCGTTCTACGTCTATCCGTCCTGCGCCGGCCTGATCGGCCGCACCACGCCCGACGGCAGGAAGCTGGAGAGCGACCTGGACGTCTGCAGCTACTTCCTGGACGCGGAGGGCGTCGCCTGCGTGCACGGCGAGGCCTTCGGCCTCAGCCCCTACTTCCGCATCTCCTACGCCACCTCGACCGAGGCGCTGGAGGAGGCCTGCCAGCGCATCAAGCGCGCCTGCGCGGCCTTGGGCTAGAGGCGGGCGTCGGCGGTCTGGAGATCGCCGGGCCAGTCCAGCAGCTTCCTGTCGGCGGTCAGCAGCGTCGCGCCGTTCAGGCGCGCGGTCGCGACGATCAGGCGGTCGGCAGGATCGCCGGGCAGCCCGTCGAGTTGGACTGACGCAATTGCGGTCGCGCCGTCGACGGGGATTTCGACGATGCCCTGGGCCAACAGGCTCATTCGCCAGACTTGCAGTGCTTCATGTACGCGGACGCGGCCTTTGGCGTCCAGGATTGCCGTCTCCCAGAACGTGATTGCTGAGACCGCCAGGGTTCCCATCGCCAGCGCGTCGTCGCTCGCGGTACGGGCCTGCGGCCCCAATCGGGCATCGTCCTGGTCGAGCCAGAGCAGCGCGTGGGTGTCGAGCAGGATCAGCGTTCCGCTTCCCACTCGACGTCGATCGGCGAAATGATGTCGCCGAGGATGCGGCTCTGACCTGCATGCAACCCGAGAATTGAGCGTCGCGGGTCTGATTCGGGGATCAGACGGGCGACGGGCCTGCCACGCTTTGTTATGCAGATCGGCGCTCCGGTCGCGGCGACCTCGTCCATGAGCTTGAGGCACTTGGCCCTGAACTCGGACGCCGTCACGGTCTTCACCGTTCAGCCTCCCACTCGACACCGGTCGGCGCCACGATATCGCCCAGGATCTCGATCTGACCCTTGTGCAGGCCAATGATCGAGCGGCGCTGGGTCGGTTCGGGAATCAGTCGTGCCACAGGCTTGCCGTGCTTGGTTACCACGATCGGCTCGCCGGTCTCGGCGACTTCGTCCATCAGTTTCAGGCACTTGGCTTTGAACTCTGACGCTTTGATGGTCTTCATGGCACCGTCCTGAATATGACCATGGTCATGACTATGGTCATATTATGCGATTTGGGCACGAACGCCAAGCGCGCGCCGTCGCGCCTTGGCCGGCGGGGCGTGCTTAGATGGCGCCGCGGGGAGGGGGAGCCATGAAGATCGCGGTGTTCGGCGCCGGGGGAATCGGCGGGTACTACGGCGCTCGGCTGGCCGCGGCGGGGCACGACGTGGCCTTCATCGCCCGCGGCGCCCACCTGGCGGCGCTGCGGGAGTCCGGCCTTCGGGTGCTCTCCGCTGTCGGCGACCTGCACCTGACGACGGTCACGGCGACGGCCGACCCTGCCGACGTCGGCCCGGTCGACGTGGTGCTGTTCACCACCAAGCTGTGGGACACCGAGGCCGGGGCCAAGGCCTGCGCGGCGCTGCTGGGCCCCGACACCGTGGTGATCTCGTTGCAGAACGGCGTCGACGCGGAAGCCATCCTCGCGGCGGCACTGGGCCGCGGCCACGTCGCCGGCGGTACCACCTACATCCTGTCGCTGATCAAAGAACCGGGGGTCATCGCCCACACCGGCACGCTGGCGCGCCTCGTCTTTGGCGAGCTCGACGGCGGCCCCAGCGCGCGGCTCGAAGCCTTCGCCCAGGCCTGTCGCGACGCCGGCGTCGAGGTCGAGCTGTCCGACGACATCCAGCGCGACCTCTGGATCAAGTTCACGCTGTTGGCGAGCCACAGCGGCGTCACCGCGCTGACGCGGCTGCCCACGGGTCCGATTCTGAAAGAGCCGGAGACGCGCGACCTGTTGCGCGACGGCCTGGAAGAGGCTGTCGCCGTCGGCAGGGCGGTGGGAATCGCGCTACCCGACGACCTGGCGGCTCGGCACATGGCGTTCCTCGCCGAGCGGCCGCCGGACTTCGGCTCGTCGATGCTGCACGACCTGGGCCAGGGCCGGCGCCTGGAACTGCCCTGGCTCAGCGGCACCGTCGCGCGCCTGGGGCGTGATCGGGGCGTGCCGACGCCGGTCCACCGGGCGATTCTTGCGGCGCTGAAGCCTTACGCGCTGGGCGCTCCCACGCCTTGAGACGCCTCGACACTGGACTCGCGCCGCCCGCTGATGAAACCATGTAGAGAACGGTCTGAAACGCCGCCGAGACGGTCTTTGCGCATGCACGCGGCCGCCGGCACGAGACGAGGGAGGAGAACATGGGCGAATCCGCTGCCGGCGCCCGCTGCGTGGCACTTGTCGGCCCCTATCAAAGCGGCAAGACGACGCTGATGGAGGCGCTGCTGATCAGCGCCGAGGCGATCCATCGCAAGGGCACGGCCAAGGACGGCAACACCGTCGGCGACAGCGGTCCCGAGGCCCGCAAGCGCAACATGAGCACCGAGCCGTCGATGGCGTCGTGCAGCTTCATGGGCGACCCGTGGAGCATCATCGACTGCCCCGGCTCGATCGAGTTCGCGCAGGACGCCTACAACGCGCTGATGGTCGCCGACGTCGCCGTGATCGTCGTCGAGCCGCTGGTCGACAAGGCCGCCGCGCTGGCGCCGCTGTTCCAGTTCCTGGACGCGCGCGAAATCCCACACATGGTGTTTATCAACAAGCTGGACCATCTGCACGGCCGCGTCTCCGAGGTGCTGGAGGCGCTGCAGGCGGTGTCGCAGCGGCCGCTGGTGCTGCGCCAGGTGCCGATCCGCGACGAAGACCACGTCGGCGGCTATGTCGACCTGATCAGCGAGCGCGCCTACGAGTACAAGGCCGGCCAGGCATCGGCGCTGGTGCAGATCCCCGAGACGATGCAGGACCACGAGCAGGAGGCCCGCCAGGAGCTGCTGGAGTCCCTCGCCGACTTCGACGACGCGCTGTTGGAGCAGCTCCTCGAAGACGTTGTGCCGGAGAAGTCGGACATCTACCGGCACCTCACCGAGAACCTGGCCCAGGACCGTATCGTGCCGGTCCTGATGGGTGCCGGCGAGACGCAGAACGGCGTCTTCCGCTTGTGGAAGTCCCTGCGCCACGACACTCCCGGCGTCGCCACCACCGCCGCGCGGCGCGGCTTCAACGGCAGCGACCTGGTCATGCAGGTGTTCAAGTCCAGTTTCGCCGCGCACGCCGGCAAGCTGAGCTTCGCCCGCGTGTGGAGCGGCAGCGTCGCCGAAAACACGCAGATCGCCGGTCACCGCCTGGGCGGCCTCTACGGCGTGTTTGGCGAGAAACACGAAAAGATCGCCGCGGCCGGCCCTGGCGCCATCGTCGCCCTTGGCCGTACCGAGGATTTGCACACCGGCGACGTGGTGACGACGGCCGGGCGCGGCGAGGGCGGCACGCCCTGGCCGACGCCGATGAAGCCGGTCTACGCCGTCGCCGTGCACGCCAAGAAGCGCGAGGACGAAGTCAAGATGACCGCGGCGATGGCGCGGTTGGCGGAGGAGGACCCGTCCTACGCCGTCGAGCAGAACGCCGACACCAACGAGCTGCTGCTGTGGGGCCAGGGCGAGATCCATCTGGCCGTCGGCCTGGACCGCATGCTGAGCAAGTTCAACGTCGAGGTCAGTGGCAGCCGGCCGCAGGTCTCCTACAAGGAGACCATCCAGAAGCCGATCGAACAGCACGCGCGGCACAAGAAGCAGTCGGGCGGCCACGGCCAGTTCGGCGACGTTCAGGTGGCGATCAAGCCGCTGCCGCGCGGCAGCGGTTTCGAGTTCGACGATCGCATCGTCGGCGGCGCGGTGCCGCGCCAGTTCATCCCCTCCGTCGAGCACGGCGTGAAGGAGTTCATGTCGCGCGGGCCGCTGGGCTTCCCGGTCGTCGACATCTCGGTCTGCCTGTTCGACGGCCAGTACCACTCGGTCGACAGCTCCGACCAGGCGTTCCGCACCGCCGCGGCGATGGCCATGCGCGAGGGCATGCCAAAGTGCCGCCCTGTGCTGTTGGAGCCGATCTACAGGATTGAGGTCGACGTGCCGAACGAGCACACCAGCAAGATCACCAATCTGGTGACGGGCCGGCGCGGGCAGATCCTGGGCTTCGAGGCCAAGGCCGGCTGGTCGGGCTGGGACACGCTCGAGGCCTTCATGCCGCAGTCGGAGATGCACGACATGATCATCGAGCTGCGCTCGCTGACCCAGGGCGTCGGCACCTTCCGCTTCGCCTTCCACCACATGTCCGAGTTGGTCGGGCGCGAGGCCGACCTGGTGATCCAGCAGCGCGCCGAGGCCCATGCCGCCTGAGGCGGCGGCGCGCGCCGCGACGGTGCTGGCCGACGCCTGGGGCCGCCGCGACCTCGAGCGCCTGCCGGCCGACTGTGCGCCGGGCGACACCGACGCCGCCTACGCGGTGCAGGATGCGCTCGCCGGCCGCCTGGGGCTGACCCACGCCGGCTGGAAGATCGGCTGCACCAGTGCCGCGGCGCAGGAGTTGCTGGGGGTCGATCACCCCTTCGCCGGGCGGCTGTTCGCCGAGACGGTCTACGACAGCCCGGCGGCCCTCGCGGCCGCGGACTTCGCCCACCGCGGCCTGGAGGCCGAGTTCGCGTTCCTGCTGGCGGCGGATCTGCCGGCCGTCAATGGCCCCTACGACGCCGCCTCCGTCGCCCCGGCGGTCGCCGCGCTGGTGCCGGCGATCGAGATCGTCGACCCGCGTTTCGCCGACGCGCGCGCCGCGGGCGGCCTGGCGCTGATCGCCGACAACGGCGCCCACGGCGCCCACGGCGCCCTGGTGCGCGGCGCCGCAATCGCCAATTGGCAGGGCCTCGACCTCGTCGGCGCGGCGGTCGCGCTGAGCATCGACGGCGCCGAGGTCGGCCGCGGCACCGGGGCCGAGCCGCTGGGCCATCCGCTCAACGCCCTCGCCTGGCTGGCCAACGAGCGGCTGCGCCGCGGCGACGCGCTGCGCGCCGGGCAACTGGTAACGACCGGCACCTGCACCGGCCTGGTGCCGGCCGGGCCGACGTCCCGTGCCGTCGCCGACTACGGTCCTCTGGGCACGGTTGAACTGCGCTTCACGGACTGAGCGGAGTCGCGATTCCGTCGCCGGTCAGGACCTTGAATACTAGCCCGCCGGCGCCCATCTTCATGGGACGTTTTTAGAATTGTTCTAAAGAGAGGAGACGACGATGAGCATGCCTGTGGCGCCGACCGACCGTGACATGGATATCGGCATCGCCGAGGACCAGCGTCGCGCCATTGCCGACGGACTGGGCCGACTGCTGGCCGACACTTACACGCTGTATCTGAAGACCCACAACTTCCATTGGAACGTCACGGGTCCGATGTTCAACACGCTGCACCTAATGTTCGAGACCCAGTACACGGAGCTGGCGACCGCGGTCGACGAGATCGCCGAGCGCATCCGCGCGCTGGGCTTTCCGGCGCCGGGCAGCTACGCTGCCTATGCGCGGCTGTCGACGATCGACGAAGCGGAAGGCGTGCCCGACGCGGACGAGATGATCCGTCAGCTGGTCGCCGGGCAGGAGGCCGTCGCACGCACGGCGCGCAGCGTCTTCCCACTGGCGGACGCCGCCGCCGACGAGCCCACCGCGGACCTCTTGACCCAGCGCATGCAGATCCACGAGAAGACCGCCTGGATGCTGCGCAGCATGCTGGGGTGAGGGGACGGCGCCGGCCTCGTGCCAGCCGCCCCCTGCCTCTGGCCGAGTCACCCCCACCCCCACCCTCCCCCTTCAAGGGGGAGGGGGTTTTGTAGAGCGCGTTGTCGCGCCAAGCGTCCCCTCCCCCTGGACGGGGAGGGTTAGGGTGGGGGGGCGTTTTATGGTGCTGTCGTCCCTGCCCCGTCGTCACTCCACCCAGGCGATGCGCAGCACGTTGGTGGCGCCGGGGGTGCCGAAGGGCACGCCGGCGGTGATCACGAGCGAATCGCCGCTCTCCGCCACGCCGGCGCCGGCCGCCGCCACCGCGGCGCGCGACACCATGTCGGCGAAGTCGCGCGCGTCGTCACCGTGCATGGCGTGCACGCCCCAGGCCAGCGCCAGCTGGCGCGCCGTCTGCAGTTTCGGCGTCAGGCACAGGATCGGCACGGTCGGCCGTTCGCGCGCCGCGCGCAGCGCCGTGGAGCCGGTCGTCGTGTAGCAGGCGATCGCCGCCGCGCCGATGGTCTCGGCGACCTGGCGCGCGGCGGCGGTGATGGCGTCGGACGAGGTGCCCTCGGGTGCGGCGTGCTCGGCGTCCATCAGCGGCCGGTAGAGCGGGTCGTCCTCGACCCGGTGGATGATGCGGTTCATCATCGCCACGGCCTCGACCGGGTACTTGCCGGTCGCCGATTCCGCCGACAGCATGACCGCGTCGGCGCCGTCGAAGATGGCGGTGGCCACGTCGGACGCCTCGGCCCGGGTCGGCGCCGGCGCGTTCACCATGGATTCCAGCATCTGCGTCGCCACGATGACCGGCTTGCCGCCGCCGCGGGCGGCGCGGATGATCGCCTTCTGCACGCCGGGCACCGTTTCCGGCGGCATTTCCACGCCCAGGTCGCCGCGCGCCACCATCACCGCGTCGACCAGCTCGATGATCTGGTCCAGGAAGTCGATCGCCGAGGGCTTCTCCAATTTGGCGACGATCTTGGCGCGGCCGGCGACCAGGCGGCGCGCCTCGGCGATATCCTCCGGCCGCTGGACGAAGCTCAGCGCCACCAAATCGCAGCCCAGGTCCAGGCCGTACTGCATGTCGGCGCGGTCCTTCGGCGTCAGCGGCGACAGCGGCAGCACTACGCCCGGCACGTTGACGCCCTTGCGGTCGGAGACCGGTCCGGCGGTGACGACGCGCGTTTCGGCGAAGTCCGTGCCGCACTCGACGACGCGCAGCCGCACGCGGCCGTCGTCGATCAACAGCTCGGTCCCCGCTTCCAGCGCCTCGAAGATCTCGGGGTGGGGCAGCGGCGCGCGGTTCACGTCGCCTTCCGCCTCGTCCAGGTCCAGGCGGAAGGTCGCCCCGGCGGCCAGCGTCTCCGTGCCGTTGACGAAGGTGCCCAGGCGCAGCTTGGGGCCCTGCAGGTCCATCAGCACGCCGATCGGCCGGCCGACGTCCTCTTCGACCGCGCGGATGGTGTCGTAGCGGGCCTTGTGGTCCTCGTGGTCGACGTGGCTGAAGTTCAGCCGGAATACGTCGGCGCCGGCCTCGAACAGGCGCTTGATCGTCGCAGCGTCACTGGAGGCCGGGCCCAGCGTGGCCACGACCTTGGCATGGCGGGTTCGGCGCATCAGCGCGGCCCCTCTCTCGCTCTGTTGTCTCTGGATCAAATCGTTTTTGTTGGCGGGTCAATATAGGCAGGCTTGTCGAGTGGTTCTAGGGCGCGCAGGGCCGGGCGGCGCGGCAAGGCGCGGGCCCTGTTGATCCGGCGCATTTGCAGCCGGCGTGGCGCGGTGGCAGCCTGACGGTCGGCACAGGGCAGCGGAGGCAGGCCATGCACCCCTATCACGACACCTGGACCGGCGTGTTCCCCGCGGTGATGACGCAGATGCACCCGGACGGCTCGCTCAACCTGGAGGCCACGGCGCACCACATCGACCGGCTGATCGCGGCGCGCAGCGGCGGCCTGATCGTGCTGGGCACCCTGGGCGAGAACACGGTGCTGACGCGCGAGGAGAAGCACGACGTGCTGCGCATCGCGATCGACGCGGTCGACGGCCGCGTTCCGGTGCTGTGCGGCGTCGCCGAGACGACGACCGAGGCCGCGGTCGGGCTGGCGGAGGCGGCGCACGGCATGGGGGCCGACGGCCTGATGGTGCTGCCGCCCATGGTCTACACCGGCGACCGGCGCGAGACCCTGACCCACTTCCGCACCGTCGCGGCGGCCACCGACCTGCCGGTCATGGTCTACAACAACCCGATCGCCTACCGCACCGACGTGACCGTCGAGATGCTGATCGCGCTCTCGGACTCGAACATGATCGTCGCGGTCAAGGAGAGCTCGGAGGACCCGCGCCGCATCACCGACCTCTTCAACGCGATCGAAGACCGCTACGTGCCGTTCTGCGGCGTCGACGACCTGATCCTGGAATACGTCTCCGTCGGCTGCACCGGCTGGGTCGCCGGCCTGGTCAACGCCTTCCCCGAGGAGTCCGTGGCGCTGTTCGAGGCCGCCCGCCGCGGCGATCTGGAAGCGGCGCGGTCCTGGTACCGCTGGTTCATGCCGCTCCTGCACCTGGACACCGGGCCGAAGCTGATCCAGGCGATTAAGCTGTGCATGGCGCTGACCAATATGGGCGCGGAGTGGTGCCGCCCGCCGCGCCTGCCGCTGGAAGGGGCGGAGCGGGAGGACATCGAAGCCCGCGTGCGCCGCGCCATCGACACCCGGCCGCCGCTGCCCGACTAGGGCATTGTCGATTGGGACGAAATCGGCACCGGCCGCACCCCCGCCCGGCCACCCTCCAGGATACTGCCGTTGGCTGGCGGGGCGGGTGTTGCGGCGATGCAATCTCAATCGATAGTGCTCCAGGGCGGCCCTCGCTCAGGCGGGCACGGCCCCGGGGCCGCAGCCAGCGTGCTTACCGCCCTGGTAGGACGGACAGTCGACAACCTGAGCGCGTGGGTTGTCTGATTTGTGTTATTTATCTCGACTACCTTGTATTTACCAATTGGTACGAGACTTCTCTCCGCCGTCGTCTCCCTTGCCGAGTGCACGACCCGGTAGGCGACGGTCGAGGGAGTGTCTGTTAGGTGGCGTATTCGCTTGAGCGGCTGAACGTCCTCGTCGTCGAGGACAATCCGTTCGTGAACAAACTCGTCTGCGACGTGCTCGCGGCGCTGGGTGCCGGCCGCACCCTGGCCTCGCCCGACGGCGCCGACGCCGTCGAGCGCCTGTCGAACATCAGGACGGCGCCTCAGCGCGCCGGCGCCAGCCAAATCGACCTGGTGATCGCCGACATCGTCATGCCGAACGTGAACGGCATCGAGCTGCTGAAGTGGATCCGCACCAGCGCGAATTCGCCGAACCGCTTCATGCCGATCATCATGCTCAGCGCCGCCGCCGACCGCGCCAACGTCGAGAGCGCGCGCGACCACGGCGCCAACGAGTTCGTCGTCAAGCCGTTCACGGTGGACAAAGTGACCAGTCGGCTGTTGGCCGTGATCGACCAGCCGCGCGACTACATCTATTGCCAGACCTACTTCGGCCCGGACCGGCGGCGCCTGGACGTCGGGCCGCCCGACGCCGAGCGCCGGGAGACGCAGGAGCAAGACGTGCGGCTGGTCTATTCCGAGCAGGCGCCGGAAGTCATCGGCCAGCAGGGCCAAAAAGGTCAGCAGGTGCTGCGTTACAGCCTGCCGAACGCTCTGCGCGGCCGCGTCGGCGGCGTGCCGGGCCGGCGCGGCAGCCTGGAGCCGCAGAGCCTGCTGGACGCCGAGCGCGTGATCGCGGAGAAGGCCGACGAGTACGGCGGCCTGCTGGGCGACATCATCAAGGAGCTGGCGGCGGCGCTGGCCAATTGCGGCCACGTGCCGGGGGAGGAAGAGGTGGCCGACGCGCAGGCCCAGAACGGCTTCGCGCAGCTCAACCAGATCGCCATGGAGCTGCGCGGCCAGGGCCACATGTTCGGTTATCCGCTGATCACCATGGCCGCGACGTCGCTCTACGAATACACCGTCGCGCGGGCCTACGTCGACGAGGACCACCTGGAACTGGTCAAGGCCCATGTCGACTTTCTCGCCAACGTCGTGCGCGACGAAATCACCGGCGACGGCGGCGAAATCGGCCGCAAGCTGCTCTCGTCCCTCAACCGGGCCCGCCAGCATTACCGCCAGCGCAACGCGGCCTGAGCCGCCCGCAGCAACGATTTGATGGAAATTCAATCTAAATGAATATCCGAAGTTACATGACGTTAACCAGGCCAGGCGCGTAATTGGCGCCACGCCGGCGACTATCGCGGGCAACCGGAAAAATGCTCTCGGGGCAGGGGTCACAGCGCCTTGGCGTATTCTCTCGATCTTCTGACGCTTTTGGTCGTCGAGGACAACGAGCTTGAACGCACGCTGGTGTGCAACATGCTCAAGGCCATGGGCGTCGGCCGCACGCTGACCGCGGACAACGGAGCGGACGCGGCCGAGCGTCTGGAACTGGTCAAGAATTCGCCCTTGCGCGCCGGAGCCGCGTCGACGTCGTGCTCACCGACGTCCTGATGCCGCGCATGGGCGGCCTGGACCTGCTGCGTTGGATCCGCAACAGCGAGAATTCGCCCAATCCTTTCCTGCCGGTGATGATGGTCAGCGCCGACACCGACCGCGTCAGCGTCACGGCGGCGCGCGACGCCGGCGCCAACGAGTTCGTCGCCAAGCCGGTGACCGTCGCAGGGCTGGCCCAGCGCATGCTGATGCTGATCGACCGGCCGCGCGACTTCGTCTATTGCCGCAACTACTTCGGGCCGGACCGGCGGCGCTCGGACGCCGACGGCGTGGACGACGAGCGGCGCACGAACAGCGACGACGACGTGCGCGTGGTGCACAGCGACGACGCGCTCAAGAGTGTCGATCCGGGCGGAGTCCAGGTGTTGCATTTCCGGCTGCCGAACGAGCTGCGCAATCGTGTCGGCGGTCGGCCGGGACGCATCGGCGAACTGTCCGCCGAGAGGCTGAAGAAGGCCGGCGACGTGCTGACCGCCGAGACGGACGAGTTCCTCGCCTTCGTGCTGAGGCAGGTCGCGACGGTCACGTCCGCCTGCAAGAAGTACGAGGCCGAGCCCGACAAGGCCGCCGAGCAAATCAAGACCATCAGCGGCATCGCCCGCGATCTGGCGACGCAGGGAACCGGCTTCAACTATCCGCTGCTGTCGCTGGCCAGCCGGTCGCTCTACGAGCACATCCGCAGCCAGACCGAGATCGGCCCGGCGCACATGCTGCTGGTCAAGGCCCACACGGACTTCATCGTCAAGGTCGTGGAAGAGCGCGTCACCGGCAATGGCGGCGCATCGGGCCGCGAACTGCTGGTCACGCTCAAGCGCGCGCGCCAGCTCTACGAACAGCGCCCCGCCGAGGCCGCCTGACCGCTCACGCGGTGCGGCCGATCCCGCGGTGCCCGCTCACGCCACCTGAAAGCCGTGGGCGTAGGGGTCGCGGTCGTCGATGAAGATCGTGTTGAACCCGGTAATCCGCGCCCAGCCCTCGATCGACGGCACGATGCCGGCGTGGTTGCCGACGCGCGTCTCGCGCTCGACCCGGCCGTGGAACAGGCTGCCGATGATCGATTCGTGGACGAAGGCGTCGCCGACGTTAAGGTCGCCGCGCGCCGCCAGCTGCGCCATGCGCGCCGAGGTGCCGGTGCCGCAGGGCGAGCGGTCGATGGCGCCGTCGCCGTAGAACACGGCATTGCGGCCGTTGGCCTCCGGGCTCCGGGGCGCGCCGGTCCACTGCACGTGGCTGACGCCGCGGATCGTCGGATCTTCCGGGTGCACGACGTCGACCGCCTGGTTCATGGCCAGGCGCAGGTCGCGGCTCAGCCGCACGATGTCGCCGGGCGCCAGGTCGGCCAGGTCGCGGTAACCGTCCTGCGGCTCGACGATGGCGTAGAAGTTGCCGCCATAGGCGACGTCGACCGCGAGCGGCCCCAGCCCCGGGCATTCGACGGCGACACCCGTTTCGGCCACATAGCTGCCGACATTGGTCAGGCGCACCGCCGCGATGTGCTCGCCCTCACGCCGGTAGTGGGCGTCGACGCGGCCAGCCGGGGTGTCGAGCCGCAGCACGCCGTCCTGCGCCGACGTCACCAGCCCGCGCTCCAGGGCGATCGTCACCGTGCCGATGGTGCCGTGGCCGCACATCGGCAGGCAGCCGGTTGTCTCGATGAACAGCAGCGCCACGTCGCAGTCGTCGCGCATCGCCGGATAGAGGATGGCACCCGACATCAGGTCGTGGCCGCGCGGCTCGAACATCAGGCCGGTGCGGATCCAGTCGTACTCGGCGACGAAGTGCTGGCGCCGCTCGCTCATCGTCGCCCCCGCGAGCGGCGGCGCGCCGCCGGCGACGACGCGCACCGGGTTGCCGCAGGTGTGGCCGTCGATGCAGAAAAACGTGTGACTAGCCAAAGGCTTCCTCCCCGGCGCCTCGGCCGCGCCCTGGCCGCTGGCGCGCCGCCCCATGGGCCTATTATAGTCGCCGCGATGCCTGACACCGCGAGCGAAACCAGCGTCGCCGAGCGCACCGCCCCGGCCCTCCTGGCGGCCGACGACCCGCCGCCGTTCGAGGTCCTGAACCCGGACGGCCGCGCGCGGGCGCTGTTGATCTGCGACCACGCCAGCCGCGCCGTGCCCCAGGCGCTCGACCGCCTGGGGTTGGACGACGCGGAACTGCGCCGCCACATCGGCTGGGACATCGGCGCCGCCGACGTGACGCGGCGCCTGGCCGAGCTGATGGACGCGCCGGCGGTGCTGTCCGGCTGGTCGCGCCTGGTCATCGACCCCAACCGGCTGTTGGAGGACCCGACCTCGATCCCGGAGATCAGCGACGGCACCGTCGTGCCGGGCAACCGGGCGCTGGAGGACGACGGCCGCGCGGCGCGCGTCGAGGCGCTGTTCCGCCCCTACCACAGCGCCGTCGAGGCGCAGATCGAGCGGGCCCGGGCACGCGGCGCGCCGCCGGCGCTGGTCAGCGTGCACAGCTTCACGCCGGTGATGAAGACGCGCGAGCGGCCCTGGCAGGTCGGCATCCTGTGGGGCCAGGACCCGCGCCTGGCGGTGCCGCTGATCGACTGGCTGGCGCGCCAGCCGGGGCTGATCGTCGGCGACAACGAGCCGTACTCGGGCCGCGCCGGCTTCGGTTTTTCGATCGAGCGGCACGGCACCGACAACGGCCTGCCCAACGCGCTGATCGAGGTGCGCCAGGACCTGATCGACACCCATCACGGGGCGGCGGACTGGGCCGGCATCCTGGCCCGCGCCCTCGACGAGGTGCTGGCCGACGCGGCCGTCTGGCGGGAGCTACAGCGATGAACGCAGCCGAAGACCAGCCGTTCACGATCGGCATCGAGGAAGAGTACATGCTGGTCGATGCGGCGACCGGCGCCCTGGCCGGCGACCCGCCGCCGGAGGTGATCGAGACCTGCCGCGATCTGATCGACGAGGACACCGGCAACGCGGTGCCCGAATTCCTGCGCGCCCAGGTCGAGGTCGGCACCACGGTGTGCCCCTCGATCAAGGTCGCGCGCGAACGTCTGGGCCGGCTGCGTTCCTGCGTCGCCGCGGCGGCGCACAAGTACGGCCTGGCGCCGATCGCCGCCTCGACCCACCCCTTCGCCGAGTGGCACGGCCAGAAGCACACCGACGCCGAGCGTTACAATACGCTGGCCAACGACATGCAGGGCGTCGCCCAGCGCCTGGTGATCTCCGGCATGCACGTGCATGTCGGCATCGCCGACGACGAGCTGCGCGTCGACCTGATGAACCAGATCCCCTACTTCCTGCCGCACCTGTTGGCGCTCAGTACCTCCTCGCCGTTCTGGCGCGGCCACAACACCGGCCTCAAGTGTTACCGCCTCAGCGTCTTCGACGAGCTGCCGCGGACGGGGTTACCGGAGAAGTTCGACAGCTTCAGCGAATACCAGCGGCACCTGTCGATCATGGTCCGCGCCGGGCTGATCCAGGACGCCACCAAGCTGTGGTGGGACGTGCGCGCGCACGCCCGCTTCCCGACGCTGGAGATGCGCATCCCCGACATCTGCACGCGCATGGACGACGGCATCACCATCGCCGCGCTGTACGCCTGCATCATTTCGATGCTGATCCGGCTGCGCCGCTCGAACCAGCGCTGGCGCGTCTACTCGAACCTGCTGGTCAACGAGAACCGCTGGATGGCCCAGCGCTACGGCTTCGAGCGCGGCCTCGTCGACTTCGGCCTGGGCCGCGTCGTGCCCTACGCCGACCTGCTGGAGGAGATCCTGGAGCTGACGGCGGAGGACGCCGAGCGCCTGGACTGCCAGATGGAGGCCGAGCACGCGCGCGAGATCCTGGCCCGCGGCACCAGCGCCCATCGCCAGATTGCGACCTTCGAGGCCGCGCTGGGCGCCGGCGCCAGCGAGCAGGAGGCCTTCAAGGCGGTGGTCGACTGGCTGCGCGAGGAGACGCTGGTTGGCGTGCCGCTGGAGGCCGCCCCTGGTCCCGACGGGGCGGCCGCCCATATCACCGAAGGCAGCGCCGCCGGCGCCTGAGCCGCCCGTTTCCGAGGTTTGCCATGGACGACACCACCCGCACCGAACTCGAAGCCGCCGCCTTCCGCACGCTGGTCGCGCACCTGCGCGCGCACACCGACGTGCAGAACATCGACCTCATGAACCTGGCCGGCTTCTGCCGCAACTGCCTCTCGAAGTGGTACCGCGCCGCGGCCGAGGACAAGGGCCTGGAGCTCACCTACGAAGACGCCCGCGAGATCGTCTACGGCGAGCCCTACGCGGCGTGGAAGGCGAAGCACCAGGCGGAAGCGACGCCGGAACAGCAGGCGAAGTTCGCCGAAGCGGCCAAGGACGCGGCGCACTAGCCAGGGCGGCGCTGCGGCTTGGCCTGAACGCAGCTTCAACGGACCGTATCACCGAGCCTCAGCCCTCGTGCTTCGACAAGCTCAGCATGAGGGCTGAATCGGGGGAGAAAAGCGGGCCAGTCACAAAAACCTTATCCTGAGCTTGTCGAAGGACGAGGCCCCGGTTCTTGGCAGGCGCTAATGTCGACCGCGCGCTCAGTGCGCGACCGCGTAATCCCTCAGGACCCGAGTCTCGAGTTCCATCTCCTCGAGCCGGTTCTTGACCACGTCGCCGATACTCACCACGCCGACCAGCCGGCCGCCTTCGACGACCGGCAGGTGCCGGATGCGGCGCCGCGTCATCGTCGCCATCACGGACTTTGTGCTGTCGTCGGGCCGGCAGGAGACGACCTCGCGCGTCATGAGCTCGCTGACCGGACGCCCGAGCAGTTCGGTGTCCTGGGTCGCCAGCGCATGCACGATGTCGCGTTCGCTCACCAGGCCGTCGATGGTCTCGCCGTCGCGGCTGACGACGGCGGCGCCGATGCCCTCGATGTGCAGCCGGCGTACCAGGCTGCTGACCCGGGTCTCCGGACTGACCGTGACAACGTCATGGCCCTTCGCCCCGAGGATTTCGGACACTTTCATCGGGCCCTCCTCCACTGGGATCTGCGCAGCGCTCTGTGCCCGTGAAGTTTAGGCCGACGGTCGGCGAAAGGCGAGCGGGACGGCGCGCGCCTGCCGGCGGCGCGGCAGGGGCTCAGGCGGCCCGGCGGGGAGCCGGGCGGACGCGGTCGAGCGCCTGGGTGAGGTCCGCGAGGATGTCGGCCGGCGTCTCGAGGCCTATCGAGAGCCGCACCAGGCCGTCGGAAATGCCGTGCTCGGCGCGTTCCTCGGGGGTGTAGGTGGCGTGGGTCATGCTGGCCGGGTGCTGGATCAGCGTGTCGGTGTCGCCCAGGCTGACGGCGCGGCGGATCATGCCGAGCCCGTTCATCAGGTCGCGGCCGGCCGCCATGCCGCCCTTCAACTCGAAGGCGATCATGCCGCCGAAGTCGCGCATCTGGCGCTTGGCGAGGCCGTGCTGGGCGAAGCTCTCGAGGCCGGGATAGAACACGTCCGTGACCGACGGGTGTTCCGCCAGCAGGCGTGCGACGGTCATCGCCGAGGCGCAGTGGCGGTCCATGCGCAGCTCCAGCGTCTTCAGCCCGCGCATGATCAGGAACGCGGTCAGCGGCGCCATGACCGCACCCGTCATGTCCTTCAAGCCCTCGACGCGGATCGCCTGCATGTCGTCGGCGGCGCCGGCGACCAGCCCGGCGACCAGGTCGCCATGGCCGCCCAGGTACTTGGTCGCCGAGTGCACGGCGAAATCGGCGCCCAGGTCGAGCGGCCGGGTGAGATACGGCGTCGCGTAGGTGTTGTCGACCACGGTCCGGGCGCCGTAGGCGCGGGCGATTTCGGAGATCGCCGCGATGTCCACCAGGCGCATGTTCGGGTTGGCCGGCGTCTCGAAGTAGACGACGCGGGTCTTGTCCGAGATCGCGCGCGCGAGGTTCTCCGGCTCGCGCATGTCGACATAGCGCGGCGTGACGCCGAACTTGGCGAGCCCCGAGCGGATGAAGGCGAAGGTGCAGCCGTAGAGCGTCTTGTCGACGATGATCTCGTCGCCCTGGCGCAGCAACGTCCACAGGACCGAGGTGATGGCGCCCATGCCGGAGGCGAAGCTGAGCGCCGCCTCGGCGCCCTCCAGGCTGGCGAAGCGCCGTTCCAGCACGTCGAGCGTGGGATTGCTGATGCGGCTGTAGAAGTGGCCGGGGCGTTCGCCGGCGAACATCTCAGCGCCCTCTTCGGCGCTCTCGAAGGCGAACGTCGAGGTCATGTAGACCGGCGGGACGATGGCGCCCTGCTCGTTGAGGCCGGGCTCGCCGTCGTGGATGGCGCGCGTGGCAAAGCTAGGGGGTCGGTCGCGGTCGCGCTCGGTCATGCGTGCCTGCTCCGTTTTCGCGTCCCCCGTCAGCCCCTCCCAGAGCCGTTTAGCGATTTGCATTATCGCAGATAAGGATTGGCAGAATCTTGCGTATTTCCCTTTGTTTTTGTGTAGTTAACGCGGGTTAAGGTCCCGCGATCAGCCACCCGCGATCAGCCGCCCGCGATCAGCCGTCCGCGATGGCCGGATCGCTGCGTAGGCGCGCGACGACGTGGTCGAACACCGCGCGCACGCGAGCCGACGTGTGGCCGGGCTCCTTGTGCACCACGGTGACCGGGATCGGCGGGGCGAAGTCGCCCAGCACGACCTCCAGCGCCCCGGCACGGACCTCCGGCGCGATCATGTAGGACAGCACGCGGGTGATGCCCCCGCCCGCGACGGCGGCGGCGATGGCCATGTCGGCGTTGTTGGCGCGCAGCCGCGCCCGCGGCCGCAAGGCCTGGCGCCGGCCGTCGCGTGAGAAGGCCCACTCGCCGCCAGGCGTCAGGTTGACGAAGTCGATGGTGTCGTGGCCCGCCAGGTCCGCAGGCGTCGCGGGGCGGCCGCGCCGCGCCAGGTAGGCGGGGGCGGCGCACAGCACGCGCCGCACGCTGCCGACGCGCACCGCCGGCAGCGCCGAGTCCGGCAGCTCGCCGATGCGCACGGCGACGTCGATGCCCTCGTCGACCAGGTCGACGACCCGGTCGACGAACAGCGTGGTGAGCTCGATCCCCGGATGGCGGTCGAGGCAGTCCAGCAGGATCGGCGCCAGCACGATGCGGCCGAACAGCGCCGAGCCCGTCACCGCGACGGGGCCTTGCGGCGCGGCGTGGCGGCCCGCGGCGGCGTCGTCCGCCGCGTCGACCTCGGCCAGAATGCGCCGGCAGTCGGCGAGGTAGGTCGCACCCACGTCCGTCAACCGCACCTGGCGCGTCGTGCGGTGCAGCAGCCGCGCGCCCAGGCGCGCCTCCAGCGCCGCCACCGCGCGCGTGACCGACGGCGCCGACAGGCGCAGGCGCCGCGCCGCCGCCGCGAAGCCGCCCTCCTCGGCGACGGCGGCGAACACGCGCATGGTCTGCAGCCGGTCCATGGATAGTTCCAGATCACGTAATAAAGAGATGCGGATTTTGCCAATTCTCTCCGAAGTGCGAAAGGCCCAAATATCGCGGGTCACCACCGGCGGGGCCTCCCGCCGACGCACCGGAGGAGACCCCATGACCGAACCCGTAACCCGCGGCGCCCACCACATCGGCCTGACCGTGCCCGACCTCGCCGCCACCCGCGGCTTCTTCGTCGAGACGCTGGGCTTCGACCAGGTCGGCGAGGTGCCCGACTACCCCGCCGTATTCCTCAGCGACGGCACGACCATGATCACCCTGTGGCAGGCCGCCGATCCGACGACCGCGGTGCCGTTCGACCGCAAGAACGTGATCGGCCTGCACCACGTCGCGCTGGCCGTGGAGAGCCCGGACGCCCTTACCGATCTGTACGGCCGGCTGCAGGCGACCGACGGCGTCGCGGTCGAGTTCGCGCCGGAGTCCCTGGGCGGCGGCGCGGCGACGCACATGATGGTGACGATCCCCGGCGGCATCCGCACCGAGTTCATCGCGCTGCCCGCCTGAGACAACGATGGGCGCCCCGGCGCCGCCCGCACCCCCGAACGCGCCGACCGCCACGAAAGGACCACTCCCATGCCACGACTGACTGCCATCGACCCCACGACCGCCACCGGCGAGGCCAAGGCGCTGCTCGACGCCGTCCAGGCGATGCTCGGCGTGACGCCGAACCTGGTACGCACGCTGGCCAACACGCCTGCCGCGCTGAGGGCCTTTCTCGGCCTCGGCGAGGCGCTCGCGGGCGGCCGCTTCGACGCCAGGAGCCGCGAGGCATTCGCGCTCACGGTTGCCGGCGCCAACGACTGCGAGTACTGCGCCTCGGCGCACACGGCGATCTCCAAGAGCCTCAAGGTCGACGCCGCCGAGATCGCGCGGCGCCTCGACGGGCGCGCCAGCGACCCGCAGCTCGATGCGGCGCTGGTCTTCGCCCGGCGCATCGTCGAGACGCGCGGCTTCGTCGACGACGCCGACCTCGCCGCCGTGCGCCGTGCGGGTCACGACAACGGCGCCATCGCCGAGATCGTCGCCAACGTCGCAGCGAACATCTTCACCAACTACTTCAACCACGTCGCCAAGACCGAGATCGACTTTCCGAGGGTCGACCTCGGTCGCGCACAGGCCGCGTGAGTCCCACGGGCGGCGCGTCGCGTTGGCGCGCCGCCGCCCCGACAGGAGCGACCCCGATGCCCGACGGCTGGCCCCACGACCGATCCCCGTTCCACGCCGGCGAACAGCAGGTGCAGGAGCGCCAGGGCGTGCGCGCCGAGATGGAGGCGTTCGCCCGCAAGGTGGTGCGCGACCGCATGTCCGAGCAGCACCGCGCGTTCTACGCGCAGCTGCCCTACGTGCTGTTGGGCACCGTCGACGCCCGCGGCCGGCCCTGGGCCTCGCTGGTCCCTGGGCGGCCGGGGTTCCTGGCGAGCCGCGACGCGACGACGCTCGAGGTCGCGGCGTCGCCGCTGCCGGGCGATCCGCTCAATGGCACGCTCAAGCCTGGTGCCGCGGTCGGCGTGCTCGGCATCGAGCTCGAAACGCGGCGGCGCAACCGGCTGGCCGGGCGCGTCGCCGGCGTGCGGCCCGACGGCTTCACGATCGCGGTCGACCAGGCCTTCGGCAACTGCCCGCAGTACATCCAGGCCCGCACGGTCGAGGTCGCCCCGGCGGCGAATCCCGTGGTCGTGCGCGGCGACAGCTTCGATGCGCGCACGCGAGCGCTGATCGCCGGCGCCGACACCCTGTTCATCGCCACGGCCGCGGCCGACGGCGCCGATGTGTCGCACCGCGGCGGCAAGCCGGGCTTCGTGCGGGTCGAGAACGAGCGTAACTTCGTCTTCCCGGACTTCGCCGGCAACAACCACTTCAACACCGTCGGCAACCTGGTGCGCGAACCGCGCGCCGGCTTCCTGTTCGTCGATTTCGACCGCGGCGACCTGGTGCAGCTGAGCGGCACGACCGAGATCGTCTGGGACGGCGACGAGGTGCGCGCGTTCGCCGGCGCCGAGCGGTTGATCCGGTTCCACGTCGACGAGGCGGTACGCCTCGAAGGCGCCCTGCCGCTGCGCTTCGCCGGCGACGAGGCGTCGCCGATGCTGGTCCACACCGGCAGCTGGCAGCAGGCCGCCGAGACCCTCGCCGCCGAGAAAGAACGCGACACCTACGTGCCGTACGAGGTCGCCGGGGTGACGCGCGAGAGCGCGGGCATCCTCTCGCTGGTGCTGCGGCGGGCCGACGGCCAGGCGGTGGCGTCCCACGAACCCGGCCAGTTTCTGCCGATCCGCCTCGACATCGACGGCGAACCGGTGACGCGGACCTACACGGTCTCCGACGCGCCGAACGGAGAAACATTTCGGCTGTCGATCAAGCGGGAGGGGCTGGTCTCGAGTTTCCTGCACGAACACGCAAAACCCGGCTTCCGGCTGGAGGCGATGGCGCCGCGCGGCGGCTTTGCGCTCGATGCGACCAGCGACCGCCCGGTCGTGCTGCTCTCCGCCGGCGTCGGTATCACGCCGATGCTGGCGATGCTGAACCACATCGTCGCCGAAGGCCGCCGCACGCGGTACTTCCGCCGCACGTTCTTCATCCATGGCGCGCGCAACGGCCGGACGCACGCCTTCGGCGCGCACGTGCGGGCGCTGTCGGAATCCCACGACAGCGTCACGGCACACATCCGCTATAGCCGGCCGACCGCCGACGATCGGCTGGGGGAGAGCCACGACAGCGAAGGCCACGTCGACCTGGCACTCCTCCAACGCCTGCTGCCGCTCGACGACTACGATTTCTACCTCTGCGGCCCGGCGCCGTTCATGGCAGCGCTGCACGACGGCCTGCTCGGCCTCGGCGTGCGGCCCGAGCGCATCCACAGCGAGGCGTTCGGTCTCGCCGCGGTGCCGGCACCGGCCCAAGAGGTGCAGCGCGACCCCGTCGCGGTGTCGTTCGCGGACTCGGGCGTCGAGGCCACCTGGACACCGGCGGCCGGCACGCTGTTGGACCTCGCGGAGTCGGCGGGGCTCGAGCCGGCCTTCTCCTGCCGCTCGGGCGTCTGCGGCACCTGCGCGACGCGGCTCACCAGCGGCGCGGTCGACTACCCGGCCCCGCCCCTGGCGCCGCACGGCGACGACGAAGTCCTGCTCTGCCAGGCGACGCCGAGAGATGCCGTCGCGCTCGACCTGTGACCGGTGGGCGGGGTCGCCGATTGAGCTGGGGGATACCGGCCGCTAACGTGCCGTCGAAATGGCGCAGCTGAAGACCCGCGAGAACGACGCCAGCGTCGACGACTATCTGGCTGGCGTGGAAGCGCGGCGGCGCGACGAGTGCCGCGCGGTGCACGCGATGATGCAGGCGGCGACCGGCGAAAACGGCCGCATGTGGGGCACCAGCATCGTCGGCTTCGGGCGGTATCACTACAAGTACGCCAGTGGCCACGAGGGCGACTCGTTCCTCACCGGCTACGCGCCCCGGAAACAGGCGCTGACGGTCTACGTCATGCCCGGGTTCGATCCGTACCCGGAATTGATGAAGCGGTTGGGGAAGTACAAGACCGGCAGGTCGTGCCTCTACCTCAGGAAGCTCGCCGACGTGGACGAGGCGGCGCTGGCCGAGTTGATCCAGGCCGGCGTCGACACCATGCGCGAGCGTTACGGTAACGCGTCGTTGAGCCGCCAGTCGTAGACGTAGCGGAACACCAGCGGGGCCTTGGCGAGACGCCGGCTCAGTTCCGGATCGTCCGTGATCTCGGCGAGGCCGCGCAGCACGTCGTCCTCGCTGGCGCCGAAGTCCTCGCGGTACCAGACGTAGATCTTGGAGAGTACCAGGCGCCGCTCGGCGTCCAGGTGCACGCCGCGCGGGTCGTTGACGTAGGCCCGCTCGGCCGCCGCCAGCTCCGCCTCCAGCGTCGCACCGGCGTACGCGACCGGCGCCAGGTTCGGGCAACCGATGGCGGCGCAGTTGAGGGCGTAGTGCACACGCGGGTCGTCCCACAGGGCCCGCACGATGCCGTGCTCGATGTCGTGCAGGCTCAGCGTGCGGCCGTCGACGGTCACCGCGGGCCGGCCCCACGGCCCGACGGAGAAGGCGCCGTCCTTGATGTCGCGGATCGATGCGACGGGGTAGTTGTCGAGGATCAGCGTCACGGTGCGGGCGTTGTAGAGGTTGATCCAGAAGGCGAGCTGCTCGTCGCGGCCGAGGGTCGCCGGTTCGGTCGCCTGCACCTGCGCGAGATAGGCGTCGAGCGCCGCCCGGTCCTCGGGCGTGACGCGGGCGTAGGCGACGCGGTTGACGCCCTGCGCGTCGGTCGTGAGGTAACTGGCCAGGAACCGGTCCCACGCCGCGTGGTCGACGGTGGCGGTCGAGCCCGCGTCGGCGTCCCGCCACGCCGGGTCGTTCAGTTCGACACCGGGCACGGCGGCGCGCTCGATGCCGGTGCAGGCGCCCAGGACCAAGACGGCGACGATCGCAATCACGCGGGTCATGAGGCGGTCTCCCGATGCGCCGCCCGCAGGCGGCCTTTGAGGCGCTTGGCCGGCAGGGTCTCGGGCACGGTCACGGCGTCGCTGGTGCCGGCCTCGCCCGTCGCCGGGTTCCAGAATCGCGTGCCGGCCGGCGTCTCGACCGGCGTCGGCGCGAAGACGTGGGCGTCGCGCTGGGCGTTGTGCACGCACATGGAGAGCGGCCCGTTGGCGGTCATGTTCATGAAGACGCAGCCCTCGCAGCGGTCGCGCTCCAGCCGCGCCGCGTCCATGAAGTTGTGGATGAAGAAGCTCAGCCGGTTGAGCCGGCCGCGGGACTAGACGAGGCCCGGTCCCAGGCGCCGGGCCAGCCCCGCCGCCCAGCGCGCGGCCCGCCAGGCCAGCGCCGGGTCGCGGACCAGCGCGCGCGCCGCCGCCCGCGCCGTCGCGGCACCGCTGTTCCAGTCGGCGTTGTGGCGTGCCAACGCGGCGAACGCCCGGCCGGCCAGCGCGCGGTCGCGTAACAGCGGCACGGTCCTGTCGCCGGCCGTCAGCACCGCGGCGTAGCGGTTGCAGCGCGGGTGGCCGACGTCGACGGCATCGAAATCGAGCGCCATGCCCAGGCCGCGGTCGATGGCCGCGATCATGCTCTGCTGGGTGATCAGTTCGCCGTCGCGGGCGCGCAGCGTGCCACGCCCGGTGTCGGCCTGCATCTGGAACGAGGCGAGGCGCACCCGCTCGGCGCGGTCGCGGAAGAAGCGGGCCAGCGCCGGCACCTCGTGGACGTTGCCGTCGAACACGGTGGTGTTGAACAGGATGCGCAGGCCCAGACCTTGGGCGCGGGCGATGTACGCGTCCCGTACGGCGTTCAGCTCGGCCTCGCTCTCGAAACCCTTGCGCTCCTGGGTCATGTCGACGTGGAACGCCACGTCGTTGAGGCCGGCCGCGGCCAGCTCGCGCAGCAGCGCCCGGCTGGCCTTGATGCCGTTGGTGAACAGTGCCGCGCGCAGGCCCGCCTTGCGGACATACGCGACGATGGCGCGCAGGTCGTCGGCCGAGCGCAGCGTCGGGTCGCCGCCCGTCACTTGCACATTGGTGTTGGGCCCGTAGTGGTCCCGGATCATGTCGATCCGCCGGTAGACCTCTGCCAGCGGCAGGTCGTGCACCATCTCGGCGCGGTCGGAGAGGTAGCAGAGCGTGCAGTCCAGGTTGCAGCGCTGGGTCACCTCCAGCGCGACGCAGGCAATCGGGAAGCTGCGGCCGGCGACCTGGCCCGGCCCGAACTGGCCCCAGCGGGCCAGCCCCTCGCGCAGCGGCGCGAAGCGGTCGGCGCCCTGGAAGCGCGGACCCGCCGGCCGAAAGGCACGGACCTCGGCGTCGCTCAAAAAGCGTGGTGCTGGACCGTCGGGCACGGCGCCCTCCTGCGGTGTGTCTGCGCAGTCAAATGTGGGCGCGCGCGGGCACCGCAATGGCGCTCAACGATTTCTCACGCAGCTATCACCGGGCGTGATGTCCATGCCGGCCTTGTGCTATGCGCAAGTCCCGTTTCGGCCGGAGACCCGAATTGGCCCCACCCCGTGATGTGGGCACCGCAGCCCACGATATCCCGCGCCTGGGACTTCCCGAGTTCGTCGGCCTGATGGCGTTGATCACGTCGCTGGTGGCACTGGCGACGGACGCCATGCTGCCGGCGTTGCCGGCGATTGGCGGCGACCTCGGCGTCGTGGAGCCCAACAACAACCAGCTCGTCGTCTCGGCGTTCTTCCTCGGCTTCGCCGTCGGCCAGATCTTCTACGGCCCGATCTCGGACAGTCTGGGCCGCAAGCCGGTGATCTATGTCGGGCTGGGGCTGTTCGTCGCCGGCTGCGTGCTGTCGGTCGTCGCCCAGGATTTCACGACCATGCTGGCGGCGCGCGTGCTGCAGGGCGTCGGTGCCGCCGGGCCGCGCACGGTGTCGCTGGCGCTGATCCGCGACCTCTACGAGGGCCGCGCCATGGCCCGCATCATGTCGTTCATCATGGCGGTCTTCATCCTGGTGCCGATGCTGGCGCCGGCGCTGGGCCAGGGCATCCTGGCGCTGGCCTCGTGGCGCGCCATCTTCGTCGCCTTCTTCGCCCTGGCGGCGATCGGATTCGCCTGGTTCGCGCTGCGCCAGCCGGAGACACTGGCACGCGCCAAGCGGGCGCCGTTGACGCTCGGACACATCGGCGGCGCGGCCCTGGAGGTCTGCCGGACGAGGTCGGCACTGGGCTACATCCTGGCCGCCGGCGTCGTCTTCGGCGCCTTCCTCGGCTACCTCAACTCCGCGCAGCAGATCTTCCAGCAGCAGTACGCGCTGGGGCCGTGGTTCCCGCTGTCCTTCGCGGTGCTGTCGGTCGCCATCGGCGCCGCGGCGATCTTCAACGCGCGCCTGGTGATGCGCTACGGCATGCGGTTTCTGAGCCGCCGCGCGCTGATCGTCGTGACCGGGCTGTCGGCGGCGGGCGTCGTCGCGGCGGCGCTGTTCGACGGCCATCCGCCGCTCGCGGGCCTGATGGCCTACTGCATGGCGACGTTCTTCTGCATGGGCATCCTGTTCGGCAACCTCAACGCGCTGGCGATGGAGCCGCTGGGCCACATCGCCGGCGTCGGCGCCGCCGTCGTCGGCGCGGTCACGACGCTGATCGCCCTCGTGCTGGGCACCACGGTGGGGCTCAGCTACGACGGCACCGTGCTGCCGCTCGTCGGCGGCTTCGCGCTGTTCGGTGCGATCGCCCTGGCCCTGATGCACTGGGCCGGCGCCGGCCGTCAGGAGGCGGCGACCTCGTCGTAGCGCCGCTGCATCTCCTCGGGCGTCAGCTCCTCGAGGGAATGGCCGATCAGCCAGTCGGTGCCGAAGGGGTCGCGCACCGTGCCGCTGCGCTCGCCATAGAAGTGATCCGTCAGCGGGCGGACGAGCGTGGCGCCCGCCTCATCAGCGCGGGCGACGACGGCGTCGGCGTCATCGACGTGCAGGTGAATCGTCACCGGGCTGCGCGGGTTCTTCTCCGGCGCGTGGATGCCGAAATCCGGGAATGCGTCCGACACCATCAGCGTGGTGCCGCCCGGCAGCAGCTCGGCACGGCCGATGCGGCCGGAGGGGTCGACCAGCCGGTACTTCTCTTCCGCGCCGAAGGCGGTCTTGTAGAACTCGATCGCCGCGACGGCGTCGCGAACGCGGAGATAGGCATAGAGTTCGTGCACGGCCATGGCGGCCTCCTCGGCTGTTCGCGCCCCTTGTCGCGTATCACCCGGCTTGCGTCTTGAACGAATTCGACCAGGGTACGTGCAGCGGCGAGACCGGGGCCAAGTCCCGGTAGCGCCCCGGCGACAGGCCACCGAATGTGCCGAAATCGCGGGTCAGGTGCGGCTGGTCGGCGTAGCCCGCCACCAGCGCCAGCTCGGCGAGACCCAGCGACGGCTCGGCGCTGAGGCGCCGCACGGCGCGCCCGAAGCGGGCCAGGCGGCAGAAGGTGCGCGGGGCGACGCCGATGGCCTCGCGGAAGCGGGTCGTGACGTGGCGATGGCTCCAGCCGCTCTCGCGCGCCACGGCGCCGACGCCGGCGCCGCCGGCGAAGCGCGCGAGCGCGTGGGCGATCAGCGGTGCGTGGGGCCCCGGCCGGTGCGCCAGCAGCTCGGCCTCCAAGAGCGCCAGGCGGCCGTCGAGGGTGCGTGCGTCGGCCAGCCGGTCGCGCAAGCCCTCGACGTCCGTCCACAACGCGTCGAGCGGCGTGTGGGCCTCGGCCAGCGCGTGGCCGGGCACGCCGAACAGCGACGCGACGCCGGGCCGCAGCAGCGCGCCGACGGCGGGCGCCGGGGCCGAGACGTCGCGCAGGTACGGCCGGGTGCGCACGCCGCACACCACCGCGTCGCCGACGCTCTGGCTGGCGCCGCCAACGTCGGCGACCCGCACCGGCCGGCGATCGAGCCGGACGACCACGTGCATGGCGCCCGTCGGCAGTGCCAGCTCGCGGGTCGCTCCCGGCGCCGGCGTCGCCGGCCCGGTCGACGCCCACAGCACGGCGACGAACGGCCTGAGCGCAGGGCAGGGCGGACGGGCGACATAGACGGGCATGTGGTGGAGCATAGCGCGCGCCTGTGACGCGACGAAACGCCCCCTCACCCCAACCCCTCTCCCGCGAGGGGAGAGGGGCTACAACCCCGCTCTGAGGCATCCCCTCTCTAGCAACGGGAGAGGGGCCGCCGACATGCTCGGTGACGTCCCCTCTCCCCTCGCGGGAGAGGGTTAGGGTGAGGGGGTTGGCTCGTCCCGAGCCGGCTGATCCGTCGGCACGTCCTCGTGCGCGGCGATGGCCGCGAGGAAGGGCTCGGAGAGATCCTTCAGCTTTGCCGCGCCGACGCCAAACACGTCGGCGAACTCTTCTGCAGTGCGCGGCCGCTTCGCCGCCATATCGACCAGCGAGCGGTCGGCGAAGATGACGTAGGCCGGCACGCAGCGTTCCTGGGCGAGCGTCAGGCGCAGGGCCTTGAGGTCCTGCAGGAGCCCGGCCGCCGCTTCGTCGAGCGCGGCGGGTACCTCGGCGCGCTTCGCCTTCGGCGCCTTGGCGATCCTGTCCGGCCGGTAGCGGAAGTCCCCGTCGCCGCGCAGCAGGGCCGCGCCGTCGGCCGTGGGCTTCAGCCCGCCGTAGCCGGCGATATCGATCTCGAGCAGCCCGCTGGCGACCATCTGCCGGATGATGCCTTGCCATTCGCGTTGCGCGCGGTCGGCGCCGACGCCGAAGGTCGGCAGCGTGTCGTGGCCGAACTTGGACGTCTTCTCGGTCACGCGGCCGCGCAGCACGTCGACGATGTGCGCGGCGCCGAAGCGGGCGCCGGTGCGGTGCACGGCGGAGAGCACCATCTGGGCGGCGGTGGTGCCGTCCAGCGTCTCGACCGGGTCGCGGCAGGTGTCGCAGTTGCCGCAGGCCGGGATGTCCTCGCCGAAATAGCGCAGCAGCGCGCGGCGGCGGCACTCGGGCGCCTCGCAATAGGCGATCAGCGCGTCGAGCCGCTTGTGCTCGCGCCGCTTGCGCTCCGGCTCGCTGTCTTCGTCCTCGATAAACACCCGGCGCATGCGGATGTCGTCCAGGCCATAGAGCAATAGCGTCTCGGCCGGCGCGCCGTCGCGCCCGGCGCGGCCGATCTCCTGGTAGTAGGCCTCGGGGCTGGCCGGCAGGTCGGTGTGCAGCACGTAGCGGATGTCGGGCTTGTCGATGCCCATGCCGAAGGCGATGGTGGCGACGATGACGACGCCGGGCTCGGTCATGAAGCGGTTCTGCACCGCCGCCTTGTCGGCGCTCGCCATGCCGGCGTGGAAGGCCAGCGCGGTATGGCCGTCCGCGCGCAGCATCTCCGCCACCTCCTCGGTCTTGCGCCGCGACAGGCAGTAGACGATGCCGGAGAGGTCGCGGCGCGCCGCGACGAACGCGGCCACCTGGCGTTTCCAGTTGTCCTTGAGGGTGACCGCTAGTGCCAGGTTCGGGCGGTCGAAGCCGGTGACGACGCGTTCCGCGTCGCCGCCGAAGAGCTGGGCCGCGATGTCGTCCTGGGTCGCCGGTTCCGCCGTCGCCGTCAGGCCGACGATCGGCACGCCGGGGAAGCGCTGGCGCAGGGTGCCCAGCGCCTCGTAGTCCGGCCGGAACGCCGGGCCCCACTGCGAGATGCAGTGCGCCTCGTCGACGGCGATCAGGCGCACCGGCAGCTTCGCCAGCGCGTCGAGCATGCGCTCGGTCATCAGCCGTTCGGGCGAGAGGTAGAGGAGTGCGACGTCGCCAGCCTGCACGGCGCGCCAGGCGGCGACGTTCTCCGCGCGGTCGAGGTCGGAGTTGATGGTCGCGGCGGCGATGCCGTTGAGCCGCAGTGCCGCCACCTGGTCGCGCATCAGCGCCACCAGCGGCGAGACGACGAGCGTCAGGTCCCCCTGGACCAGCGCCGGCAACTGGTAGCACAGCGACTTGCCGGCCCCCGTCGGCATCACCGCCAGCACGTTGCGGCCGGCGAGCAGCGCCTCGATGGCCTGCGCCTGCCCCGGTCGCAGATCGTCGAAGCCAAACGTGTCGGCCAGCGTCGCACGCAAGGCGTCGCGCTGGGCGTCCGAGAGGGTCATGGGCGCGGCCGGCTTGCGCCCGGCGGCCTAGCCAACCTCGCGCCAGTGGTGGCAGGCGACCCAGTGGGCCGCGCCGTCCTCCTCCTCCAGCGGCGGCGCCTCGTCGGCGCAGAGCTGGGTCGCCTGCGGGCAGCGGGTGCGGAAGGGGCAGCCGGTCGGCGGGTCGAGCGGCGAGGGCAGGTCGCCGGCCAGCACGATGCGCTGCTTCTGGCGCTCGCGGTCCGGGTCGGGGATCGGCACGGCGGAGATCAGCGCCTTGGTGTAGGGATGGCGCGGCGCGCGGTAGATGTCGTCGCGGCTGGCCAGCTCCATGATCTTGCCGAGGTAGAGCACCATCACCCGGTGGCTGATGTGGCGCACGACGCTCAAATCGTGGCTGATGAAGATCAGCGCCAGGCCGAACTCGCGCTGCAGCTCGCTCAGCAGGTTGACGATCTGTGCCTGGATCGAGACGTCGAGCGCCGAGACCGGCTCGTCGCAGACGATCAGCTTGGGCTCCAGCACCATGGCGCGGGCGACGCCGATGCGCTGGCATTGGCCGCCGGAGAACTCGTGCGGGTAGCGGTTGATCATCTGCGGCGTCAGGCCGACGCGCTCCAGCATCTCGGCCACCCGGCGCTGCACCTCGGGCCTGGGGATCTCCGGGTGCAGCGTGCGCAGGGGCTCGGCGATGATGTCGCCGACCGTCATGCGGGGGTCGAGGCTGGCCAGCGGGTCCTGGAAGATGATCTGCAAATCGCTGCGGTAGGGGCGCATCGCGGCCGGGTCGAGGCCGGTCAACTCGTCGCCCATCCATACCGTGCGGCCGGCGGAGGTCGGCAACAGGTTGAGGATCGCGCGCGCCAGCGTCGACTTGCCGCAGCCGCTCTCGCCGACGATGCCCAGGGTCTCGCCGGCGTAGAGGTCGAAGCTGACGCCGTCGACGGCCTTGAGATAGGCGTAGTGGCTCTTGAAGATGCCGCCCGTGCGCATGGGAAAGTGCACCTTCAGGTCGCGCACTTCCAAGAGTGGCGGCTGGCCGGCGGCGTCGGCCGCGGCGCTCATGCGATCGGCTCCAGGCGCTCGTGCACGCAGGCCTTGGCGCGGCCGTCGGCGAAACCGGTCAGCGGCGGCAGGCTGGCGGTACAGCGGTCCTCGAGGTAGGTGCAGCGCGCGCTGAACGGGCAGCCGGGCGGCATGTGTTGCAGGTTGGGCGGCTGGCCGGGGATGGCGTTCAGATGGCTCTCGCCGGCCTTGTCGAGCCGCGGCATCGAGGTCAGCAGGCCGTGCGTGTAGGGGTGCTGCGGGTCGTAGAACACGTCGCGCACGCTACCGATCTCCATGATGCCGCCGCCGTACATCACCAGCACGCGGTCGCACGTGCTGGCGATGACGCCCAGATCGTGGGTGATCATGATGACGGCGGTGTCGAGCTCGCGCCGGATGTCGCCCACCAATTCCAGGATCTGCGCCTGCACGGTGACGTCCAGCGCCGTCGTCGGCTCGTCGGCGATCAACAGCTCCGGCTCGCACAGCAGCGCCATGGCGATCATCACGCGCTGGCGCATGCCGCCGGAGAACTCGTGCGGGTACTGGGAGAAGCGGCGCTTGGCGTCGGGGATGCGCACCAGGTCCATCATCTCGATGCCGCGGGTGCGCGCCTGCCCCTCGTTCATGCCCTTGTGCTGAATCAGCACCTCCGTCATCTGGCGGGCGATCGAGAGGTACGGATTGAGCGACGTCATCGGGTCCTGGAAGATCATCGACATGCGCGCGCCGCGGACGGCGTTCAGTTTGCCGGCCGGCAGACCCAGGATGTCCTGGCCGTCGAAGCGCACCGCCCCCTCGGCCCAGCCGTTGGAGGCGAGCAGGCCCATCACCGCCATAAACACCTGGGACTTGCCGGAGCCGCTCTCGCCGACGATGCCCAGCGCCTCGCCCTTGTCGATGTGCAGCGTGACGGAGTTGACCGCCTGGACCTCGCCGTCGGGCGTCGCGAAGCGCACGTTCAGCTCGCTGACCTCCAGGATCGGCATGGCCGTCAGCGGTCCTTCGGGTCGAGCGCGTCGCGCAGCCCGTCGCCGATGAAGTTGAAGCAGAACAGCGTCGCGGCGAGGAAGATCGCCGGGAAGATCAGCATCCACGGCGCCGACTCCATCTGCGCCGCGCCCTCCGAGATGAGCACCCCCCAGCTGGTCAGCGGCTCCTGCACGCCCAGGCCCAGGAACGACAGGAAGCTCTCGGTCAGGATCACCTGCGGGATGGTCAGCGTTGCGTAGACCACGACGGGCCCCAATAGGTTCGGGATGATGTGGCGCACGATGATGCCGCCGGTGGAGACGCCGGAAGCGCGCGCCGCCTCGATGAACTCCTTGCTGCGCACGCTGAGCGCCTGGCCGCGCACGATGCGCGCCATGGTCAGCCACTCGACCGCGCCGATGCCGATGAAGATCAGGATGATCGAGCGCCCGAAGACGACCATCAGCAGGATGACGAAGAACATGAAGGGCAGGGAGTACATGACGTCGACGAAGCGCATCATGGCGCTGTCGACGCGGCCGCCGATGAAGCCCGCCGTGGCGCCCCAGGTGACGCCGATCAGCAGGCTGACCGTGGTCGCCAGGATGCCGACCATGAGCGAGACGCGGGCGCCATAGAGCGTGCGCACGAACAGGTCGCGGCCGTTGCCGTCGGTGCCGAACCAGTGGCTGTTCTCCGCCGTCGGCGGGTGCTGGATGAACTCCCAGTAGACCTCGTCGTAGGGGTGCGGGCTGAGGAGCGGCGCCAGGATCGCCATGGCGGCGATGATGCCCAGGATGACGGCGCTGGTCGTCGCGGCGCGGTTCAGCAGCAGCCGGCGCCAGGCGTCCTGCCACAGGCTGCGGCCCTTGACGGCGTCGGCCGCCTCCAGGAGCTCGGTGCGGGCGGTGGCGGTCGCCATCAGTAACGGACCTTGGGATCGAGCAGGCCGTAGGCCAGGTCGACCAGGAGGTTCAGCATGATGATGATCGAGCCGTAGACGATGACGGTGCCCATCACCAGCGTGTAGTCGCGGTTCAGCGCCGCCTGCACGAAGTAGCGGCCGACGCCGGGGATGCCGAAGATGGTCTCGATGACGACGGAGCCGGTGAGCAGCGCTGCGGCCCCGGGCCCCAGATAGCTGACGACCGGCAGCATCGCGCCCTTCATGGCGTGGCGCGTGATCGTCAGGCGCTCGGGCAGGCCCTTGGCGCGGGCGGTGCGGATGTAGTTCGAGCGCAGGACCTCGATCATGCTGCCGCGGGTCAGGCGCGCGACGTAGGCCACCTGCGGCAGCGCCAGGGCGACGATGGGCAGGATGGCCTGGTCCCAACTGCGGCCCCAGCCGGCGACCGGCAGCCACGACAGGTAGACGCCGAATATCAGGGTCAGCAGCGGCGCCACGACGAAGTTGGGAATCGTGATACCGGTCATCGCCGTCGCCATGACGGCGTAGTCGACGCCGGAGTTCTGGTGCAGGGCCGCGATGGTGCCGAGCGTGACGCCAAAGATCACGGCGATCAGGATGGCGATGCCGCCGATCTGCAGGCTGATCGGCAGGCCGAGGCCGATCAGCTCGGCGACGGTGAAGTCGCGGTACTTGAACGACGGGCCGAGATCGCCCTGCAGGACCCCGCCGAGATAGTTCAGGTATTGCAGCCACAGCGGGTCGTCGAGCTTGTAGGCCGCCATGACGTTCTTGGCGACTTCCGGCGGCAGGGCGCGCTCGAGGTCGAACGGGCCGCCCGGAGCCACGCGCATCATGAAGAAGGCGATGGTGATGACGATCAGCATGGTCGGCAGGGCGCCGATCAGCCGTCTGATCGCATATGAATACATGCGGGACGACCCCCGAAAGGAGCGAGGCGCCCCCTCCAGTCGGGGGCGCCTCGTCCTAGACCGCTTCTACTCGACGCTTAGCCAGCGGGTGCGATGGATGTCCTTGCCGTTGTCCACCCAGCCCTGAACCTTGTTCGAGACCAGGTTCTTGGAGACGTAGTAGTAGATGGGAATGACCGGCTGGTCCTCCATCGCCACTTCCTCGGCCTGGCGCATGATCTCGGCGCGGGCCTCCAGGTCGACGGTGACGGACGCCTTGTCCATCAGGCCGTCGAACTTCGGCTCGGAGTAGCGGCCGTAGTTCATCGGGCCGGACGAGGTCTGCAGCAGGTAGAGGAAATTCTGCGCGTCGTCGTAGTCGGCGATCCAGCCGGCGCGCGCGACTTGGAAGTCGCCTTCCTGCAGGTCGTTGTAGTGGACCTTGACCTCGCTGTTGAACAGGTCGGCCTTGACGCCCAGCTGCTTCCACATCGACGCGACCGCGATGGCGATCTTCTTGTGGTTCTCGGATGTGTTGTATCGCAGCGTCAGCTCAAGTGGGTTGTCCGCGCCGTAGCCGGCTTCCGCCAGAAGCGCCTTGGCCTGGGCGACACGGTCCTTGTAGGGCGTGTCCTTCCAGGCGACCTCGGATATGGCGTAGCGGCTGGTCAGCGGCGGCACGAAGCTGTAGGCCGGCACCTCACCCGTGCGCAGCACCTTGTCGGTGATCGCCTCGCGGTCGATCGCCATGGACAGCGCCTGGCGCACCCGCTTGTCGTCGAACGGCGGCTTTGCGGTGTTGATCGGGTAGTAGTAGATGCCGAGATACGGTGCGATGCGGTGCTGGTCCGGCATGTTCTCGCGCAGCCACTCGATCTGGTCGGAGGCGAAGTCGGTGTTGATGTCCAGCTCGCCGGCGCGGAACCGCTTCAAGGCCGCGTTCCGCTCTTCCGTCGGGTAGTAGTAGATCGTGTCGATCTTGACGTTCGCGGCGTCGTAGAAACCGGGATTCTTGACCAGCTTGACGTGGGTGTTGGGCACCCACTCCTCGACCGTGTAGGCGCCGTTCGAGACCAGCTGGCCGGGCTTCACCCAGTCGTCGCCCAGCTCCTCGACCTTGTGCTTCGGCACCGCCCAGGCGGTGTAGTGGGTCAGCTGGGTCAGGAAGTACGGGGTCGGCGCCTTCAGCGTGATTTCCAGGGTGCGGTCGTCAATCGCCCGTACGCCCAGCATCTCGCCGCCGATCTTCGCCGTGTTGACCTCTTCCGCGTTCTTGATCGGGTACAAGAGCGAGGCGTACTTGGCCGCGGTCTCCGGCGCCAGGATGCGGCGCAGCGAGAAGACGAGGTCGTCGGCCGTGACCGGCTGGCCGTCGGACCAGTTGTGGCCGTCGCGGATCTTGAAGGTGTAGACGCTGCCGTCGCCGCTGATCTCCCAGCTCTCGGCGGCGCCGGGAATGACCGAGCCGTCGGCGGCCTCGGTGGTCAGGCCCAGGAACATGTCGCCGACGGTGCGGTTCTCCCAGGTGCCCGACAGGTGGTGCGGGTCCAGCGAGTCCGGCTCGCCCGAATTGCCGATATGGATGACCGTTTCCGCCGCGGCCAGCCCGGCCGACAGCGCGAAGCCGGCGGCGACGGCCGTCGTCGCAAACGTTTTGATGAGACGCATGGTCGACTCCCTGCGTTGCTTTCCTTGTCGATGACCACCGTCGGCAAAATGGCCGTACGGCAGCGGTTTGCTTGCGCCTAGTGAACCGCGTCCGTCGCGCGACGGCAACCCAATTCCCGTTGTGCGCGATGACCCGGCCGCGGTTCGCGGCATCCGGCGCAGTTATCCCCGCAGTTCCCCGTTGCGGCGGCCCGGCGGCCACCCGTACCGTCCGCGCCCGATCGGCCCCGAAGCAACAGGATCAGGCGGAAATGGCGGACGGCGGCGGCATCGCAGCGGACCGGCTGCGCAGCTTCATCGAGCGCATCGAGCGGCTGGAGGAGGAGAAGGCAGGCCTGGCGGCCGACATCAAGGAGGTCTATGCCGAGGCCAAGTCGGCCGGCTTCGACGGCAAGACCATGCGCGCCATCGTGCGCCTGCGCAAACTCGACCCGGCCTCGCGCCAGGAGCAGGAACACCTGCTCGACGTCTACCGCAACGCGCTGGGGGTGTAGCCGGCGCGTCGTCTGTTCATGTGGAACTGGCCCCGGCTGTTCCTAGATCGCACGCGGCTCAGCAACACCCCCCACCCTGACCCTCCCCCTCAAGGGGTGAGGGGACGCGCTTCGATGGTCCGGGCCTCTCCAAGTCCCCCTCCCCCCTTGAGGGGGAGCATCTGTGTTGCGTGTCAAGGGTTGGCGGGTAGCCAGAGGCGGTCGTCTTTGAGCAGGGTGTTGGCGAGGACGACGAGCT
>Ga0209678_1000071_pt1 | contig 42015 bp, 32 predicted proteins | sample WorMetilvaeELBA1_FD_187404 | JGI IMG/M metagenome (GOLD analysis project Ga0209678, IMG submission 187404) | Marine gutless worms symbiont microbial communities from Max Planck institute for Marine Microbiology, Germany - Olavius ilvae ELBA.1... ...
AAGATAACTACCGTTTACGAGTTTTTAATGCAAGTAAAAAATGCATTAAACTGGAAAATCTTCGTTTTCCTTTTATGCGATATTAATCAGCAATATCAAAGAGTTCTGGATACCCGTTCGAACACTAATTAGCCGTTTCTCAAATTTACTCATTTGTGTATTTCCCCGCCTGACTATTTTTCATTTTATTGACTATCTATGGATTAAAAATATGCCGATCCGGGGCCGCCGGAGGCACACAACAAATTGCCACCAAGGCACCAGGACACAAAGCCAAACCTTGGCTTAAATTCTATCTTTGTGTCCTGGTATCTTGGTGGCAGAGCTATTTTGCCATAAAATATAGATAAATTACAACTGAAATTCTAAACAATGTGCCTGACATGGCACAGGCCGCCTATATCATTTTCCGCAGCTCCTTTTTAAGCACCTTTCCCACCAGGGATTTCGGCAATCCGTCGATAAACCTCACCTGCGAAGGCGCTTTGAAGGGGGTCATTTTGGATTTTGCAAAATCGATTACTTCGACTTCGGCCAAGTCTTGATCGGGCATTTTGACGACAAAGGCCATAATTTCTTCGCCGTATTTTTCATCTGGAATTCCAATCACGGAGACTTCCCCGATACCCGGGTGGGCTTCCAGGTAGCCTTCGATTTCGCTCGGGTAGATGTTGTAGCCGCCTTTGATAATCATGTCTTTGATGCGATCCGTAATGAAGAGGTAGCCGTCTTCATCGCGATAGCCCACGTCTCCCGTATGTAGCCAGCCACCGCGCAGCGTTTCGGCCGTTTCGGCGGCTTGTTTATAGTAGCCTTGCATGACATTGGGACCCTTGACCACGATTTCCCCCTGATCTCCGGTTGGAACTTCCCGGTCTTCATGGTCGATTATTTTCACCTCGACGCCCGGCAGGGGCATTCCGGTTGAACCGACTTTGCGCTGCAAACTGCGCCGTTCGATGGCAACCGCCGGTGAGGCCTCGGTCAGACCGTATCCTTCCAACATATCGCAGTCAAACTTAGTCGTAAACGCCCGGTAAAGCTCTTCGGTGACCGGCGCGGCACTGATGGTGCATCGTTCCAATGAAGACGTGTCATACTTGTCGGAGCCCGGATGGTTCAGCAGGATTTGATACATGGTCGGCACACCGATGAATTGGGTGGCGTGGTATTTTTCAATCAACCGCAAGACTTCTTCCGGATCAAACCAGCGCATGAGCACACCCAGCGATTCGTCGTAGGGAGAACAAAATCCGGCATTCATGACCACGACGCCAAATGAGTGCGCCAGCGGCAGGGACAATATCGTCACATCCCCTTTGGAGGCTTCGGCAGCCTCCCAACTGGCGGTCGCATTTTGATACAGGTTGTCGTGGGACAGCATCACGCCTTTCGGCCGTCCGGTGGTGCCGGAGGTGTAAATCATCAAAGCCACGTCATTTGGGGCCATGTCCTCGTAGCGAGTAGCTGGCTTGCTGGTGTTTAACAGGCTGTAAAAATAGACCTGTCCCTCTTTTTCCGCTCCGCCCAGCACGATAATATGCTCGATGTGGTCGATGCCCCGGCCTGCATTTTCGACCTTTTCCAATAGATCTTTGCTGGTAATTACGGCTTTGGCATCCGAGTGGTCCAGTATATAGCGCGTTTCGTTTTCACCCAGCAGGAACATAATGGGCACAATCACCGCGCCGATGCGCCAAATGGCTTGAAAACACGTAAAGACTTCAGGCGAGTTCGGCATGGAGACCACCACATGATCCCCTTTTCCGATGCCGAGGGATTTTAAACCGGTCGCGAGCTTGCGACCCATTTGATTCATCTGATTGGCCCTGAATTCCTGGCCTTCGAAGACATAGGAAAGTGTATCACCCAAATTTTTCAGTCGTTCGTCACCCAAATTGACAAGATTCATGCGGCGCCCCCTTCGTTGTGGTTTCAATAGTTTCCGGGTTCGTGTTTAAGAGCTTGGTTTCAATATCGATAAGAAACCATCGAATTGGTTTCGCAATGTGCAGAACCGGCAACGCCTATGACTATTGAAAACTGACATGCTCATCCAACCTCTTATAATACCAAGTTGTATCAGGTCAAAATAAATCTTTTTCAAATTGAGTAATTCTTGACGCATACATCTAAATGTGTATCTATAACAGGGCTTTCAGGATCGCGTCTAATTTAAAAATAAAATTATATCAATTAATTATTGAAAGGATCGCAACATGGCAACTGCTTTAGGTCTTCTGCCCTCGGCCGTACAGGCAATGGGCAACACACCATTGGTGGACCTGGCTCGCATCACCCGTGCAATTGAGGGGCGGCTCCTGGCCAAGCTGGAATTTTTAAATCCGGGCCTTTCCAAAAAAGACCGCATTGCGCGCCAGATCATCGAGGATGCCGAGGCCTCCGGGGCGTTGACACCCGGCCGGACGGTGGTGGAGCTGACCAGCGGCAATACCGGCACCGGCCTGGCGATCGTCTGCGGGATCAAAGGATATCCCTTTGTGGCCGTCATGTCCAAAGGCAACTCCATGGAAAGAGCCCGCATGATGTCGGCTTTGAGAGCGGAAGTGGTATTGGTCGATCAATTGCCCGAATCGGTTCCCGGTCAGGTTTCCGGTGGAGACCTGGCGCTGGTCGAGCAGCGAACCCAAGAAATCGTCGCGGAACGCAACGCATTCCGGGCCGACCAATTCCGCCTGAAAAGCAATTTCAGAGCCCATTATCTCAACACTGGCCCTGAAATTATAAAGCAGACCGGCGGTGCCATCGATGTATTCTGCGATTTTGCCGGCACCGGGGGATCGTTTGCCGGATGTGCCGCAGCATTGAAAGATTATAATCCAGCCATAAAAAGCTTTATTGTTGAACCGGAGGGCGCCGCCGTTCTGGCCGGCGAACCCGTGACTTATGCCAACCACCGCATTCAAGGCGGCGGTTATGCCATGGCAGACTTGCCGCTGTTGGACAGCAAGTTGATCGACGGGTATCTGAAAGTTACCGATGAACAGGCCATCGATGCAGCCCGGCGACTTGCCAGAGAAGAGGGAATCTTCGCCGGCTTTTCATCGGGCGCCAATGTCGCCGCCGCCCTGAATTTGTTGAAAACTGAATTCAAAGGCAAAACCGCCGTGGTGTTAATATGTGATTCAGGCCTGAAATACCTGAGTACTGATCTTTGGAATCATTAGAAAGAATTTTTCTTGACCCCATACCCCTTAATCTTTATATTGCGGTATCCTTATTTAGAATAAGTATTACAGATTTAATAATAAAAGATTTCATTCTATCTATCCAAATCGACATAAATCCTGGCGCATACATAACTTGTAGCTATGATTTCCGGGATCCGGGGTGTCGGATCCGGAGACCGATAACTCGATAGCAATTGGGGTCTAGCCCTTAACTTGAAAGGAGAGGAACATGCGAATTGCAAAAGCTTTAATCATCATTGGCCTGTGTTTATTTCTGGCTGGCGGCCTGGCCTTTGCCGGAGACAAGAAGCTGAAAGCCGGATTTGTCTACGTGGGCCCGGTGGGTGACTACGGCTGGTCCCATGCCCACGACATGGGGCGAAAATTTGCCGAACAGCAACTGCCATGGCTGGAAACCATTTATATCGAATCGGTGGCGGAAGCAGATTCGGCCAGAATTATCGACCGCTTCGTTCAGGGCGAAAAGGTCGATGTCGTTTTTACAACCAGCTTTGGCTATATGGAAGACACCCTCAAGGCCGGTAAAAAATACCCCGACAAAAAATTCATGCACTGCTCCGGGTTCAAGCAGTCAGCCAACGTCGGAACCTATTTTGCCGATATGTATCAGACCTATTATCTCAACGGACTGATGGCCGGCGCCCTGACCAAAACCAATAAGATCGGTTATGTGGCCGCTTTTCCGATTCCGGAGCTGATTCGCCACATCGACGCCTTCGCTCTGGGAATCAAGGCCGCCAACCCCAAGGCCGAAGTTCACATCAAGTGGATTTATGCCTGGTACGGCCCGGACAAAGCCCGCGAAGCTTCCGAGGCCTTGATTGCCGAGGGATGTGATACCCTGGCCTTTACCGAAGACACCCCGGCGGTGATTGAAGTCGGCCAGGAGCACACCGAAAAAGGTCAGCAAATCTATACCTTCAGCCATTACAGCCCCATGCAGCAATACGGCAAAGACTCCGTGGTATCCGGCCAACTCACCGATTGGGGCGTCATGTATGTCAAAATACTGCAGGACATTTACAACGGTACCTGGAAGAATGTTGACGAATGGTGGCTGATCGGCGAGAAAGCATCGATTCTCGGCGGGACATTTGAAAATATCGTCAACCCGAAATTCGAGGGCGATCTGAAAGCCGCGATGTTGGATACGCCTGACTTGGGCAAATTGTCCGTCTATGACCTGGTTGTCAAACGGTATGAACAGATGAGAAAAGGACCGGACGTGTTCGACCCGTTCACCGGTCCGATCACTGACAATACGGGTAAGCTCCAGGTAAAAGCCGGCCAGAGAGCATCCAAGGGCGACCTGATGGGTATTATGTATTACGTGGATAATATCGTCGGCAGTATCCCCAAATAATGCAATTTGACGATTTCATGGGGAGTTTGCATTTTTTGCAGCTCCCCCTTTTCTTTTAGCCGGGCCGTTCAAGGTTCAGGGTTCAGATCCCGCTCACTGGTTCCGAAAATTGCCGGTTTAATCGAAAATGAAACGAATGAGCTTTCAACATCAATTAACGTATTCTGCCTGTCGAGAGCCTTTATGTCGAAAGGCCAGGCGTGAGCCTTTGTATCGAACGGTCTATTTAAAAAAAAGACTGAGCGAAGCGATATCCATCATTCGTCATTCTTCATTCGTCATTAGTCATTCCCGATATCTCCACCTGTTGGTATCCCGGACCTCACGGAACCGATTTAAGGCAGCCGGTATAACGCCATGAAAAAAATCAACAGCCTCGAAATGGTAGATATTACAAAATCATTTCAAGGTGTTATCGCAAATTCCAACATCAACCTCACCATCCGGCAGGGCGAAATCCTGGGCCTTTTAGGCGAAAACGGCGCCGGGAAAACCACCCTGATGAATATATTGTACGGCCTGTACCAGCCGGACTCCGGCGCCATTCGAATCAACGGCCGGGATATCGCCATCAGATCACCGCTGGATTCCCGGCGGCTTGGCATCGGCATGGTCCACCAGCATTTCATGCTCGTTCAGAACCATTCGGTTGCCGAAAACATTGCCCTTGGCTATGAAAAAAGTCCCCAGCTGTTTCCCCAGCGCCAGCTTGCCGAAAACATACTGAGTTTTGGTGAAAAATTTAATTTCGAGGTCGATCCGGCCAAAAAAGTATGGCAGCTTTCGGCCGGCGAACAGCAGCGGGTCGAAATTATCCAGGCCCTGATGAATGGTGCCGATCTTCTTATTCTGGACGAACCGACCTCGGTCCTGACCTCCCAGGAGTCCAAAGATCTTTTTAAGATCCTGCGTGAAATGAAAAAACAGGGGCATCTGATCATCCTCATCAGCCATAAACTGGATGAAATCCTGGATCTCTGCGACCGGGTGACAGTCCTGCAAAAAGGAAAAATTGTCGGAGAGACAGAAACCAGTGAGGTCGACAAAAAAGGCCTGGCCCGCATGATGATCGGCCGGGACATCATCTTTCAAATTGAAAAAGAGCCCATGCCAAGGAGCACCAAGGTCATCAGCGTTGAAAATATCGTCGTCAAAGGCGACAAGGACCTTGAAGTAGTCAAAAATATTTCCTTTGATATTTATCGCAACGAGATTTTCGGGATAGCCGGTGTATCAGGCAACGGTCAGCGAGAAATGGTAGAGGCCATCACCGGTCTGCGAAGGGTCGAGTCCGGCCGCATCCTGATCGAGGACACGGATATCACCAATCAATCCGCCCGCCACATTTACGACAGCGGCATCGCCCACGTACCGGAAGAACGCATCAAATTCGGCATTGCCCCAGGTCTGTGCCTTTATGACAATGCGATTTTAAAACAGCATCACAAACAAAAATACGCCAGTAAACTGTTTTTGGCCTATTCTAAAATCAAACAGCATACCCAGACGCTGTTGACTGAGTTCAAAGTGCTGGCGCCTTCTATCAATGTCCAGACGAAGAACTTATCCGGCGGCAATATCCAGAAATTAATTTTAGGGCGGGAAATCAGCGAAAATCCGTCTTTGCTGGTGGCATCCCATCCGACCTACGGACTCGATGTCGGCGCCACCGAATACCTCCGCAATCAGCTGTTGCGACGCCGTAAAGAGGGCGGCGCCGTTTTGCTGGTTTCAGAGGACCTGGACGAAATTTTCGAATTATGTGACCGAATCGCCGTAATGTTTCGCGGCGAATTCATGGGTGTGCTCGGTTCTGATGATCCCCGCTTAAGCGACATCGGCCTGATGATGGCCGGCTCACTGCGCCTGTGAAGACTGAGTTGGAAACATGCTTAAATTTAAAATAGCCGATAGAATCGATATTCACCCCAGGCATTCATTCTTTTCCCTGGTGTTCTCGCTGGGGGCAGGACTTCTGGCGATCAGCTGTATTTTCCTGACCTTCGGCGTCAATCCGCTATACGCGCTGGCTAAAATTTTCAGTGGCTCTTTCGGCAGCGTCTATGGCCTGAAAGAAACCCTTACCAAGGCCATTCCCCTGATACTGATTGGAAGCGGCCTGGCGGTTGCCTTTCGGGCTAAATTCTGGAATATCGGGGCCGAGAGCCAGTTGTTGATGGGAGCCATCTTCGGCACCTGGGTCGGACTTAACTGGGGACCGCATCTACCGGCACCGGTCATTGTGCCCCTGATGTTTCTGGCCGGATTTTTGGGTGGTGCCATTTGGGGATTGATACCGGCCATTCTTAAGATCAAGTTTTCAATCAATGAGGTCATTTCGACACTGATGCTCAATTATATCTGCAATCAAATCATGATCTTATTAATTGTCGGCCCCTGGCGCGGCAAAACGAAATACGGCTTTCCCTACACGGACGATTTGCCCGCCTCGGCGGTTCTATCCGTGATCCCCGGCTCCCGTATTCACTATGTGACCCTTTTGGTCGCCCTCGCAGTAGTTGTCATCTTAGGCATCGCGATCTACAAAACCCAATTCGGCTATGAAGTACGGGTGATCGGCGAAAATCCGGAAGCCGCCAAATATTCGGGCATTGATTTTTTCAGAACGACTCTGATTATTATGCTGATCAGCGGAGGGGTAGCCGGTTTGGCCGGCGTGGGCGAAGCGGCCGGCATCCATCACTATTTAAGCTACCCCGAATCGATTTCCTCCGGATACGGTTTTACGGGCATCATTGTTGCCTGGTTGGCCAAGCTCAACCCTTTTTTCGTCGTATTGTCGGCCTTTTTCTTTGCCGGCATTCTGGTCGGCGGTGATGCGATACAAATTTCTCTGGGGTTGCCGGCAGCGACGGTCCAGATTTTTAATGGCACCCTGCTCGTGTTTTTGATCATGGGCGACTACTTTCTAAAAAACCAGGTAACGCTTCAACGGCGCGGCAAGGCAAGTTGAACTTGGAGGGAGTTAGAAAATCTTGTCAGGAATATTCCTGCGAATGCACCTATATCGATCCTTAGGAGTAATGGAGTATTGGAGTGATGGAGTGATGGAAACCCAATTTGGGTCTTTGCTGACTAGCGAACCTAATTGGTGCTCGCTATTTTAAGTAGTTTTGCCGGATTAATTTTATCAAAAATATGCATGATAACAGTGCTTGATTTTAGAACGATACAAGAGAGCTTCTATCCGAGTTTCGTACAATACTCCAGTACTCAAGTACTCCACTACTCCAGCACTCCGGCAACAAATCGTCGAGAAGCGGTTGACTGAAGCTTGGTCAATTAAACCAACTATATATTTTTGAGAAACACCATGGAAGATATAATCATATCTGTTGCACAGCGAACGTTGGTTGCCGGCACCCCCTTGCTGCTGGGAACCATCGGTGAAGTCATCTGTGAGCGCTCGGGAATCTTGAATCTGGGGGTTGAAGGCGTTATGGCCATTGGAGCGGTCACGGCCTTTATCGTCACATTTGTTACCGGCAATCCCTGGCTGGGCTTGCTGGCGGCGATCATCGCAGCCTCGTTGATATCCGTTATTCATGCCTTTGTGTCAATTACCCTGAATGCCAATCAGGTCGTATCCGGCCTGGCGTTGACGATGCTCGGGCTGGGTATATCCGGTCTGGTCGGCAAACCCTACATCGGCAAACCCCTGACCATAAAAATGCAGGACTGGCCGATTCCGATCCTGTCTGACATCCCGATTATCGGCCCGATTTTTTTCCAGCACAGCCCGTTTTTGTATATGGCCATCGCACTGGCCATTATCGCCTGGTTTACCCTGGAGTATACCCGGACCGGCATTGCTATTCGCTCGGCCGGCGAAAACCCGCGGGCGACAGAAACCCAGGGTATCAATGTTTACCGAATTCGATACTGGTGCGTCATCATCGGGGGGGCTTTTTCCGGCATGGCCGGGGCGCATTTGTCCACTTCCTATAGCAAATCCTGGATCGAAGGCATGACTGCCGGCCGAGGATGGATAGTTATCGCACTGACCATATTCGCCCTATGGAATCCCATGCGGGCCATGGTCGGCGCTTTTCTTTTCGGCGGAATTTTTGTGGTCCAGTATCTGCTTCAACCCTTGGGCATATCACCCAATTTTCTGGCCATGCTGCCCTATATTGCCACACTGCTGGTCCTATTTGTCGGGGCGCTGCGTGACAGTCGTCGGCTGAATGCACCGGCCATGCTGGCCGAACCTTACCGGCGCGGGGAGCGGTAATTGAAATCCGATTTTGGATTGGGGATTTAAGGTATTCTGTCTATCTTTTATTGGACAGAGCGAAGCGATACCAATAATCCAAAATTTAAATTCTAAAATCCAAAATTTAAAATATTGACTTTTCTAAATAAGTATGATGAAAAACCTAGTTTATTTTTTAGAACAAAAACCTGTAACAAGGAGGCAGCAAGTGTACGGTTTTGATAATATAACCGCCCATAACGGATGGGCCATGGCAGTAGTCGGCGCCACCATTGTTTTTTTGGGGCTGGTGGTCCTGTCATTTGTTATTTCACAGATCCATAAAATCTTAAATTTGTGGGAGAAAAGAGATGCCCCCCAAGAGCGGCCGGCAGAAGCGCCCCCCGTCGCCAAGGTCGCGAGCACTCAGGGAACTGCCTATAAGTCGCAATATCTTCCCTCTGTAGATGATCTCATCAGTATCTACAGGCCCCTGGTCGAGCAGCTCAAAGAGCCATTTGAAATTCCACAACTATTTGAAATATCAAATAAAATGGACTTACCCCACCCTCACTTATCAATCAAACAGCTATGGGATGCCGAGGTATTGATTGCCCAGGGAGACGGCACCTTCACCTGGAATAAACAAAAAGGCAACTAAAAAGGTAATCGCAATGTTCGAACTTCTAATTCAATTTCTGTCAAATACCGGGTACTTTTTAGCTGACTATCGCCACATTATCATGCTGGTGGTTGGCTGTACTTTCTTATATCTCGGAACCGCCAAAAAATATGAACCGCTGCTGCTGGTGCCCATCGGATTCGGCATTTTAGTCGGCAATATTCCCTTCTTCAAGGGGTTCGGGCTCGGTATCTATGAATCCAACAGCGTTTTGCACTACCTCTACTTTGGTGTTACATCCGGTGTCTACCCCTCCATCGTGTTTCTGGGGCTGGGCGCCATGACCGACTTTTCATCTTTGCTGGCCCAGCCGAAATTAATGCTCTTGGGGGCCGCGGCTCAGATGGGGATTTACTTCACGCTGCTCGGTGCTTTATTCATGGGTTTTCTCCCCAGAGAGGCGGCCGCCATTGCAATTATCGGCGGAGCCGACGGCCCGACATCTATATTCCTGACGGCCAAGCTGGCACCGCATCTGATCGGACCGATTGCAATAGCCGCTTACTCATACATGGCCTTGATTCCCGTCATTCAACCGCCGATCATGCGATTGTTGACATCCAAAGAAGAGCGACTGATCCGAATGCCGGAACCCAGAGTGGTTTCAAAAAAGGAGAAGTTGATATTCCCCATTGCCGGTGTTTTGCTCTGCTGTTTTCTGGCCCCCACCGCCCTGCCGCTATTGGGCATGTTGTTTTTGGGTAACTTTATCAAGGAATGCGGTGTCGTCAACCGCCTGGCCAAAACCGCGCAATCCGCCATCATCGATACCGCCACCATTTTCTTGGGATTTACCGTCGGCTGCAGTACCCAGGCCGATGTCTTTCTGACTCCCAAGTCGTTGGGTATCTTCTTTCTTGGATCCATTGCTTTTTCGATTGCCACAGCGTCCGGTGTGATCTTCGCCAAAATCATGAACATGTTTTTGAAACAGAAAATAAACCCGCTGCTCGGTGCGGCCGGTGTATCAGCCGTGCCCGGGTCCGCTCGAGAAGTCCATCTTATGGGTTTGAGGGAGGATCCGACAAATTTTCTGTTGATGCACGGAATGGCCTGCAATTCATCGGGGGTGATCGGCTCGGCCATTTGCGCCGGTATTTTGTGGAGTTTTTTCATCTAATTTTTCCGCTCTGAAAGAAGTTTAGCTGGATTTCGCCTTTTTCATCGATTGCTGAAAGATTTACTTTGATCGGCAGCTTGGCGGAAAAATTATTTCACGCTTCGCATATTTTATAGTTTATAATTCATATCGCCAATAAACATTAGCACAGGCCGGAAGCTGGATTATCATCGCCCAGCGCCGGCCTGTTTTATTTTGTTTTTTTGTGTTATTTTGGAGCCGTGTAATATTTTCTACGGTATGGTTTTTGTTTTACAAATGGATAGAGCGAAGCGATACAATCAATCCAAAATCCGAAATCTAAAATCCAAAAGTTTAGGTATGATAGTATCTGTGGCTTTCGGGACTATATTTTAATGAACCCTGGTATTTAATATTGGAGCAAATCATGACCTATCAGCATAGATGGTCCAGTGGTGAAGCGATTTCATTGGCAGCCGGTAAAATCGTTTGTATTGGAAGAAACTATGCGGAGCATGCCCGGGAGTTGAACAATCCGGTTCTAAGCGAACCAATGCTCTTTATGAAACCAGCCACCTCATTGGTCGATATAACAAATCCGATTATTGTTGATTGGACCAAAGGCCTTGTCCACCATGAACTGGAAATTGCTGTCTTAATCGGTGACGAGTTGGTCCACTGCAGTAAAGAGCAGGCATTCTCCGCAATTATCGGGGTCGGCATTGCCCTTGATTTGACTTTGCGAAATTTGCAAAACGAGCTTAAACAAAAAGGACATCCCTGGGAAAAGGCCAAAGCATTTGACGGCAGCTGCCCCCTATCCGCCTTCGAGCCGGTTGGCTCCTTTGATGGGTTTGATAATATCGAGCTGCAATTAACCGTTAACGGCACCGTGAGGCAAGAAGGCTCCAGCCGCCAGATGCTGACCGATATCGTTTCACTGATTGAGTATATCAGCGGCTGGTTCACGCTCAAGCCGGGCGATGTCGTCTTAACCGGTACGCCGGCCGGTGTCGGACCGTTAAATCCCGGTGATGAACTGGGAATTGATCTGATCGGCCACATCTCTATTCAAACGGTGGTTCAGCAGTAGGTTGTGAAGGATCGCCTATCAGTTTATTCTGTTAATGCGGTATTGCGCTAAGCCTAATTATTTGGAGTCCGCACAGAATTATTTTGTCGCAAAAAACAGGGTCCTTTGGGCCAAATCAGAGTCTAGGCTTTTTCCTATGCGCGATCGGAAAAAGTGGCCCCAGCGGAACAGCAATAGCGCAGTTTTTGGCTTCAGGTTTCAGGTTTCAGTGTTCAGGTGTCAGGGAAGCGAGGTGCTAAGTCCTGACACCTGAACACTGACACCTGAAACCTGGTGTTAAAAGTTGCCACCGCATCACCCCTCTTGGGTGAACCAAAGCCGACTCGTCTGGGCCCGGATCACTAATCAACCGCCACCGTTTAAAATAATGATTTACTTTATTTCAAAGAGATGATTAGATGACTTCAGGTGTGTTTGAGAAAAGGCCGTTTGGTTGCGTCCGATGAAACGAAGCAATAGGCGGCAGCCAGCCCTCCCCCCGCCTTTGACGCGCCAAAGATTTTTATCCGGTGTTCATAGGGCTTTCCAACAATGCCCGGATCATTCTCAATTTGTCGGCCCAATCATGCCCGCCATATATTGACCGCCACTTGAAATCCATTTATCCAATCAAAGGAGGTCATCATGCAAGCCAAAATTTTAATCAAAAGAAAATTCCACAAGGGGAAAAAGAGCGAAATCATCGCCCTGCTTAAAGAGCTGCGCGCCCGGGCATTGCAGCAACCCGGCTACATCTCCGGCGAAACCCTGTCATCCGAGGAGCAACCCCAGACCTTGATGGTGATCGGCACCTGGCAGAATATGGAGAGCTGGCACAACTGGAAAGAAAACAATACCCGCAAAACGCTGGAACAAATGCTGACAACATACCAGGAAGGGTCAACCGAATACCAGGAGTTTACCTTAGGCGGATTTATCGAAGAATAATTAAGCCGCCTTTACAATCGGCGTATCGAGAGTTGCCGATAATCACATGAGTCCTGAAGATTTTTTTTGAATCGACATGGCGGCGGCTTAATTTTCTGACGCCGCCATATCGCGGCGGGAAGCCTCTGTACGATTCCAGCCTTCCCTTCCGACTTTGACTCGCCTGCCGTTCGACGGGCTCAGGCCCCGAGCAAGTCGAGGGGAGCTTGTCGATGGCCGCGTTCCCACTTCCGAATTCTTTTTTCACTCGTGCCCTTCTTTTTTCAATAGCTCCTGGTGCCAGCGGACAAATTCATACATACCGAGGAAACGGTCATCATCATTAACGATACCCAGTGCCATTTCGAGCACCCCGCGGCCATAGGCATTGCTGTAGCCCTCCTCGCCGCGGGTCTGCAGAAACTCTCGCACCAGCATCTGGGTGGTGCGTTTGGTTTTGTCTTTACGGATGTCGATAGGATCTTTCGGCTCCTCGAACGGATCCCATTTGTCGTAGCCTTTTTTCAGGATGTGTTTCTGCCGCCGGGGCGACATGCTGTCAAAAACCGCTTTTTTCCGATCTTCAGCCTCCTGGGAAGAAAATTCACTCATCTCTTTTTCCTCGACCGTTTTTTGGGCGGTGCTTTTTCTTCAGGTGGATCAGCGATCCCGAGAAATACTTCATCAAAATCCATTACCATGGCCGATGACAGGGGTACTAGCAGATCCGCCAATTTGACATTCTTGGATTTTATATCCCGCAACAACTCCGCCGATATCTGCTGCAGTTGATTGTGAATGGTATCCAGGTTAACGGTCGGATACTGCTCACCTTCTTTGAATTCCGATTTTCCGCACGTGTGCCCCGCGCCCCCGATCGCCGTCGGAATGCCGTAAAAACGACAAGTAAGGGGTCGATAATCATAAAGATCGCAGAGATCCTTCTCACTGAGAAGCGGACATCGTACCCGCTCGAACGCCAACTCACCCAGGATTTCGCCTTCATTTTCGCCGGCTTGCAACTTCTTGAAGGCCTTGCGTTTAATTTTATAAATTTGACGATCCGCGCGGTTGGCTTTTTCAAGAAGCTGGACCTTGGTCGAACCCTCGAATTTTTCATTAAACCGGTGATGAATATACAGCGCCTCGATCAGCGTCAGATCAAACAAGGCAAAGCAGCAATCAGCGCATTGCTCACCGCATTTCACACAATCGGCGTGCGCCTTTTTTACGCGATCAAATACTTCGTCGGCTGTTGCCACTAATTTTTCGTATTTTTGAAAATACGGACTTAGGTCTAGATCCATGTTATTGTATTACTCCTTTTAAAATTAGATTCAAAGGTTCAGGGTTATCTCGGAAGAGGGCTTTATCATTATTACGGCCTCTTCGTTTTTTTTAGTCTCAATCAGCTAACGCTTCGGTAAGATCTTATCAAAACAGGTGAATTTCAAGAAACGGAATCCAGCCTAAAGGGATCTAAAGCAGGTCGGTCAATCCCCCTCGCTTGGCGTTATGGCAATAATTCGCTTCGACCTTTGGCCCTTTAACCTTTGAACCTTGAACTTTTTAACGGCCATAACTTAATGTTTCACGTGAAACATCAGCTATTTTCCGATGCAAAATCTACTAAAAATCTGATCCAGCACATCCACTTTAACTGTGGCGCCCAAGATTTGTCCCAGGGCATCGATTGAATCCTGCAGCTGAATTGCAATCAGCTCCAAGGGGGTGCCGTTGTTTAACTCGTGCCTGATAGCCAGGACAGCTTCAAGGCTTTCGTCCAAAAGTAATTTTTGCCTGAGATTGGGCACGATTCCGGTATCGAAGTCAACCGGATTTTCGCCAAAAGCGGTGGCGGCGACCATCTCTTTCAATTTACCCATTCCGCGATCGTAAAGCGCCGATACGCTTACGAAATTGCAGGCGTCCCAATCGGCCGGAAGCTCAATGTCATCCTGATTGTCCACCAGGTCGATTTTGTTGATCACGATAATCTTGGGTTTGGACCGAAACCGTTCAAAAATATTGCGGTCCTCTTCTGTCAAAGCATGGTTCGCTTCTACCATTAATAGAACGAGATCAGCATTATTGACATTTTCAACCGTTTTTTCAATGCCCATGATTTCGATGGGATCATCGGTCTGGTGCAGTCCGGCAGTATCTACGATAACTATGGGAAACCCATTGATGTTGAATGCTTCTTCGATAGTATCCCGTGTCGTCCCGGGCACCGCCGTAACGATCACCCGCTCTTTTTTAACCAGGCAGTTCAACAGGCTCGATTTACCGACATTCGGCCGACCTACCACGGCAACCTTCAGCCCATCGCGTAAAACATTCCCGTCAGCATGCTGCTGAATCAGGCCTTCGAGCGGTACAATAATCCCGTCCTCAATTTCCCGGCCAACTGTCACAGGATCTATTATTTCCCCGACCTCGTCCGGAAAGTCAATTCCGGCTTCTGTGCGCGTTAAAAGATCCACCAGGCGTTGCCGGATCTCGGTAACAGGTTCGCTCAAGGTTCCATGGGCCTGGGCCGCTGCCATCAGCAGGGATTTATCCGTGCGGGCATTGATGATATCGATAACAGCTTCAGCCTGGGTTAAATCAATGCGCCCATTGAGAAAAGCGCGTTTGGTGAACTCGCCGGGTTCAGCCAGCTCGGCACCCTGCCGTAAAACCAACTCAAGAATCGCATTGACAGCGACCTGACCGCCATGGGCGTTGATTTCAAGGACGTCCTCCCGGGTATAGGATCGAGGTCCTTTCATCACGGAAAGCAATACTTCATCTAAAAGACGCCCACTGCCGGGTTCAACGATACCGCCATAATAAAGCCGATGAGATTCGAATTCATCCGCCGTCAACTTATTAGGTTCAGGCCTGGGCCGTCCTGAATAATTGGTGACGCCGGATGAAGCGGGAGAGAAGATGGTCGCAGCGATTGAAAGGGCCTTGGATCCGGAAATTTTGATGATTCCGATTCCACCCCGGCCGTTTGGTGTAGCAATGGCCGCAATAGTGGAATTTTCCATTATCTTAAATAATTCGCCCGGAAAAATTGCATCTTTCGGGGGTTAGGAAGTTAGTTGAAATCGGCGATAAATGGGATTGAAGCGCCGGCGTTATAGTTATCTGAGCTTGTATTGAGTTGCCATTCATCTTTTTATTTCAGCGATTGATGGCGTTGGGGTCGCTGCGAATTGCTTTTCTTGGGAAAGATGACCACTTTTCGCAGGTACCCCTCTCCCCTGCTTTTAGTGCGAACCCCGGGATCACCTTTTAAGGCCAGGTGCACAATTCGTCGATCATAAGCGTTCATTTGCCCGAGGGTAATTGCCTTGCTGATCCGTTTGGATTTATCTGCCAATTGCATGGCAAGCTTTTCCAGATTGGCTTTTCTGGTTTCAAGATATCCCTCGACATCCACGTGTACCCGAATCCTATGGCCGTGGTTGGTATTCTGTTGCTTATTGACAATTTTTTCTACCAGAGACTGCATGGCTTCAAGGGTTTGCCCTTTTTTGCCGATAAGCAGTCCGGCGTTGCCACCAGCCACTTTCAGAAAAATCTGTTCGGAGTCCCCTTCGGCCGATATTTTAGCATCCGAGGTGATGGCATCGACGAAACGTTGTAAGACCGCACGACCCCTTTCCAGCGGGTTATCTGATATTGCATGAAGCGTTTGTTCTTGCGAACTATCGCCATGGGCTATATGACCTTCCTGACTCTGGGTATCACTTGAAAGATCGGCCGGTTGTTCTGGTAATTCGTTTTCTAATTCCTGTGCTTTTTCAGCCTGGGTGACCAAGATTTTGGCCTTTTTGGCACCGACAAACCCGAATATCCCGCTGGACCCGTAAGAGAGAATTTCATATTTTAGTTCATCCTGGCTTAGCTTAAGTTCCTCACAAGCTTTTTTGACTGCTCGATCGACATTTTTTCCTTTATATTCAAACGAAGACATAAATTACAACCTCCGTTGTTAGGCATATTTTTTCTGTATGTAATATTGTTGTGAAATCGAAAGAACGTTGTTCACCAACCAGTAAAGGACCAGACCGGCTGAAAAATTAATGAAAATTACCGTGAATATAAGCGGCATAAACATCATCATTTTCGCCTGGGTCGGATCCCCCATGGGTGGTGACATTTTTTGCTGCAACAACATGGTCGCTCCCATGATAATCGTCAGGACCGGGATGCCGTAGGGCGGCTCCATAAACGGTATGCTGGCAACGTCAAATCGAAATAACCGATCGGGAGCAGACAGATCATCAATCCATAAAAAGAAGGGAGCATGGCGCAGCTCAATGGCCTGATAAAGCATCCGGTAAAGCGCAAAAAAGACCGGCAGCTGAACCACCATGGGTAGACATCCGCCCAAGGGATTGATTTTGTAGGTCCGGTAAAGTCCCATGACTTCTTCGTTCATTTTTTTCTTATCGTTTTTGTATTTTTCCCGGATCTCTTTCATCAACGGTTGAATCTTTTTCATTTCGCTCATTGATTTATAGCTTTTCGATCCAAGGGGCCACAATATGATCTTGATTAAAATGGTTAGGACAATAATGGCAATGCCGTAATTGGGGATAACGCTGTATAACTTGTTCATCAGCCAGACACAGGGTTTGGCGATGATGTCGAACATGCCGAAATCCAGGGCCTTGTTGAGGCTGTGCCCGACGGCGCCCAGAACCTCCATGCTTTTGGGTCCGAAAAACAGCGAGTATTGAAAACTATGCTGGGTGCCGGGGCCGATGGTTCCGTCCGGCAAAGCGTACTGGGCTTCAACCAGATCGTCGCCTTTTAAATATAGCCGCATGCTGGCTTGGCCGACCTGCTCGGGGATGACACTCGTCATAAAATACCGGTCCTGTAAAGTCACCCATTTGACATTTCCCGTATAAATATTTTGTTCGGCAATATCATCAATCTCGATTTCTTCGAGATTTTTGTCGATCAGGGCACTCGGACCTTCGAACCCGTACATCCGTGTATCACTGGGCACGCTGCCGGTTAAAGCGACGAACAGCTTGTCCTGGATGGTTTGTTCGGAACCATTTTTTATGGCAACCTCAAGCCCGATCAGGTATGTGTCCGGTAAAAATCTATACGTCTTTTCGACAAGCACGCCCCGGGGTGATTTCCAGGTATAAGTGATCTGCTGTTCGGAATCCTTCACATCGATGGTTTCAAGATTAAAATCGGTTGAAAAAACGGCGTTCTCAAGACCTGCAAGACTCTTGCCGGCAAATCCCACCAGAACCGTTTCGATGGGCTTTTTCTGGGGCAGCAACTCTTTTAAAGGTGAATCTACCGCAATCGTTTCCCGGTAATTTTTAAGAATAAAGCTGGTGATCCCCGCACCATCCTCCGTCAGCTTGACCCGGTACAACGGGGTATCCACAGTAACGGTTTGAGGAATTCCGGCCTGGGTAGAGACCGGAGTTCCGGCGGATGCACCGGATGGGTCGGTTTGAGTCTGGGTTTGTTTGGGGTAAGGCTGAACATCCTTGGCCGCTTCCTCTTGGGCTGGTGGTTGCTGGGCCTGCCGGGCAGATTTCTGGGGGGCTTCTTTATCGACGAAAAAGAACTGCCAGACTAAGAAAACCAGTACCGATAAAACAATAGCAATTACCAAACGCGCCTGTTCCATTGAATTCTCCTAAAAAATCGCTAATAACTTAACTAAATAGTATGTCCACTTATTTTCGATTTTGAATTTTTTCGATTAACCGGGACATGCTCTCTGTGGACTGAACCAAGGGGAGGCAGGTAAGGACCAACAAACATGGGACTCAGTTTGAGAGATCAAATTCCTTAAATTTGCAATTAATTTCCGTCGCCAATCGGCCGGTTGTCTATTCTCATTTTCCACACTCAGGGTACCGGGTCAACGCCACCGGGATGAAACGGGTGGCATCGCAAGATTCTTTTAACGCCTAAAAGCAGGCCTTTTAAAGGTCCATGACGCATTATGGCCTGATGCGCATACTCTGAGCAACTGGGATAGAAACGGCACGACGGTCCCAGAAGCGGCGACAGTGTATACTGGTAAACCCTGATAATGCCGCTGAACATGACCTGCAATAGCTTATTGATGATCGTCATATTTCGATATGCGTTCGATAAGGTCTGCCATTGATCGAACAGCGTCTTCGGAGGAAAAATCAGCAGCCTGTCTCTTGGCAATAATATTGATATCCCACGTCCCTGCCAAGTGATGCCGGCTTAATCGAAATTGTTCTCGTACAAGCCGTTTGATCCGGTTGCGTTTGACCGCCGGTCCAACTTTTTTGGTAACGGTTATGCCAATTCGGGATCGTCCGAGGCGGTTGGGAGAAAAAATAGCGATGAAATGTTCGTTTTGTATTCGACGACCGGACTCGGCCAGGGCGAGGTATTCTCGCCGCTTTAAGATCCTGTCTGCCTTGGTGAGGAAAAAACGCAACGGACAAGCTTCCCACTTAAATAACAGAAAATTTAGTTTCCGGGCTGACAAATACCTTAATGCGCGAAAGGATAATCCTCATGTTGCACTACAAAATATATGTCGCCCGGGAATTTGAGATATCTCCCCCTCCCGATCAAGGTCAATAAACTACCCGGCCAGTCGTACCCGGCCCTTGGCTCGCCGTCGATTTATAATTCGTCGACCCTGTTTGGTGGACATCCGTTTCAAAAAACCGTGATTTCTGGCCCGTTTGATTCTGCTGGGTTGAAATGTTCTTTTCATTTTAAGAATTCCTCATTTGCTATGCCTGGCAGGCGACAACCAAAAACAGTATCGCTGATTGCCGGCGTTAAACATCGAACAATGTCGAATGGATCATTAATATAGCTTCAATAAATCCGATTCCTTCAGATTAAGCTAGTACCGTAAACCGAACTAATAAAACACAAGACCTTTTATCTGTCAAGGTCTAATATCGCAGAACACTCAGTATAAAGGGAATTGTGCCTGGTAATTATTGGCTGAGTACTTCGAAGATGTCAAATTGTTCCATGTGAAACTCGGGATTGGGGTAAATGACGATCTGTTTGCCGATGCCGCGTTCAAGGCTGGCAATCAGGATGTCCTCTTCACCCAGCAAAAGTTCCGCTATTTGGGGATTGACCCTAAGGGTCAGTCGGGTTCCGTCCATATCATGCGCGTCGCGCAATATTTCCCGATAAATGCTGTAGCAGATGGACTGCCGAGAGACCAGATAGCCCTCGCCTTCACAATAGAAGCAAGGTTCGCACAGAATTCGGGTCAACGGCTCGCGGGTACGTTTGCGGGTCATCTGGATTAGTCCCATATCCGACATCGGCAGAACGTGGGTTTTGCTTTTATCCTTTTTTAAGGCCTCCTTAAGCGAAGTGAAGATTTTTTCCTGGTTGGATTTTTTCTCCATATCAATAAAATCGATGATGATGATGCCCCCCAAATCTCGCAGCCTGATCTGGTAGGCAATTTCTTTTACCGCCTCGAGGTTGGTTTTAAGGATGGTCTCTTCAAGATTATGTTTTCCGACGTAGCGGCCGGTATTAACATCAATGGCAACCAACGCCTCGGTGTGTTCGATTAGAATATAGCCGCCGGACTTCAACCACACTTTTCTTTTGAGGGCGCGGGAGATATCGCCTTCCAGGTTGTAGGAATCAAAAACCGGCTCCGAGCCTTCATACAACACGACATGGTCTTTGAGGCTGGGCATGTAGGTGTCCAGAAATGATAAAATCGCATGGTAGGTAGGTTTGGAGTCAATGACAACCTTTTCGACCTCTTGAATCAAAAGATCGCGCACCGCCCTCAAACTGATGGACAGTTCCTGGTGCATGAGCGACGGCGCCGGGGCGGTTTCAAACTTCTTCCGGACGTTTTGCCACAAGTTGTTTAAAAACCCCATTTCATAGGCCAGCTTTTCTTCCTGCTCCCCTTCCGCGGCAGTTCGAACGATATAGCCGAAGTCCTCGGTTCTTAAATTTTGCACCATACTCTTGAGGCGCTCGCGTTCGGTTTCATCTTCAATCCGCCGGGAAACACCGATATGATCGGAATTCGGCATCAAAACCAGAAAACGACCGGGCAGGGATATATAGGAAGAAATCCGGGCACCCTTGGTGCCCATGGGGGACTTGGCCGCCTGAACCAGAATTTCCTGCCCTTCACACAACAGCTCTTCAATATTTATATTTCGCTTGTTGAGAAATGGCGGATTGCTTTCCTTTTCGAACTCGTCATTCTCGGATTCCGAGTCGATATTAAACAATCGTTCATATTCTTTAAAATCATCATAAAACACATCATCAACGTAAATGAATGCAGCCTGGTTCAGCCCGATGTTGACAAAAGCGGCCTGCATGCCGGGTAAGACCCGCAAGACCTTGCCTTTATAGATATTGCCGGCAATGTCGGAATCGTCTCCGCGGTCGACGTAAAGCTCGGCGATGTTGCCGTCTTCCAGCAACGCAACGCGGGTTTCATGTTCCGCGACATTAATGATGAGTTGTTTAAACATCCTGGTAAACTCCGTTTACGGGCCGAGAGCATGGGGCATGGCGCCAAGAGCATAGAGCTTGACATTTGAGGCAGCCGGCATTGCCTTGGTCCCGGGAATCAAAGATCTCAATGGCAGCGGTTACAGTTGAATAACCCCCAACGCCATGCTCTCTGCCCCATGCTCTCTGCCCCATGCTCTCTGCCCTTTGCCCTCTGCCCCATGCTCTCTGCCCCTTGCCCTTGGCACTCTGCTCCAGGCGCTCTGCCCTAAGCCCTCCGCCCCTATTCTTTCATCTTGACGATTCTGGCCTGCTTAATTTGAGTTTCATGCATATGGAAAACCGGACCCAGAATATGGGCGGGGCGCAGTGTTTTTCCCGTTCCGGCTGCAATCGACACCTGCAGCTGTTTTGAATCCAGTAATTCCAACGCTACCACCATATCCTTTAAATCTATCTTTTTCAACTTCCCTTTTCGTTTCGGAAGAGAAATACTTACTTCAGCGCTGCCATTAAAGGCGGTCACATCTTCTTGATCAAAATTGCCGCCCGGCAGCGTAACCCGGTAGGCATTGGCCCCCGGTACCTGGCGTTTAAACCCGGGTGGCGTAAATTGGCTGCCGGTGATGCGCAGGCCTTCGGGCAAGTGCAAATTCAGAAGACTGGTGATGCTGGTTGGGTTGACTGAGCCCGACACACTCATGAAGAACCGCTCCTGCTCGCTTTCCATACCGATGGGCAAAGGATCATCGAAAGATATTTTAGGCTTGGGATGAAATCCCTGGGAAAATTTTAGTGGAATCTTGGCCCGCTTCAGCGCCCTTAAAAAAATATTGACCATTTCCAGGTGGCCAAAGTATTTGGCCTGACCCAGTTTTGTATAAAAAACGCATAGACCCTGAAAATCATCGACGGGGGCACGGGGCCATTCACAGGCTTCAAAAACCTCTTCATCAAAGGCTTCATAGGTTCGCGGTTCGATATTCTCAAAATCGCAGGTCCCGCATTGATGGCAATCTCCCCGGCGGCAATCTTCGATCGATGTTTGCGCAATCGCATTCGCCCATTCCTGCTTTAAAAAAGACCCACTGACCCGGTTGTCGATAAAATCCCATGGCAAGGGCTCATCAACATCTCGTTTGCGGGCCGTGAAAAATTCCAGGTCAAGATCAGTCTCCTCAATCGCTTCCTGCCAAAAATCATATCTGAAATGGTCGCTCCAGCCGTCGAATTTGCATCCTTTTTTATAAGCCGCAACGAGCAATCGGCTTAACCGTCGATCGCCTCTGGCCCACAGCCCCTCCAACTGACTCACCTGGGGATCCTGCCATTTAAATTGAATCCCGGGAATTTTCAGCTTATTATGAATCCAGTTGATCTTAGACTTGGATTCAGCCAGCGAGATCTGGGGCGCCCACTGAAACGGGGTGTGGGACTTTGGAATAAATGTGGCGACACTGACATTGATCTTGCCCCGGCGCCGGTCGGCACCTTTGATTTTACGCAAATTCGTCACCAGCGCGACCAGGGCTTTGAGGTCATCATCGGTTTCCGTGGGAAGTCCGATCATAAAATAGAGTTTGATGACCTGCCAGCCCAGGTGGAAAGCATCCTGCACCGTATCGACAATTTCCCTCTCACTGATATTTTTGTTAATCACGTCACGCAGCCGCTGGCTGCCGGCTTCCGGCGCAATAGTAAAACCGGTTTTGCGCACCTGCTTGATCAGCTCCATCAATTGCGGTGTCAAGGTGCCGGCCCGTAAAGAAGGCAGGGAGACCGCCACATTGTCGGAACCAAAACGGGCCATCAAACGTTCGATCAACGGCGCCAGGCAGCCATAATCACCGGTGCTCAAAGACAACAGTGAAATGTCTTCATAACCGGTCGCAGCGATGGAATCGGCCGCAAGGGCCAACAGGTGGTCCGGCGAACGTTCCCGCACCGGACGATAAATCATGCCGGCCTGACAAAAACGGCATCCCCGGGTGCAGCCGCGGGAAACTTCCAGGCGCAGGCGATCATGGATCGGTTTACCGAAGGGAACAACGGGATTTTCCGGAAAAGGCATCCGATCCAGATCGTCGACAATTGCGCGTTTAACCGCGCTGTAGTTTGAAATGCGGGGAACCAGGTATTGCAAACCATGCTCATCGATTTGGGGTTCGAAAAAAGCCGGAATGTAAACCCCTTCGATTTTTGCCCATCTTTGCAGCAATGCCTCTTTTTGGCCCGCATTGTGGTTTTTCCATTGCAGCCACTCGCCGGTCATTTGCAGGATGACGTTTTCGCCGTCACCCACGACCATGGCATCAAAAAAATCGGCCATCGGCTCCGGATTACTTGTGCACGGTCCGCCGGCGATTATCAGGGGATGGGAGTGATCCCGCTCGGCGGCCAGGAAGGGAATATCAGCCAGATCGAGAATGGTCAGGACATTGGTGTAATTTAATTCATATAAAAGACTGAAGCCGATAATATCAAAATGGTTAAGGGGTGTACGGAACTCCAGCGAAAATAGCGACTGCCCGCTGTTTCTGAGAAGGGCCTCCATATCCACACCGGGAGCAAATACTCTTTCGGCAGCGATGTCCGTTTCTGTATTGAGAATATGGTAAAGGATCTGCATCCCGAAATGGGATGTACCGATTTCATATAGATCCGGAAAAGCCAGGGCAAAGCGCAGCTTAACCCGGCCATGATCTTTTTTGATGCTATTGATTTCCGAGCCCAGATAACGGCTGGGCTGTTCAACCAAAGGCAGAAGCTTGTCAATCATCTAATTAAACCTCTCTGAAAAATAGCGACATTTATGTGGCTGAAATTTCTTTGATGATGATTATAGTTTGGTCAATCATATAAATTCGGACAATCACCGGGTAAATACCAATGACTGCGCCCTGGAAATTGTGATGTTCCAGGGCAATTTAATCAATCACATGGGCCGCAAATGCACCAGCAATTCAATCTTACAATAAGAATCCATCTAGTGGCTATGGTAATATTAATCTGCCTGTCGGGTCTGATGAATCCCGACCGGAGTATCGCGCATGAGCTGGATCGTGAAACGGCCGTCGTTAAAGCCGTGCGCACGGTCAGTCCGGCAGTGGTAAATATAAGCTCGGCCTATGAAGTTCGCAAGCGGCCCAGCCCTTTTTCAGGATTCGGTTGGAATCCATTTTTCGAAGAATTTTTCCGGGACTTTTACGACCCGCGGTTTGAACGCCGCCAGGAGCAGACCAGCTTGGGCTCCGGGGTAATCATCGATGGCAGCAAAGGTCTTATTTTAACCAATGCCCATGTAATCCAGAAAACCGGTACCATCAAAGTGATCCTGCAAAACGAGCTGGAATTCGAAGCCAGAATCGTCGGTGCCGATCCTGATTCTGATTTGGCCGTGTTGAAAATCGAGTCTGAAAACCGGCTGCCCGCCATTAGCATGGGCAGCAGTGATGATTTGATGATTGGAGAAACCGTGATCGCCATCGGAAATCCTTTCGGTTTCTCCCACACCGTAACGACCGGGGTCGTCAGCGCCGTAAACCGCAGCATCAGGGCCGATGAACGCGTGTATCACGACTTTATCCAGATCGATGCCTCCATTAATCCCGGCAACAGCGGCGGTCCGCTGTTGAACATCAACGGCGACCTGATCGGGATCAACACGGCCATCTATGCGAAGGCCCAGGGAATCGGATTTGCCATCCCCATCAGCAAGGCCCGCAAAATAATTTCCGACCTGATTCAGTACGGCGAAGTCAAACAGGCCTGGATCGGCATCACGGTTCAGAACATGGACGAAACCCTGGCCAGCTACCTGGCGGTTGCCGGCAAAAAGGGGGTCATTATCAAATCGGTGGAATCTCGCAGCCCGGCGGAAGAAGCCGGCTTAATGGAAAGTGACATCATTTTTTCAATCGGAAATAAAAAAGTGCACTCTGTTGCCGACTATGAATCGGCCGCCAAGAGCCTGGCGGCCGGCGATACCATGCAGGCCGGACTATGGCGCAACGGCAAAGAGAAAACCATCGCCGTCGAAACCAGGGTCTTTCCCCTGGAGCTGGCCGAAGAACTCGCGTATAGACTGCTGGGCATCAAGGTCGATGATATTACCAAAAGGGTCTGGCGAAAATATCGCCTGGCAACCCGCGAAGGCGTGATGATTTCCGACGTAAAAAGAAGATCCTACTTAGCCCGCATCGGGGCCGAACCCGGAGATGTGATCCGCCAGATAGATGACTATACCATTGAGAACAGCGAGGACTTTAAAAAAGCCATCGTAAAATTCCGTCGTAAAAACTCGGTGGTGCTGCTGCTTCAGCGAGGAGAGCAGGGGTACTACATCACGGTGAACCTTTCTTAAAAAATACGGATGCAGACTCAAGGTTGATAAAATCGCAAATATCCTTTGCGACGGCAGGATATCAGCGAAGGCAGGAATCCTGCCGCTGATATGACTTTTTTGCGATTTTATCAGGGCTCAATCTTGCAAATTAGGATCTGCCTTCAGCCACCGGCACCTTACATCATATTTTAATCCATCGGCAGCCCCAACGAGTAGTGCTCGTATTCGGTCCCGCCCACGATATAGTCTTCAAATTCGCTTTCGCCGGCGTTGCGCGCATCGCTGCTTTTCCAGTTCTCCCAATCTTCTTTATTTTGCCACATTGATACCACGACAACCTGGGTGGGGTCATCAAGGCTGCGCATGGTTTCAGAAGAAATGTAGCCCGGCTGCGCCATGGCGCCTTTGCGGTTGTTGATCAACAACCGAGCTGCCGCTTGCATATTCCCGTCTTTGATTTTGCGTTTAATTAAAATTTTTACAGCCATCAGGTCCTCCTTTGGTTTGGTGGGGAAAGAATTCGAAAATCCCCAATAGTTGTAAATGGCGCTAAAGAAAAGTGGTCCTGCGGGCAGATGAACAACTAATGCCTGAAGGAACCGGGTAGAAGTAGGAGCTCCACATGTCGGTAGAAAGAAGGAGAGCCAGCGATCGAGACGCGAAACAGCACAAAGAAACCGCATTTAGGAATCAGACGATATACCGCCACAATGCCAAAATAGTAAACTATAAGGTGACGGATGTCAAAACAAAAACGGCGAAACCTACCAAGAGAAATGGGTCGCCATACAGGTTAATTTTTCACATTTTTACGGCAAAAAAAATGAAGATTAAACGGGTCGTCCGGTATTTCCAGCACCTCAACATTTTGAAATCCGGCGTCTTTGAGCATCGTCACGGCCTTTTCGCGACCCCACATCATTCCCAGTCCGGCACCACCGTCCACCAGCCCCACCGGCAGGCAATGCATTAAGCTGACGGTGTACAAAAACGGCCCCATCGGATGGTCCAGATTATCGGACAGCTGGGATCGAGCCGCAATATCCACCATCGAAAACAGCCCCTCGGCCGTCAGGATATGATATATTCCACGCAAAACATCTTGCGGTCGGGTTTGGTCGTGAATGGCATCGAAAGCGGTAACATAGTCAAAAGATTCCTTTAATTCCAGATTGTCCGCCAATGATGCGGCATCCTGGACTAGGAAATCAAGATTGGGGATTTGCTGCCGCCGCATCTCCTGCCGGGCTTTGGCAATGGCCTCTTTTGAAATATCGATCCCGACAAAGCGGCTGCGAGGATATGCTTTAGCCATCACCATCAGGGCGACCCCTTCGGCACACCCCAGATCACAGACCCGGATTCCAGCCTGCAGCCGCTCAACCAGCCGCCCCCCATCAACGGCGGGCAAAAAACGATCAACCAGAACCTGAACATGCTTGGCGTCGGCCAACTGTGACATAAACGCTTGAAATTTCGGATAGTTGTCATAAGAGACCCCATCGCCGGTTTCAAATCCCCGGATCACGGCTTCCATGGCAGATACTGTTAACAGGGGCATCTCCTGGGTATACACCCCCAGGTTTGCATTGCCGGACCGCCGGGTAAGGAAGTCCGCATGATGTTTGGGCAGGCAATACAAATTTTCGCCGTCCGGAGCTGCGGATAATTCCACAATCTCACCGGTGACCATAATGCCCAGCCATTCCAAAATATAGCGCCGGTTTAAGCCGGTTTTTTTCGCTAGGCTTTCAGCTGATTGAGGATTTTCCGATAAATCCATGGCATCCAGCAGGCCGGTCCGATAGCCAATGGACAGAGCCAGATTCAGGGCGCCACAGTTTAAAATCTCGACCATTCGATCAGAAAATGAATCTTTGCCGGCGGTTGATTTTTCCGTCATTTTAAGCCCCTTTTACCCTCCAGTGGTTTTGGTGCAACCTTCCGGCTTTTCGCCGAAATTTTTTTGAACTGTCGTAGTATCCAAATTTGGCCGTATTATATCTATATATAGTGTGGCCTATATTTTTTACTACTATATATGGCATACAGATTGACTTGACAAAAAAAAGCATTAAACGTTATATACAGGTGTTTTCAACAATACGTGGATGATTGGCTGAAGTCAAATAGGACGATCAAGACATGGGCCGAATTTGCCGGTCGACAGGAGGTGTCGGCTTAAATCGCACTCAATCATCGGGGACTTTTGACAGCCTCTCGTTGCACGGGAGCTGAAAGGGGGTAGGCATGCAGACTCTGGCGTTGTTGACGCAGGAGATCCCGTGGGTGATGGCTCCGGCGGCACTCATAGCAGCAACGGCAGTTGTCTCCATCATGACAGCTGCAATTCGTTGGACAGGGATGGCATCCAAGGCCATGGTCGTTGGAGCCATGATCGCATTGACGGTCGGCATCATGTTAATGGAAGTCGGACATTAGATCACATGGAACGAACGAAAATATTCAATCTGCTGAAGTCGGAAACCCCGGTCGCCGAAGTGTTAATAAAAGGCTGGATTAGAACCCGCCGGGATTCAAAATCTTTCTCTTTTATTGAAATCAACGATGGTTCGTGCCTGAGGAATATTCAGGTGATTGCCGATGACTCGTTACCCAACTATGACGACATAAAGAAGTTGACGACCGGCTCAGCCGTGTCCGTCCGTGGCGAATTGGTTGCATCCCGGGGTGGTGGCCAAAAATGAGAAATTTCGGCGGCCCAGGTCGACATTATCAGTCTGGCCCCGGAAAATTTTCCTTTGCAGAAAAAGCGTCACACCGATGAATTTTTGAGAAGTATTGCCCACTTGCGGCCCAGAACCAACAAGTACGGTGCTGCCTTTCGCATCCGATCGGAAATGTCCTATGCCATTCACAAGTTTTTCCGCGATAGGGGGTTTCGCTATGTCCACACCCCGGTCCTGACCGGATCGGATTGTGAAGGCGCCGGCGAATTGTTCAAAGTGACGGCCTTGGATCTTGAAAACCTGCCGCAAAAAGACGGCAAAACGGACTATTTACAGGATTTCTTCGCCAAAGAGGCCAATCTGACGGTATCCGGCCAGCTCAGCGCGGAGATGTTCTGCCTGGCGCTGGGTGATGTCTACACCTTCGGACCGACCTTTAGAGCTGAAAACTCAAACACCCGCCGGCACGCGGCCGAATTTTGGATGATCGAACCGGAAATGGCTTTTTGCGATCTCCAGGGCAATATGGATCTGGGTGAAGCGCTGATTAAATATTTGACCGCCTATGTCGTGGAAGAATGTGCCGAGGATCTTGAGCTGTTTGCCAAATGGGTGGATAAAAATCTGATGGCGACCCTGGAAAATACCGCAACTTCGGACTACGTCCGTTTGCCGTATCGCGAAGCAATGGAAATATTGCAAAAATCCGGACAAAAATTTGAATATGAATTCGGGTTTGGTAAAGACCTGCAAACCGAACACGAACGGTTTTTGACCGAACAGCATTTCAAAAAACCGGTCATCGTCTACGATTACCCCAAAACCATCAAACCTTTTTACATGCGCTTAAATGATGACAATGAAACCGTGGCGGCCATGGATGTCCTGGTGCCAAATATCGGAGAAATTATCGGCGGCAGCCAGCGTGAAGAACGCCTGGAGGTGCTGAAGGCGCGCATAGCAGAAACCGGCATGGAAAAAGAACCTTACTGGTGGTACCTTGAATCGCGCAAATTCGGCACCGTACCCCATAGCGGCTTTGGGCTGGGATTTGAACGCCTGCTCATGCTGGTCACCGGCATCAGCAATATCCGCGATGTCATCCCCTTTCCGCGTACGCCCAGTAACATAGAATTTTAGTTATATGTACCCGGCATTGTATCTTTGCGCCCCTGCGCCGTGACCACTTAGCGCTTGCCAATACTTCCTGAATGACTACCTTTAGCCTGTCGACGTCAATACCGTCGTGTATCCAATACGACCCGCGAATAAGAGCACCCCATTATGTCCTCAGAAGACCAATCACCCCTGCAAAATCTGGACGAGAATGCAGCCTTGCGCACCATTATAGAAGGTACGGCCACGGAAACCGGCCAACAGTTTTTTACCGCCCTCGTAAAAAATCTTTGTCTGGCGCTCAACACCCACGGCGCCTGGGTGACGGAGTACTTGCCGGTAGAGCGGCGTCTGCGGGCCCTGGCCTTTTGGCTGGATGGCCGGCTGGTAGATGAATATGAGTATGAGTTGACCGGGACCCCCTGTGAACCCGTAATTGACGGTACGCGTCTGGTCCACATCCCTGAAAACGTCGTCAGGTTGTATCCGCAAGACCCGGATTTACCGGCCATGGGTGCGGTCAGTTACATGGGAGTCCCCCTGCTTGACATTGACGACAAAATTTTAGGCCACCTGGCTGTCCTGGACACCCGGCCGATGCCGGAGGAACCCCGCAGTTTGGCACTGTTCAAGATTTTTGCCGCCCGGGCAGCGGCGGAGCTGCAAAGGCTGCGGGCTGAGACGGATGTCAGAGAACGGGAAGAAAAACTCGGCCGCCTGGTGGACAGTGCCATGGACGCCATCATCGAAATCGATCGAAATTTTAACATCATCCTGCTGAATCCGGCGGCTGAAAAAATTCTGGGGGCAGCCGCAGACCGGTCTATCGGCCGCGATTTCACCCGGTTTCTGGCCGGCAAGGACCGTGAAAAACTTAAACATCTCATCGAGCAGCTGGATACCCTTCCCGCAGGCCGCCAGTATCTATGGATTGCGGGCGGCCTTAAAGCCATAAACGCAAGCGGTGAACAATTTTCGGCCGAGGCCACCCTGTCCCGTTTCGAATTGCAAAAAGAAACCTACTACACCCTGATTCTACGCAATGTTGACGAGCGCCTGGCAGCCGAAAAAAAGATCCGCTCCCTGAAATTCGAAGCGGAGTATCTCAAAGAAGAACTGAAATCTTTGTACAATTTCGATGAAATTATCGGGGACAGCCCGGCCTTGAAGCGGGTTCTGCTGGAAGTGGAACAGGTGGCCGATACGGAGGCCACCGTCTTGATCCTGGGAGAATCCGGCACCGGCAAGGAACTTGTCGCACATGCCATTCACAACCGCAGTCAGCGCAATGCCAAATCTCTCATAAAAGTCAACTGTGCCGCGATACCCGCCAATCTTATGGAAAGTGAGTTCTTTGGCCATGAGAAGGGCGCCTTTTCCGGTGCGACCCAAAAACGAGTCGGCCGCTTTGCGCTGGCAGACGGCGGCACGATTTTTCTGGATGAAATCGGCGAGCTTCCCTACGATCTCCAGGTAAAATTGCTGCGCGTGCTGCAGGAAGGCGAGTTTGAGCCGGTCGGAAGTTCCCAAACCGCTAAGGTCGACGTTCGCGTGCTGGCGGCAACCAATCGCGATCTTGACCGAGCGATTCAAAACAAGACCTTTCGCGTGGATCTCTACTACCGGCTCAATGTCTTTCCCATTGAATTGCCCCCGCTGCGCGACCGCGGGGATGACATCATTTTACTGGCAACCAACTTTGCCGACAAAATCGCCCGGCGCATGGGCCGCCCTTTGGAACCGCTCTCCGCCGAAAACATCGGTTGCTTGAAAAACTACAACTGGCCGGGCAATATTCGGGAGCTGCAAAATGTTATCGAGCGCGCGGCAATCACCCATCAAAATGGGCGGCTCAATCTGGCATGGGCACTTCCGGAAACAACCGCCAAGCCGTCAACAGAATCCGCTGATCCGACCGGCAATGGTTTAAAGAAGATCCGCACCGCCGGCGAGATGTTGCAACTGGAGCGCGAAAATTTGACCCTGGCCCTCGAAGCATCCGGCTGGCGGGTGGCCGGCAAAAATGGCGCCGCCAGCCTTTTGGGAGTACCGCCATCGACGCTGAGCTCCCGCATGAAGGCCCTCGGCATCAAGCGTCCAGTCTGATCGAGAAAGAACTGTGCCGAACCGGCGCAGATTCTTATGAGAACATCCTTTGTTTCGTACTCGTACTCCTGCTCGTCCTCGTCCTCGAAGCTTTTGAGCCGTTTTCAGTATCGAGGACGAGGACGAGTACGACGACGAGCACGATTTAAAAACCCTGTTCTGGGGGTAATATAGATTTAGATTCATAAGAGCGGCGCCGCTGGCCAAAAAAAAAGGCCAGTTTAATCAAGAAAGAAACTTGGGTGTTGTGCTATCGTAGGGTCGGCCACCGTGCCGACCGCTTTTGGCGGGCACGGTGGCCCGCCCTGATGAACGTCGAACATCGAACGTCCAACATCCAACATCGAATAATGAATTCTGTCAATTTTAAAACCGACTGTGCAAAGCCAATTAACCTTTCAAAATTATTCGAATCAATATTTAGCGTTTTGTTATTTTAAAACGGACAAAGCGTAGCGCCATCAACATTGGACGTTCGATGTTGAGCGTTCGATGTTCGACGTTCGCTATAAGTTTCTTTTTTGATTAGACCGGCCGTTTTTTTGGCCGGCGGCTGGGCTGACACCTGAAACCTTCAGTGTTTCATATAAGGGAAACCAGCCCCATCCGTTGAATTCAATCTAAATTCCGAGTTCACTCAAATCTTCCACCCCCCGTCACGTAACGAAATCTCGCGTTCCGGCTTACGAGATCTCGTTAGTTACGAAATCTCACGACTTTCTCTTAAAACCAAATTATACTCTAATTTATTGTTATTATTATTAAATAAAATCAATTTTCGCAATTGGCACACTATATGCTCTATAGATTTGCAACGGTCAATCAGACCATAAATTAAAAAATCTAAGTATAGAGGTGATAAAATGAAAACCCATACCATGATAAAAGAAGAAAACAACACGCGCAACGGTGTCAATGTCGACGAACTATTTAATACCGTCGATGCGGTCAAAAGCAGCCCGGTTATCGCCAAGTTCAAATTCCGCGCCGACAACCAGTGGTTCGACGGCGGGCACAACCGCACCACCATCAACGATTTTTACGGCATTCAGAAAACCCACAACCACGAGGCAACTTTCAAGTTGGATGCGGATGAACCGCCCCTCCTGCTGGGTACCGGCAAAGGACCCAACCCGGTAGAATATCTGCTTACCGCACTGGCCGCCTGCGTGACCACGTCCTTGGTCTATCACGCGGCCGCCAAGGGAATTGTATTGAACTCGGTGGAATCCAGATTGGAAGGCGACATCGATCTGCGTGGTTTTCTGGGTATATCGAAAGACGTTCGCAAGGGATATCAGGAAATTCGTATGGTCTTCAAGATCGATGCGGATGTGCCGCAGGAGGATTTGGAAGAGCTGGTCCAGCTGGGGCCGACCTACTCCCCCGTGTTTGACAGTATTACCAAAGGGGTGCCGGTTTCTGTTAGCCTGGATAAATGAGGAGGGTTATTTCTTTTTGATTTACTTTAGCTTACCAGATAAGCATTAAATTGGATCTCGGACGCTGAAACTTTCTTATTCCTTACGCGTGATCTCATCGTAAAGATCGCGCTTATCAATGATGCGCTTGGCTTTAAATTCGGTTCGCTCCAAAGAGCCGGACTCCATCATTTGCACGATGGTACGCAATCCTTTGGCCTTGAGCCGGTGGGCCAGTTCATTTTGCAGGTCATCCACCTGCCCGGCAGGTATTTCGGGCAGTGCTTCGGCCTGCACAATGAGCTCGTCCATGGTTTTTTCCCGTGTAATGATGATGCGAAACTCGTCAGAGAATCCTTCAATGCCCCGGATCACGTCTTCAATGGCACTCGGATAGACATTTTCACCCCGCACGATAAACATATCATCGGCCCGTCCGTAAATTCCCTTGGGAAAGCGGGGATAGGTGCGGCCGCAGCAACAGGGTTCGTTTACCCAGCGACTTAAATCACCGGCCCAGAATCGGATCATGGGCTGGGAGTTGCGTTCCAGGTGAGTGTAAACCGTGACGCCTTCCTCGCCGTAAGGCACCCGCTTATTGGTTGCCGGATCGACCAGCTCCGCATAAACGACATCCTGCCACAGGTGCATACCCTGGCGACGGGAGCATTCCCCATCGGTCATCCAGGGGGACATCTCGCCGGTGGAACCGGAGTCAAGGCAAATCGCATCATAGGTTTCTTCAATGCGCTTTCTGGTTGAGGGCACCCCGGCTCCGGGCTCACCGGAAAAAAACAGGATGCGGAAATTAAAGTCCCGGGCCGGATCAAAACCTCTTTTTTTGGCCCGTTCGGCAAGGTACAGGCTGTAAGACGGCGTTCCATAAAACACAGTGGGTTTGACGCTGGCCATCCACTCAATCGCCCGGTCGGTTTGACCGGGTACGCCGGCGCCAAAGGGAAACGCGGTTGCGCCCAGGCGCTCGGTACCCAGCATGGCGCCCCAGCTGCCCCAGTATAGGCTGAAAAAAGAACCGATAAAGACAATATCATCCGGACGGATACCCATCGCCCACTGGACCCGGGCGTGGGTTTCAGCAATGCGCTGGATGTCGCTTTTACTGATGCCGAAGGCGGTCGGTTTGCCGGTAGTGCCCGAAGTACCGTGGACCCGTGCCAATTCCTGGTACGAAACGCACAGATTGCTGCCAAAAGGTGGGTGCTCGGACTGGTCGGCACGTAGTTCATCCTTGGTCAGAATGGGGATCGCCTCGAAGTCATCGAGGGTACGGATATCCGCAGGATTTACCCCGGCCGCATCCCATTTTTTTTGATAAAGCCCGGAATGCTCGTAGGCATACTTAAGCTGCTGAAGGAGTTTGGGCAAAATAATAGTTTGCTCCCGCTCCTCCGGGTCCATGGTTTCAATATCCGGAAACCAGCAATCCTGGTCGGGTGCAGGATGGTAATTAGCGTCATAGACCGGCGGCCATTGTTGCATATATTCCTCCTGTGTATGGAACCTGATGGCGTATTATTGTAATTAAATCGAAGGTTTATCTGTTTCTCTAGCCCGTTGGTTTCAGGTGTCAGTGTTCAGGTGTCAGAAAAAAAGAACAAAGACCTTTTAGGTGCTATGAATTTTTTGCATTTTATTAAAAAAACGTACTAAGCTTTTTCCAAGACTACGCACGAAATAAGGGGCCCCTGCGGTGCAGCTACAGCGCAATTCAAAGATTTTAGGTGTCAGGTGTCAGGTGTCAGGTTTCGGGTGTCAGGGAACCGAGTTGCTAAATCCTGACACCTGAACACTGAAACCTGAAACCTCCAGTAACTTACAACATGTTGTCAGAAAAATCCTGCTAAGGGCCTAATCACGAAAGCTTGAAATGACCAAAACGTTAAAGAAAAATCTCGTGTTTTCAAGCTTTCGTGATTTATTCTTTTTGGTTCGGGCCTGTAAAGGTTGGTGCCGATTGATTGAAGGGGATTTAGCAACGTGCATTCCTGACACCCGAAACCTCTTATGAAACTTCACTTGGCCGGAACATAAAAATACTGAACATCGAACGTCCAACGTCGAACGTCCAATAATGGTTCGCTTTGCTCAATCTTTGATTTAAAATGACAGAATACATTATTCGATGTTGAATGTTCAGCGTTCGATGTTCAATGTTCATTCGTTTCTTTTTCGATCAGACCGGCTGTCCTTTAGCCGGAGGCCGCCGCTTGTATGAAACTTCATTAAAAGCGAACCGCAGAATATCGAATATAGAATGTTGAAGGGTGGAATCGCTTCGCTCAGTCTTTTTATAAAATAGACAGAATACATTCCTTCGACATTCGACATTCATTATTCGATATTCGATATTCGCTTTTCCAAAGTTTCTTTTCCGATTTGACCGGCCGCTTGTTTGCCGGCGACTGGGCTGACACCTGACACCTTCTTTTCATCCCTGTTTTTCAGCCAGCGCCTGATGCAATCCGGAAACAATGGCATCCTGAGTCGCGCCCGGCGGAAACACATTGTCAAATCCTATGCTGCGCAGTTCTTCGGCATCTTCGGGAGAAAACACGCCCCCGATCAGAAATACGAATTCATCTATCAGATCTTTCTGTTCGGCCTGGCGCATCAGCAAACTCCCCAGGCTCAGGTGGGCTCCGCCCAGCGAGCTGACCCCGATAACATCCACCTGTTCCTGCACGGCGGTGGCAATGATTTCATCCGGCAGCGAATTGCCCAGGTAAATCACCTCCATGCCCTGGTCGCGCAGCTCCATGGCCACCGTGATCACGCCCCGATTATGCACATCCAGACCCAGTTTGGCCAACAGCACCTTAACTCTGCGGTTCATTTTTTCTCCATTTAAGTCTGACGGTATCGTAAAAAGTTGGATATGACCTTTTAACTGGATTCCCGCCTCCGCGAGAATGACAATAAGTAACTTAACATCAAAATGATAAAGTTTGCGTCAAAAACGCAAAGGCGAGTATCCAGTATTAGCGCCGTTTTTGCTGGATTTCCCGCTACCCTTTGCGGGGAATGACGTAATAAAATGCCAGGTTAAAAATACAATTTTTTAGCCTGCTTTTCGGCTAAAAAATTACCATAACACAGGCGGCTTCCAAAGCCCGAAAGCGTTCTTAAAGACCGCAAACATCTCCCCTTCGCTGCAGCCGGTGTCGGCACATTGCACTGCCAAAGGCAGTATGTTGCCCCCTTCGCGACAGGCTCTTTCGAGCTGATTCAGCGCATCAGCAACCTGACGCGGGTCGCGGGTTTGCCGCAGCTTGTCCAGACGCTGCTGTTGCCTTTCGGCAGCACCGCTGGGATAGCGGAAAACATTGATCGAGGGCAGCTTGTCTTGGGATAAATAGGTGTTTTCGGCCACCACCGGGGTTTGGCCGCTTTCCACAAGCTCGCGTTCCCGGCGGAAAAAGTCGGATATTTTTCGATGAATCCAGCCGCTTTTAATGGTCTCGACATAGCCGCCCAGCGTTTCGATTTCTTCCATTTCATCCAGGATGCGCCGTTCCACCTCATTGGTGAGGGTTTCCACGTAAAATGAGCCGCCCAGCGGATCTGCCACCTCGGTCACAGCGGTTTCTTCCTGCAGGATTTGCTGGGTGCGCAAAGACAGCAGGGCCGCTTCTTCGGTGGGCACCGAATAGGCCTCGTCATAGGAGTCGACATGCAGGGACTGAACCCCGCCCAGCACCGCCGCCAGGGCATGGTAGGAGGCTCGCACGACATTGTTCAGCGGCTCCTGCCGGGTCAGGGACACCCCCGAAGTCTGCACATGGCAACGCATCCAGGCTGCCCGGGGATCCTTGGCACCGAAGCGATGGGTCATGATGCGGTGCCAGAGCCTGCGAACGGCCCGAATACGGGCGACCTCTTCAAAAAAATCATTGCCGATAGACCAGAAAAAAGCCATGCGCTGGCCCAGCCAGGCGGGATCGTGGCCGCGCTGCTGGAGCGCCTCCAAAGTTTCGGAGGCATTGACCAGCGCCACGGCCATTTCGGTGACGGCCGAGGTTCCAAATTCGCGCAAATTGTAGCCGTTGACGGTCATAAAGTTCCACTGCGGCACCTGCTGCCGACTAAACTCGATATTGTCACACTGGATCCGGAAACAATCCTGGGGCGGAATGTATTCCGGCCCGCTGCGAACCACCTCCTCCAGGGTAATGTCGTTTTGGATGCTGCCCTTCAGGCGGTCCCAGGGAATGCCACGCCGTTTAGCCAGGGCCAGGTACATGGGAAACAGGATGGCTGAATTGGAGGGATAGTGCGAAACCAGCGATACCGTGACTTCATCCAGGGCGATGTCCTTGAACAATAGATCCATGTCTTCGACCGAATCGATGGCCACGCCGGACATGCCCACCTGCCCGGTGGAAACCGGATCATCGGAGTCATACATCTGGATGGTCGGCAAATCAAAGATGATGGAAATACCGGTAGCTCCGTGATCCAGCAGGAATTTAATGCGCTGGTTGGTGTCTTCGGGTCCGCCGTAGCCGGCCAACTGCCGCCGGGTAAAGGCCCGTCCCCGGTACATGTTGGCATGAATCCCGCGGGTGAACGGCTGCTCGCCGGAATTGCCCAGATCGGACGCGTAGTCAAAATCGGGATTGTTGAGCGGCGTATACAGAAGATCCCGTGGGGTTTGGGACCCCAGAACCATCCGGGGAACGGTCTGCCAATTTGCCAGATCCTGCGGCCGAACGCTTTCGTGCTGCCATTGGGAATAGTTCTGCCGGATCTCATCCAGGGCTTCACGATTGTATAACGGTGAAGGCCGGCGGTTCTCCAGAGCTTCTTTCAGCAACTGTTTGGTTGATTTTTTTGATTGTTTCATATCAAATTTTTTTTGCAAAACCCTCTTTCGTCCGAATTAAATCACATCGCTGGTCGGTGATGAAAGCCAGTCCATTCTCCAAATGCCGGAGTTTAATCGGCTGGAGGCGGGGAATTGTAAATACTAATCATTTGCATGTCAACTAGGCAATGCCGGTATCCACGCAACCGGCCCCGCTTCCGTCTATGTGAAATATTTAAAAATTTACCCATATTATCAAATTTAATTTTTTAAATTTCCTTGACAAACGAACTAAATTCGTATATTTATATATATTATTGAATTTAATTCGAAACATGGACACTTTAGATCGTAAAATATTGAACGCCCTTCAAAAGGACGCCAGGGTCAAAAACGCCGACCTGGCCCGGGAACTGGGGGTTGCTCCGTCAACCATGCTGGAGCGGGTTCGTCGGCTGGAAGATCGTGGCTACTTCGATGGGTTTAAAGCCCTCGTCAATCCGGAAAAGCTGGGATTGGATGTCCAGGCCCTGATCTCCGTTTCGTTGGGACAGCATTCTACCCAAACCATCCGGCCGTTTGAACAGGCCGTCAAGTCGATTCCCAATATCATGGTCTGCTACCACGTCACCGGTCGTTTCGACTATATGCTTCACATTGTAGCCAAAAACCTCAAGGAGCTTGGCACGCTGGTTAAGGAACAGATCGCTTCCCTGCCCGGTGTCGGAAAAACGGAGACCTTTCTGATCTTTTCCGAGATAAAAAACGAAAACGGTTATCCCATGGAGTAGACTAAAAAATCTAAACTAATAAACCCGTCATGAAAAATGGCAAGGGCCAACAGAATTTATTTAGAAACCAATTTTGTGAATATGCCCGAGGAGTGGCTGCATGAACGAATTAAGGCAAAAGTTAAAAATCTCGCACGATCGTCTGAATGAAGTCAATGCCTTGTTGACCGATCCCAACAATGAAACCGTCAGCCGGATTCTTGAAATCGTTGAAAAATACGGTGGTCCGGCGGAAATCAACCGCAAGGCGTCCGCAGCCGGCAAGTTCGAAAACCTGATGGACCGCCTAAAACAGATCAACTCCCCCTACGTCGCAGATCTTGATTGGCTGGCAGAACAAAGAGCTGCAGAGGCTTTTGTTTCCATGGCCGAATTCTACGAGCGGAACTCGGATGGTGGCAATACCGGAATGAAAATAGACCCCGAAAAAGCGGTAACACTGGAAATCAGTGCCTTGCAGTATTTCCCGTGGCTGATTGCCGAGGCCGGAAAAGCCATAGCAAATAAGGAGTTGATGCCCGGACGCTATATTCGGGTTCGCAACATGAAAGAACAAAGTGAAGACGACGGCGACATAATGGCCACGGCCGCGGCGATGCAAATTGTCGGCGCCACCTATGTCGAGACGCTGGATACCAAAGGCACCGATGGATCCAACATTCATCTCGGGGGCCCGGAATGCATTACCGGTTATTTCGGCGGTATCGGCCAGCCCAACGACTATCCCTACAAATGGGTGGATGAATATCTCCATTATTATACTACCTATGGCGTGCGCCAGGTATTAAACATCAATTCGGGCACCATCCTGGCGGCGTATCTCCTGCATAAACTGGGGGTCGATAACGAATTTAAAATATCCGTTTTCATGGGCAACGACAATCCCCTGGCCATTTTCTGGACCCTGATGGCCGCCCACCTGTTTGCGCGCGATGACGGCACCACCTCATTGATTGGATTCAACCTGTCCAATTCAGCCGACAACTGGACCCTGCGACACGCCGCTCAAATTCGCCGGTCATTGGGTCTGGAAAAAGTGGTACGCTTTGAGCATCACATCACCGAGACTCAAAAATCAATTGTGTGCCAACCCTACAACCGGCGTGATGAACTCATCGATGTGGCCCGTGAGGTCGCCAACATTGCCGCCAAACATGAAGGTGGTGATCCGGAAATCGACTGCAGCCGGCAACACCCCAGTGATATCTTAGACTACTTTATACCCAAAGAAGAGGTAATCGCTCAGGGCTTGATGGATGCCATGCAGCTTAACTATTTGGACAAACACGATGCGCTGAACAACACCGCCAGAGCGCTGATAAAGGCCGGCATTGGCGTTGTTTGCGCCTGGAATCTTCATAAGTAAGGACTGTTGACTCGCCTCGGCCTCGTTGTTTATGCAGCCGCAAGGGTGAAACAGGATCCGGCCTTATATGAGGAGGTCTACAATGGCTAATAAATCTTTATCTCATCTGTATAGTTGTGAATCGTTAAGTGCGCAGCCGTCAGCGATACGCGATATTTGTGCTCTGGTTTCACAACCGGAAATCCGCTCTCTGGCCGGCGGCTGGCCCGATGCGACTGAATTTCCCCTGGAGGAAATTGGCCGGATCTTCGAAGAATTGATGACCGAACATGGCGGGCGGATGTTCCAGTACGGTTCAACGGAGGGCCTGCGGGATCTGCGGTCGGTGCTCGCCAGGCGCATGCGAAACGAGGGTATGCTGAAGGCCAAAGCCGACAACCTGCTGATTACCCACGGATCAGCCCAGGGCATGCAGTTGGCGGCCCAGGTGTTTGTTGACCGAGGCGACGTGGTCATGGCCGGGCTGCCGACCTACTTTGGCGGCCCCGGTGCGGTACGGGCGCGCTGCGGCAAGGTCGTCGGTGTGCCGGTAGACCGGCAGGGTCTGGATGTCACCGCATTGAGGCGGGACGTTAAACGATTGAAAACGGCCGGTGAACAGGTCAAGGGCGTCTATGTAATTCCAAACTTTCAAAATCCCACCGGGGTCACCCTCAGCCTCAAACGCCGCCGCCGGCTGATTCAGCTGGCTGACGAATTCGATTTGATTGTTTTCGAAGATGATCCTTACGGTGAATTGCGGTTTGAAGGGCGACGCCTGCCTTCACTGAAGTCGTTGGACGACAATGGGCGGGTTGTGCACCTGCGCTCGCTGTCCAAAACCTTTGTGCCCGGCATGCGTCTGGGCTGGGTCTATGCAGCCAAAGGGGCTGTGCGCAAGATGGTGGTTGCCAAGCAGTTTGCTGATGCGGCAACCAACACGCCGTCCCAGTACATTCTGCTGGAATTCATCCGGCAGGGGCTTTTGGATCAGCAAATTCAGCGAAACATCTCATTTTACCGCACCAAGCGCAATTTCATGCTGGAGCAAATGCAAAGCCATTTTCCGGCGGCAGTAACCTGGAATAAACCCCAGGGCGGATTTTTTATTTTTGTTTACCTTCCCCCGGACCTGGACGCCGCCGACCTGTTCCGCCAGGCCGTCGAACGCAAGGTGGCTTTTGTAACCGGTCAGCCATTTTTCGTTGACGGCGGCGGCCGCAATACTTTCCGGCTGTCATACGCCCAGGCCGGCAATAAGGATATGCAATTCGCCATCCGGGTGCTCGGCAAATTAATCAAGCAAAACCTGCCCCGCCACAATATAAAGAAAGCCGCTTGATTCCGGCAATAGCTTTTGCTCGGACGCTGTTCTCAGGTCATGACATAAAATATCAGGTATAATTCCCACACGACGACGGACATAAATGCGGCGGCGGCAACATAAAATAAGGAACGGGTATATACGCGAATGGTAGGGAGAAAAACATTCTGACACAACAATAAAAAAATCACGGCTACGCTGGTCAGCAGGTATTTGACGGAGAAGAAGGCGTAAGGCCCGACATCGAGATAATAGGCCATAATGGGATTTAACTCGGTGGCATTATGATCAATCAAAAATAGCGTTAGCAGGGCATCGAGAACGCTGAAAAATAAAATTAGAAGAATAGTTGTGAATAGGCTCTGGCTATAGCGGTCGGCCAAAAATATTATTTTACGTTCTTCCCGGCGCCGAACCGCTTCCCTTTTCCCGCTGCGGCAGAGAAACCGGATTGACGGGCGCGTTGTTTTCCGCCGATCGATACCCGACCGCCTGTCTTTCAAGAATGCTTGTTGACGAATAATAGCCATGTGAATTCCGGTCTGCGCTCGAACCATCTTTACGATAAAAAAGCAAATTCTAAATCAGCAGCGATTTACATATATATACAGGGGCGCTGACGTTGTCAGGTTGCGATTTGGTCAGCCATGTTCAAAATCGTTACGATGAACGAAGTCTTCTGGTTTTCCGACCCCGGCGCTCCATACCGGTTCTGCGATCCAGGTCACATCTTCGCTCGCGGCCGGCTCTTCTTTCAAAACTGACGCCGATTCCTTCCGGTGATATTCGGACAATCCAACCCGTCACCATAACTTTTCGGCGGGATTTCAGTCGCGTTGCTGATATTTTTATTCGGCCGCCCAGCACAAATTTTTCTTTAGTTAGTGCCTGAACGAAAAGTGGCCGTTTTTCCAGTTAGCCCGGCCGCTAATTATCACTCATTAAATTACTGCCGTTCAAAACGATGGCGAACAATAGCAAATCAATATTTAGCAGCGTTTTCTCTAAA
>Ga0209678_1000072_pt1 | contig 41639 bp, 42 predicted proteins | sample WorMetilvaeELBA1_FD_187404 | JGI IMG/M metagenome (GOLD analysis project Ga0209678, IMG submission 187404) | Marine gutless worms symbiont microbial communities from Max Planck institute for Marine Microbiology, Germany - Olavius ilvae ELBA.1... ...
CGCCCAGGCCTACAAGCAACGCAACCGGATCGAGCGCCTGTTCTGCCGGCTCAAGGACTTCCGCCGCATCGCCACCCGCTACGACAAGCGCGCCGACACCTTCCTCTCAGCCGTCTTCATCGCCGCCACCCTCGTCTGGTGGCTCAATTGAGTCCCGACCCTAGGACGAGTCACACAGCTCTACGCTACCAAGGCCCCGCTCCGGCGGGGCCTTTTCTTCGGCCGGGTCGGCTGACGCGGCACGCCCTCGTGCTTCGACAGGCTCAGCATGAGGGCTTGAGCGGTTTGGTAGCGCCTTGAGCAAAGGAGGGAGGCGGTAGACAGCGAACACAAGGGCCTCATCCTGAGCCTGTCGAAGGACGAGGGCCGTTGGCCGTCAGTCCGCTTGCTGCTCTATTCGCCGGACCGCGCCTTCAAGTCCGCGTAGAGCGCCGCGTCGACGTCCAAGCCGTCCGCGTCGGCTTGGGCGCGGTTCTTGAGCCTCCGACTGCCCGGCAATCGCGTACCATCCTGTTCTAGGATCGCGGCGACCAGGGCCTCGACGCGGGCCAGGAACGCCGCGCGGTCGCCGGCGAAGGCGGCGGGGTCGATGACCAGGAAGAACTGGCCGACGCGCGGCGGCTCGCCCTCGGCGCTGAAGAAGCTGGAGGCCTCGAAGCCGAAGTGGGATGCGGTCAGGCCCGCCGCCAAGAGCTCGACGGCGAGGGTCAGCGCCGCGCCCTTGGCGTCGCCCATGGGCAGCATGGTGCCGGCCAGCGCCGCCTTCGCGTCCGTCGTCGGCCGACCCTCCGGGTCGAGCGCCCAGCCGTCCGGGATGGCCGCGCCCTGCTGCGCGGCGACCATGACTTTGCCGCGCGCGACCTTGCTCATGGAGAGGTCGACGACCAGCGGCGGGGCGTCTCCACGGGGCGCGGCGAAGGCGATCGGGTTGGTGCCGAAGACGCCGATATGACCGCCCCACGGCGCGATGCCCGCCGGCGAGTTGCCGAAGCCGAGACCGACGAAGCCGCGGTTGGCGACACGCTCGACGTGATAGCCGGCGGCGCCGAAGTGATGGCTGTTCGCGACGCCGACCGCGACGATGCCGGTGTCGGGTACGAGGCTGCAGGCGCGCTCCAGTCCGGCGGCGATGGCCGGGTAGGCGAAACCGCAGCGCGCGTCGACCCGCAGCGCCGCCGTGGCGGTCTGAACGATCGCCGGCTCTACCTGGCCGTCGACCTTGCCGGACGCTGCCTGGTCGGCGTAGGCGCCGAGGCGGCTCAGCCCGTGGCCCTTCAGGCCGTCGGCCTCGGCCGCGACCAGCGCGTCGGCGACGTGCCCGGCGTTTTCTTCCGACGTGTTCGCGGCGACCAGCGCCCGCACGATCAGCTCACGCAGGTCGGCGCGGGCGACCGTCGTCACGCCGTGCGCCTCAGGACGCGCAGTACGTTCTCGGCCGTGACAGCGCTGACCTGCGCGTTAGACTCTTCGGTGACGCCGGCGATGTGAGGCGTGACGATCAGGTTGGGCACGCCGGTGAGGGGCGAGCCGGCGGCCAGCGGCTCGGCCTCGAACACGTCGAGCAGGGCGCCGCCCAGCCGGCCCTCGCCGAGCGCCGCGGCCAGCGCCGCCTCGTCGACGATGCCGCCACGCGCCGAGTTGATGAGCACCGCGCCGGGCTTCATCGCGGCGATGGCGGCGCGATCGATCAGGTGTCGCGTGCCGTCGGTCAGCGGCACGTGCAGGCTGACCGCGTCGCTCTCGGCCAAGAGCTCCGGGAGCTTGGCGCTGCGCGCCCCGAGCCTGGCCCAGACGGGGTCGTCGGCGGCGACGAAGGGGTCGAGGGCGACGAGTTGCATGCCGAGCGCCCGGGCCCGCGCCGCCACCTCGCGCGCGATGGCGCCGAAGCCGACGAGGCCCAAGGTGCGGCCGCTGACCTCGTGGCCGACCAGCTCCGTCCTCGGCCACTCGCCAGCCAGCACCCTCGCGCTGGACGTGTACCCCGCGCCGCGCAGCAGCATCAGCACGCCGGCGATGACGTACTCCGCGACCGAGACCGAGTTGGCGCCCGTCGCCGGCCGCACTTCGATGCCGCGCGCCGCGCACGCTTCGAGGTCGATGTTGTCGAGCCCGACACCGAGGCGCCCGACGACGTCCAGCCGCTGTGCGGCGTCCAGCAGGCTCCCACGCACCTGGGTGCGGTTGCGCACGATCAGCGCCCGCGCCCCGGCGACCGCGACCTTGAGCTCGTCGGGGCGGTCGACCAGCCCGGCGTCGTGCAGGACGTCATAGTCCGCCCGCAGGGTCTCGACCGCGGGCGGATCCATGAACTCCGGGATGACGATGTCGGGCATCGCCCCGCTGGTGCCCCGACTTAGGCGGAGCGGTAAAGCTTGGTCATCACGAACTCATGATGGCCCAGCGTCTCGGCCGCGGTCATGCGGCCGCTGCAGGTCCTGAGCGTGATGTCGATCAGCGCGTCGCCGGCCTGGTCGAGCGTCATCTCACGGCGCAGGATGCCGGAGACGTCGAGGTCGACGTGCTCGGCCATCTCGCGCGCCGTGCGCGGGTTGGCGGTCAGCTTGATGACCGGCTCGATGGGGTTGCCGATGACGTTGCCCTGGCCCGTCGGGAACAGGTGCACGACGAAGCCCGCGGCGGCCTGCAGCGTGACGCACTCGGCCGCGGCCGACGAGGTGTCCATGAAGTACAGGCCGTGACCCGCGGCCGGCGCCTCGGCGGGGCCCAGCACGTCGACATAGGACGTCGCCTTGCCGATCTTCTCGAGGTTGCCGAAGGCCTTCTCCTCGATGGTCGTCAGGCCGCCCTCGATGTTGCCCTTGGTCGGCTGGCTCTCGCTCAGGTCGCTGGTCTTGAAGGGCTCGATGACCTCGTCCATGTAGGCCTGCCAGGTGTCGAAGAACTTCTGGCCGACCTCGGGCGTGCGCCCACGCGTCTGGCAGACCGCCTCCGCCCCCGTCAGCTCCGACGTCTCGCCGAAGCACGACGTGATACCCAGCGGGTCCAGCTTGTCGATGAAGTTGCCGACGGTCGGGTTCGACGCCAGCCCCGACGTGGTGTCCGACTCGCCGCACTTGACCGAGACCCACAGGTCGCCGACGTCGCACGGCTCGCGCTGCTGCTCCGACGCCCACTGCACGAACTGCTGCGCCGTGCGGCTGGCGGCAGCGACCGTGGCGATCTCGCCGTTGCGCTCGATGGCGAAGCCCTCGACGCGCTTGCCGGTCTTGGCGATGCCCTCGACGACGCGGTTGGTCCAGCCGGGCTCGATGCCGATGACGATGACGGCGGCGCAGTTGGGGTTGCTGCCGGCGCCGATCAGCGTACGGAAGTGCAGCTCCAGGTCCTCGCCGAACTGCAGCCGGCCGTAGTGGTGCGGCAGCGCCAGGCAGCCCTTGATGTTGTGGGCGACCTTCTCGCTGGCCGCGTTCGACAGGTCGTCGAGCGGCAGCACGACGACGTGGTTGCGGACGCCGACGCGGCCGCTCTCGCGGCGATAGCCCAGGAAGCTTTGCTGGCCCATGCTCACCACCTCTTGGTCTTGACGTTGTGCACGTGCACGTGGTGGCCGGCGCCGATGCCGGCGACCGCCTTGCCGATGTCGTGGCCGTACTTGATGATCGTCTCGCCCGCGCCGATCTCGCCCAGCGCCACCTTGTGGCCCAGGGGGATCGCGTCGAGCGCGTCGAGCGAGATCGTCGCGTCGGTCTCCATCACCCAGCCTTCCATCGGCTGGCCCGGCTCGACGTTCTCGACGACGACGACGCCCACGGTGTCGTCCTTGTTGTGCACGAGAAAATGCGGCGCGCCCATCGCCCCTGGCCCCCTTTTTTTCTGTCCGCTAGGCCGTCCGCATCCTCCGTACGGCGGCGGCAGCGATATCATATATCTTATATTAGACTCAAGGCTGTGGTAGTTTGCGGCGACGCATGGCAGGGCTGCGCCGGCCGCGCGCGGCAGCATGAAGGACGACCAGATGGCGGACACCGCGGAGGCAGGACAAGCCGGATCCGGCCCGGATTTCCGCCCGCTCTACGGCCAGGTCAAGGATCTCTTGGTACGCCGTATCGCCGCCGGCGAGCTGCGCCCCGGCGAGGCGCTGCCCAGCGAGATGCGGCTCGCGGCCGAGCTCGGCGTCAGCCAGGGCACGGTGCGCAAGGCGCTCGACGAACTGGCGGCGCAGCACCTGGTCGAGCGGCGCCAGGGCCGCGGCACGTTCGTCGCCGAGCAGACCGAGAGCCGCGCGCTGTTCCACTTCTTCCACCTTTTCGACGCCGAGGGGCAGCGCGGCTCGCCCGCCTGCCGCGAGGCCTCGAGCAAGAGCGGCAGCGCCAGCCGGGCCGAGGCCAAGCGTCTCGACCTCGCGGCCAAGGCGCCGGTGATCCGCATCGACCGGGTGCGCACGCTCGACGGCGTGCCGAGCATGGTCGAGCGCATCGTCGTGCCGGCCGGGCTGTTTCCCGGCCTCGCCGAGCAGCCGGGCGACGCGCTGCCGAACACGCTCTACGAGATGTTCCAGCGCGACTACGGCGTCACCGTCACAACCGCCGACGAACAGCTGCGTGCCGTCGCGGCCGGCGCCGCGGACGCGCGCAAGCTGGACGTGCCGGAGGGCACGCCGCTGATGGAGATTGACCGCGTCGCCATCGGCATCCGCGGCCGTCCGGTGGAGTGGCGCCTCAGCCGCGTCCGCACCGACGCCCACACCTACCGCGTCCGGCTGGACTAAGTCGCCGCCGTTTGAGCAGCCACGGGCCACACCCCCCACCCTGACACTCCCCCTCAAGGGAGGAGGGAACTCACTGGCGCCGAACAGATATTCCCCCTCCCCCTCGAATGGGGAGGGCCGGGCTGGGGGTGACTGGTTTCACGAAGAAGAGCCACGCGGCGTCAGGACAAATCCGCGCAACTTTCCGGGAACGCCGCGCCCTGTTCGGCGAGATTCGGGGTCTCTGTGGCGGCCATGGGCTGTGCCGCGTTGTCTGTCAGCACATTTATGCGGGCCATGTAGGGCAGGCCGTCGGCGCGCAGGCTGTCGGCCGAGCGGGCCAGGTCCGGGAACGCAGCCAGCGCCTCGAGCCAGATCGCGCGGCCGGCGAGGTAGCCCGAGGCGCCGGCGCGGTACGCATAAGTCAGTACGCGCTCGAACTCCCCCATCGCGGCGCCGGCGCTGAGCATCACCCAGGGCCGCCCGGCGGCCTCGCCCAGCGCGTCGAACCAGGCCTGCACGATGTCGGCGGAATCGCCGCCGGCCAAGGGATCGGGCAGGTCGGCCGCGGGGATCGGGGATTCGAGCTTGAACAGGTCGACGCCGAAGCGCGGCCCAGCGAACGCCGCGACGCTGTCGATCACCATCTGCGGCCGCATCTTGGCGTGCTCGACGGTGTCGATCGTCGCCTCGGCCTCGCCCGGCAGCGCGTAGTGCAGCAGCTCGAGCACGAAGGCGATGTCGAGGGCCTGGCAGGCGCGGCCGACATCTTCCACGAAGGCTTGCTGGTGCGCCACCACGTCCGGCGCGGCGTCGGGCCGATACCAGGCCAGCACCTTCACGCCGTCGGCGCCCAGACGCTTGATCTTGCCGACGTTCCAGTGGGGGATCGCGCGCGACTTGCGGCCGCCCGGCGTCTCCGCGAACGCCGAGTCCTCGAGCGTGACCAGGAGGCCCTTGCGCGGCGACAGCACGTCGATGGCGTGGGGGTAGGCGCCCGCCGGGTCCATCAGCACGGCCGAGGCCGCCGGCGACAGCACCTCCGTCAACAGGCGCTTGACCGCCGCCACGTCGGCGACGCGCGCCTCGGCCTCGCCGCGCGCCGCGGCCACCAGGCGCTGGATGGGCGGGCGCTGGTCGACCGCCAGCATCTTGAAGCGGCCGGCGTCGTCGGCCAGTCGGCGCAAGCACCACAGCTTTCCCGCGTCCATTACATGAGCATCCCGTTGTCGATCACGTGCCACAGCTCGGCCCGGTCGGGGATCGCCGCGCGGCCGCCTGGCCGGGCGCACTTCAGCCCCGCCGCGACGGTGGCCATGCGGCCGGCCTCCTCCGGGCCCTTGTCCTCGGCCAGCGCCAGCGCGTAGGCGCCATGGAAGACGTCGCCGGCGCCCAGAGTGTCGACCGCGTCGATCTTCAGCGCCGACAGGTGACGCACCGCCTCGTCGTCGATCCAGTAGAAGCCGTCGGCGCCCGCCGTGACGCCGACGACCAGCGCGTGGCTGCGCTCGGCCGCCGCGTGCAGGCCGTGTTCCCGGTCGCTCTCGCCGGTGAACTGTTCCAGGCCGGCCGACGAGAAGACCACGTGGCTGGCCAGCGAGACCAGCGCCGGATCGAGGCCCTCCGGCCCGACCTCGCCGTCCAGCACCGCCGGCAGCTTGCGGTCGTGCGCCGCCTGCAGCACGGCGCGCGCCGCCTCGGGCCAGCGCGGGTCGACCAGCACGGCGTTGACGCCCTCCAGCTTGTCGAGCGGCAGCCAGCCGGCGTCGGCGTCGAGACCCGCGCCGGGAAAGGCGCACAGCATGCGCTCGCCGTCGCGGTCGACCAACGCCGCCGTCGCCGGCGAGCGCGCGTTCGCGACGCGGCGCACGTCGTCGAGCCGCACGTCCTCCGCCTCCAGCCCGCGGGCGATCTCGTCGCCCACCGCGTCGGTGCCCAGGCGGCCCCAGAACCAGGCCTCGCCGCCCAGCCGCGTGATGGCGACGGCCGCGGTCGCCGCCATGCCGCCGCCGCCGATGCTGTGGTCGGTGGCAGAGCACTTGGTCGGCGTCGCCGGCAGCCGCTCGACCGCGAAGGCGTAGTCGAGGAAGGCCGCACCGACGCAGACGACGATCGCCATCAGGCCTGCTCGGCGCCGTAGTACAGCATCACGGTGTGGCGCGCCTCGGCGAAGAACAGCCAGCGCTCGACCAGGGTGGCGCCCAGCCCGACGAGCGCCGCCACGACGGCGATCAGCGCGGCAAGCCAGCCGGGGCCGAAGGCCGAGAGCGCGGCCAGCGCAGCGGCGAAGTGGCCGCCCGCCATGGCGATGCGGCGCAGGCGCTCGGCATGGCGGCGTGCCACGGTGTAGCCCATCTCGTCCAGCGGGTAGCTGCTCTGGGTGTGCGGCGCCTCGAATAGCGCCACCCGGGCGTCCCCGAAGCCGGTGGCGCTGCCGGGCGTGGCCGCGCTGGCGCTGTGGTCGATGAAGCGCCAATAGGCGCGCTTCACGTTCCACGCCGCGACGGTGACGGCGGCCGCGAACCAGGGCAGCCAGCCCGGCGCCGGCCCGGTCGCCAGGGCCAGCGCGTTGGCCAGCAGCGCGCCGGTGGCCAGCGCGTGGGCCAGGTAGATCGGCGTGACCCAGCGGTTGTGCCAGCGCTGGATGGTCTTCAGCGACTGGTAGATCATGCCGGTCGCGGCGACCGTCAGCAGCGCCATGACGAGGCAAAGCGCGCCGAGCAGACGCCAGCGCTCGGCCGAGCCGCCGAACAGCCAGGCGAGGGCGAACAGGCCCCCGGGCACGTAGGTCGCGAGCGCCAGCACGCCCTCGCGGCTGAGCCACGACGTGCGCCACTGGGTCAGCGCCCGCCAGGCGCGCTCCGGATGGCCGAGATGCGCGGTGGATGACAGCAGTCCCGCGGTGATCAGCAACAGGGCGAGCAGCAGCGCCAGGCCGCCGAAGAGCCGCGTCGGCAGCGCCAGGCCCAGCGCCGCCAGCGCTCCCGTCAGGCCCAACAGGCCGTAGCCGGCACCGGAGGCTGTGGTGAAGAAGATGACGGAGTAGGCGGGGTGCATGGTCTAGCGGGTCAGCACGCGGTCGACCCAGTCGAGGAAGCCGCCGGCGGTGCTTTTGGGCGCCTCGAGCGCGACGGGCGCCCCGGTGTCGCCGGCCTCCGTGAGGCGCGGCCGCGGCGGCAGGTAGCGGTTGACCGGCCTGTAGCCCAGCTCCGGCATCAGCCCGACGCCCTCGCGCTCGGCGACCAGGTGCGAGACTTGAGACTCCGGGTCGCCCAGGTCGCCGAAATGGCGCGCGCCGGCGGGGCAGGTCGAGACGCAGGCCGGCACGCGGTCGACCTCGTCGAGGTTTTCGTTGTAGATGCGGTCGATGCACAGCGTGCACTTCTTCATCACGCCGTCGGTCGCGTCGAATTCGCGCGCGCCGTAGGGACAGGCCCAGGAGCACAGCTTGCAGCCGATGCAGGTCTCGGCGTTGACCAGCACGATGCCGTCCTCCTCGCGCTTGTAGGAGGCGCCGGTCGGGCACACCGTGACACAGGCCGCGTCCTCGCAGTGCAGGCAACTCTTGGGAAAGTGCACCGTGCGGCCGGGACCGTCGTCGTTGGTGACCTCGAAGGTATGAATGCGGTTGAACCAGACGCCGGCGGCGTCGGCGCCGTAGGGGTCGGTGTCGGTCAGCGGCGCGGAGTGGCCACCGGTGTTCCACTCCTTGCAGTTGACCGCGCAGGCGTGGCAGCCGACGCAGATGTCGAGATCGATGACCAGGCCCAGCTTGCGCGCGGTCGTGGCCGGCAGTGCGGTCATTCGTCCACTCCATAGCGCAGGATGTCGGGCGCCGGCGGCAGGCCCGGTGGCCGGGCCGTCGGCTCGAAGCGCGGCTCGGTCTCACCCGCTTCCTCCGGCGTGCATTTCTCCAGGCGGACCCGCAGGTCGAACCACGCCGCCTGGCCGGTGACCGGGTCGGAGTTGCTGATCTGCGTACCGTCCTTCGGCGGCAGCAGCTCCGCGATCAGGTGGTTCAACAGGAACCCGCGCCGGGCCTCGGGCGCGTCGGGGGCCAGGTTCCAGGCGCCGCTGCGCTTGCCGATGGCGTTCCAGGTCCACACCGTGTCGTTGTTGCAGCCGTCCATGGTGCGGATCTGCGCCTTGACGCGGCCCAGGCGGCCGACGATCCAGACCCAGTCGTCGTCGGCGAGGCCGTCGGCCGCGGCGCGCCGGCGGCTGACATACAGCCGGTTCCAGCCGTGGATCTGGCGCAGCCAGGCGTTTTGCGAGCCCCAGGAGTGGTACATCGCCATCGGCCGCTGGGTAATGGCGTGCAGCGGGTAGTCGTCCTCGGTCGCGGCACTCTCGAACGGCGGGTACCAGAACGGCAGCGGGTCGAAGTAGGTGGCGACGCGGTCGCGCCGGTCCTCCGGCGGCTGATGCGGGCCATGGCCCTTGCCCGCCAGGCGGAACCGCTGCAATGGCTCGCTGTAGAGCTGCAGCACGATCTGGTCGGCCGTCGGGATCCAGCCCATGCGGTAGGCCTCGTCCAGATAGGCGCGGTTGGCGTGCTTCATGTAGTGCTGCTCGGGCGCGAACTCGCCCTGCCAGAAGCAGCCGTTCTCGACGTAGCGGTCGAGCTGGTCGGGGTTGACCGGGCCGCGGCCGTGGGAGGCGCCGTCGTGGCCGCGCCAGCCGGCCAGCGGTCCGATGCCGGGCCCGCGCACGTGGTTGACCAGGTAGTCGGCGTAGCCGCCGGGGTAGCGCGCGCCACCGGCGTCGTCGACGAAGCCCGGCAGGCCCAGGCGGACCCCCAGCTCGATCAGCACGTCCTGGAAGGGGCGCACGTCGCGGTCGGGCGTCAGCACCGGCTGGCGGATCGCGTCGGCCGGCCCCTCGGCGCTGGAGATCGGCCGGTCGAGCAGGCTGATGCAGTCCCAGCGCTCGAGGTAGGTGGTGTCGGGCAGCACCAGGTCGGCGTAGGCCACCATCTCCGAGTAGTAGGCGTCGGCGTAGATCAGGCGCGGGATGCGGTAGTCGCCCGTCTCGGGATCGACGTCGGTCAGCATCCGCATCGTCTCGGACGTGTTCATCGTCGAGTTCCAGCTCATGTTCGCCATGAACATGAACAGGGTGTCGATGGGATAGGGATCGCCCGCCCAGGCGTTGCGCACGACCATGTGCATCATGCCGTGGGCGGCCAGCGGGAAGTCCCAGGAGAATGCCTTGTCGATGCGGCCCGGTCGCGCGTTGGCCTCGACCAGCAGGTCCTCGGGGCCGGTGGGGAAGCCCAGCGGCGGGCCGCCCAGGGGCGCCCCCGGGGCGATCTTGTCCGGCTTGCCGGCGGGGCGCGGACCCGGCGGCGCCGGGCGCGGGAAGGGCGGCTTGTAGCGGAAGCCGCCGGGGCAGTCGATGCTGCCCAGCAGCATCTGCAACAGGTGCAGCGCGCGGCAGGTGTGGAAGCCGTTGGCGTGCGCCGAGATGCCGCGCATGGCGTGCATCGACACCGGCCGGCCGACGAAGCGCTCATGGCGCCGGCCGGCCCAGTCGGTCCAGGGCTGCTCGATCGTGATTTCCTGGGCGAACGCGGCGTGCGCCAGCTCGGCGGCGATGCGCTTGATCGTCACCGGGTCGATGCCGATACGCACGGCGACGTGCTCCGGCGCGTACTGCTCGTCGCCATAGCGCTCAAGCATCAGCTGGAATACCGGCACCGCTTCCTCGTCCCCGCCGCCCTCGCCGGGGGCGGTCTGGTGCAGCGGGAAACGCCCGGTCAGCGCCGGGGCGATGCCGGGAAGCAGCGCGCTGATCAGCTGCTCGCCGTCGCGGTCGTAGACCATCGGGTCGCCGTTGCGGTCGCGCACGAACAGCCCGTCGTCGGGCGCGCCCGGATTGACCCGCACCAGCCAAGGCGCGTTGGTGTAGCGCACCAGGAAGTCGAGATCGACGTTCCGGGTGCGGATCAGCTCGTGCATCAGCGCCATGATGAACAGGCCGTCGGTGCCGGGCCGGATGCCGAGCCATTCGTCGGCGATCGCCGAATAGCCGGTGCGCACCGGGTTGACCGAGACGAACTTGGCCTGGCCGCGCCGCTTGAGGTCGCCCAGCGCGATCTTCAGCGGGTTCGAATCGTGGTCCTCGGCGCAGCCGAACATCATGAAGTAGCGGGTGTGCTGCCAGTCCGGCTCGCCGAACTCCCAGAACGAGCCGCCGATGGTGTAGATGCCGCCGGCCGCCATGTTGACGGAGCAGAAGCCGCCATGGGCGGCGTAGTTGGGCGTGCCGAACTGGCTCGCCCAGTAACCGGTCAGCGCCTGGCTCTGGTCGCGCCCGGTGAAGAAGGCGAGGCCGCGCGGGTCGCGGTTGCGCACTCGGGAGAGCCAGCCGGAGGCGAGGCCCAGCGCGGTCTCCCAGTCGACCTCCTGGAACTCGCCGCTGCCGCGCGGGCCGGTGCGCACCAGCGGCCGGCTGAGCCGCGCCGGCGAGTTGTGCTGCATGATGCCGGCCGAGCCCTTGGCGCAAAGCACGCCGCGGTTGACCGGGTGGTCCCGGTTGCCCTCGATGTAGCGGATGCGGCCGTCCTTCAGGTGCACCTTGATGCCGCAGCGGCAGGCGCACATGTAGCAGGTCGTCGTCTTGGTCTCGTCCGCCACCGCGGGCGAGGTGTCGACCGTCTCCGCACCCTCAAGGAAGACCGTCAGGCCCATTGTGGCTCCCCCCGCTGCTGCGCCGTCAGGTCAGCGCGTCGAGCTGCTCGTGCGTCAGGTTCCCGGGGATGATGGTCACGGGAATGCGCAACTTGCCTAGGTGTTTCTTGGTCAGCGTGCTGATCAGCGGGCCCGGGTCGCCGCGCGCCGCCGTGGCCAGCACCAGGATCGAGATGCCGGGCTCCTCCTCGATCAGCTTCAACAGCTCCTTCAGGCGGTCGCCCTCGCGGGCGTAGAGGATCGGCATGTGGCCCGACGACTCGTGGACCTCGGCGGCGAGGCGCTGCAGCAGTTGCTCGGCCTCCTCGCGCGCCTCCTCGCGCATCAGGCTGGCGACGCCGGCCCAGTGCTGGAAGTCCGCCGGCTCGACGACGCGCAACAGCGCCACGCGCCCGCCGGTATGCCTCGCCCGGCGGCCGGCGAAGCGCAGCGCCAGCTCCATTTCCGGGCTGTCGTCGACGACGACCAGAAAGACGCGGTCGGCGACCGGGACGGGAGGGGCGGCCTCGTCTTGGGGTTGATCGCTCATCGACCAGTCTAAACCTTGCGGAACACGAAGCCGGCGAACCATCCTGCCACCAGCGCGATCAGGATGGCAATCAGCCCATAGAACGGCGCCTGGCGGTGCGCGAAGCGGAAGGTGCGCGCCTCCAGACCGATCTTGCTGATGCTTAGCGGCGTCGACACGGCGCCGGTGACGCGGCCGTCGTGCACCAGGAAGACTTCCACCGTGTAGAGCCCCGTCGGCACGTTCGCCGGCAGGAACAGCGGCGTGCTGAACAGCCGGTTGCCGAGATAGTTAACCTCGGACTCCGCCGCGCTGTAGAGCCCCTGGCGTTGCTTGTTGCGGATCAGCGCCGCGGCGAAGGCCTCGGTCTCGGCCTCGTCCGCCGGTTCTTCGGTCGGCTCGAGCCGCAGCTGGTCGACGCCGATCTGCAGGCGGCGGCGCTCGTTGTCTTGCACGATCTCGGCGACCGGGCGGTTGCTGGCGATATGGTAGAAGCCGGGCACGCCCGCGAAAGTGACGGCGTCGGTGTTGATCCAGATGCCGCCGACGCGCGATTTGCGCCGCACCACCGTGTCCTCGGTCGGCCCGCGTACGACGACGACGACGTCGCCGGCGCCGCCGGTGGCGCCGAACAGCAACACCTTCGAGCCGGTGAAACCGGTGGTGATGGCTACCAGCCGCTCGCTGAGGTCGACCACCAGCGGCAGGTCCTGGGCGCGCGCCGGCAACGCCGCGAGCGCCAGGCCCAGCGCGGTCAGGAGGCAGAGGAGCGGGCAGCGCGCCATCAGCCGTGCCCCGCCGCGGTGCCCAGGGAGAACAGGTCCGCGGGCGTCGCCACAAGGTCGAAGGCCAGCTTGCCGCAGACCGCCAGCACCATCGCGGCCAGCAGCACGCGCAACTGCTCGCCGCGCAGGCGGGTACCGAACTTGCTGCCGATCTGGGCGCCGACCACCGCGCCGGCCAGCAGCAACAGCGCCAGCACGACGTCGACGGTCTGGTTGTTGACCGCCTGCAGGAAGGTGACGTTGGCGGTGACGAAGATGATCTGGAACAGCGAGGTGCCAACGACGACGGCGGTCGGCATGCCCAGCAAGTAGATCATCGCCGGCACCATGACGAAGCCGCCGCCGACGCCCATGATCGCCGCCAGCACGCCGACCAGGAAGCCGATGGCGATCGGCACCAGGGCGCTGATGTAGAGCCGCGAGCGGCGGAACCGCATCTTCAGCGGCAGGCCGTGCAGCCAGATGTGCTGGTGCAGCTTGCCGCGTCTGGCGGTGCCGCGGCTGCGGCGCAGCATGGCGCGGCTGCCCTCGACGAACATCAGCGCCCCGATGATGCCCAGGAAGATGACGTAGCTGAGCAGGATGATGAGGTCGATCTGGCCGATCCCGCGCAGGAAAGTGAACAGCCAGACGCCGAAGGCGGAGCCCAGGAAACCGCCGATGGTGAGCACGGCGCCCATCTTGAAGTCGACGTTCTTGCGGCGCATGTGCGCCAGCACGCCCGAGACCGAGGAGGCGACGATCTGGTTCGCCTCCGTCGCCACCGCGACCGCCGGCGGCACGCCGATGAAGATCAACAGCGGCGTCATCAGAAAGCCGCCGCCGACGCCGAACAGACCCGACAGGAACCCCACGCCGCCGCCCATGCCGAGGATCAGGAACACGTTCACCGACATCTCGGCGATGGGCAGGTAGATGTTCATTCGTCTGCCGGAATAGCCTGCGTCTGCGAGGCTGGGAGAACGGGCATCATGATGAGCGCGCGCCGCGCCGGTCAAGGTGACGGCCGGCGGCGGCGCAGGTCGACAACGGACGGCTCAAGCGGCGCCGGTCTCGACCGGCAGGCCGGCCTCGACCCAGGCCAGCAGGCCACCGCTCAGCCGGTACACATCCTGGTGTCCGGCGCCGATCAGCCGGGCAGACGTGGGCTCGCAGCGCACGCCCCTTTGGCAGTGCACGACGACCTTCTGGCCCGGCGCCGCCGCGACCGCGCCGGGATCGAAGCGCGACATCGGGTTCAGGAGCGCGCCGTCGATGTGCGCCTGGACATATTCGCCGTCCTCCCGCACGTCGACGACGACCGCCTCGCCGCTCTCCAGCCAGGCATGCAGCGTCGCCGCATCGACGAATTCCACGGTTTCGGTCATCGCTCTCGGCTCCCGCCGTTCATTCCGCCGCGGCGCGCTTCGCCGCGTCCGGCGCGCAGTACAGGCCGTAGAGCGTGGCGATCACCGCCTTGACGTCGGCGCTGGCCAGCGAGTAGTAGATCGTCTGCGCCTCGCGCCGCGTCGTCACCAGGCCGTCGCGGCGCAGCCGGGCCAGGTGCTGCGACAGCGCCGACTGGCTGAGCCCGACCAGCCGCTCCAGCTCGCCGACCGAGCGTTCGCCGCCGCCCAGATGGCACAGCACCATCAGCCGTCGCTCGTTGCTCATCGCCTTGAGCAGCTTGCTCGCCTGCGCGGCGCTGGCCTGAAGGTCTTGGGCGTCCATGTGTATTAGATAAATCGAATATAGCGCAGGGGCAAGCGCTGTCTTGGCCCGCCAGCGCGATTGCGGCGCCCGCGCGCCATCGCCAATATGGCCCCGGGGCGAGCTTGGGCGCGAGTCGGGGGATTGAGGCGATGGTCGAGACGCTCTTGGACACCAAGGGTCTGAAATGCCCGCTGCCGGTGCTGAAGGCGCGCAAGGCGCTGAAGGGCATGGCCGAGGGCGCGCGCCTGCGCGTCGAGGCGACCGACCCGGGCGCCGTACAGGACTTCCAGCACTTCTGCGAGGCGACCGGCTACATCCTGCACGGCAGCGAGGAGGCGGACGGCGTCTTCGTCTTCGTTATCGAACGCACCTGAAGGGCCGCCCGGCCGGACGGCCCCCAAGGCCGCGTCGCCGGTTACTCCTTCTTCGGCCCGCGGTAGGTCTCGTGGCAGCCGCCGCAGCCGCTTTTGCCCATGGCGCCGAACTGGGCCGGGATTGCTGCGGCATCGCCGCTTGCCGCGATCATCTCCAGCTTGGCGCTTTCGTCCTCCAGGCGTTTGGCCGCCGCCTGGAAGCCGGCCCAATCCTCCCAGATCTTGGGCGTCTGGCGACTCTTGGGGTGGCCGACCCCTTCCGGGAACAGGCTGGGGATCTTCTTGGCGCCGGCATTGATGCTAGCTGCCTCCACCGCGACTTTGGCAGGGTCGCCCAAATTGTCCTTGATCGTTCCCATGGACTTGCCGAAGCCCTTCATGGTGTTCCAGCGGGCGTCGATGACGTCCTGCGCGCCGGCGTGAGCGGCGAGGCCCAGACCGAACGCCAGCGCCGCAATCGCAACGGTAATCCGTCTCATGGTGTCCCTCGTCCCTGCGTTGAAATTATCCCCAGCATCGACACGCTAGCAGCCTGACCGGCCCGGCCAAAGGGCGTCGCGATCACAGAATTGCTTCCCGACCCGCGCCCCCGTAGAGTCGCAGCCATGAACATCGACGGCACGCACTACCGCACGATCTGGCTCGACGACGACGGCTGGGCGGTGCGCATCATCGACCAGACGCAGCTGCCGCACGTCTTCACGACGGTGCGGCTGACCGACGTCGCGGGCGCGGCGCGCGCGATCAAGGACATGCTGGTGCGCGGCGCGCCGCTAATCGGCGCCACCGCTGCCTACGGCATGGCGCTGGCGGCGCGCGAGGACCCGTCCGACGAGGCGCTGGACCGGGCTCACGAGCTGCTGCTGGCGACGCGGCCGACCGCGGTCAACCTGCGCTGGGCGCTCGACGAAATGCGCGCGGCGCTGCGCAACCGGCCGCGCGAGGCGCGTGCCGCCGCGGCCTACGCCCGCGCCGCCGAGATCGCCGACGAGGACGTCGCCATCTGCTCCGCCATCGGCGACCACGGCCTGCCGCTGATCGAGAAGGCCGCGGCCGCGAAGGCGCCGGGCGAGCCGGTCAACGTGCTCACCCACTGCAACGCCGGCTGGCTGGCGACGGTCGACCGGGGCACCGCGACGGCGCCGATCTACAAGGCCTTCGACAAGGGCGTGTCCGTGCACGTCTGGGTCGACGAGACGCGGCCGCGCAACCAGGGCGCCTCGCTGACCGCCTACGAGCTGGGCCACCACGGCGTGCCGCACACGGTGATCGCCGACAATGTCGGCGGCCACTTGATGCAGCACGGCATGGTCGACCTGTGCATCGTCGGCACCGACCGCACGACCTGGACCGGCGACGTCTGCAACAAGATCGGCACCTATTTGAAGGCGCTGGCCGCACACGACAACGGCGTGCCGTTCTATATCGGGCTGCCGTCGCCGACCATCGACTGGACCGTCGACGACGGGCTCGACATCCCCATCGAACAGCGCGACGCGACCGAGGTGACGCGTATCGCCGGACGCACCGATGACGGCGAGGTTGTCACCGTGACGCTGACGCCCGACGGCAGCCCGGCCGCCAACTACGCCTTCGACGTGACGCCGCGGCGCTACGTCACCGGCCTGATCACCGAGCGCGGCGTGGCGCCGGCCAGCGCCGAGGGCCTGAGCGCCCTGTTCCCGGAGCGCGCGCCGGACTGAGGAGGCCGTGCCTGCGGGCTCTAATCGTCATACTTAATACGTTGCACTGGCCCGCAGGCCATGTACCATCGTATGGGTGTCATCCGCCGTCAGAGCGGAGCCCAGGGGAAGGGGTATGAGCGAGCTTGCGGTCAGTGGCCTGTGCAAGCGCTTCGGCAGCGTCGTCGCGCTGGACGGCCTCGATCTCGCGGTCGCCGACGGCGAGTTCTTCGCCCTTCTGGGACCCAGCGCCAGCGGCAAGACGACGACCCTGCGCTCGATCGCCGGGCTGGAGCCGCCGGACGCCGGCACCGTCACCTTCGGCGGCGCCGACATCACCCACGCGCCCGTGCAGGGCCGCGGCATGGCGATGATCTTCCAGACCTTCGCGCTGTACCCGCATCTGACGATCTTCGACAACCTGGCCTACCCCTTGCGCGAGAGCGGCGTGGCCACAGCCGAGACCGCGACGCGCGTCGGCGAGATTGCCGAGATGCTGCGCCTGACGCACACGCTGGAGCGCAAGCCGGCGACCGCGAGCGGCGGCGAGCAGCAGCGCGTCGCCATCGGTCGGGCGCTGATCCGGCGCCCTAAGCTGTTGCTGCTCGACGAGCCGCTGACCAACCTGGACGCCAAGCTGCGCCACGACACCCGCGCCGAGTTCAAGCGGCTGCATCGCGAGCTGGGCATGACCATGGTGTACGCCACGCCCGACGAGCTGGAGGCCATGAGCATGGGCCAGCGCATCGGCGTGCTGCGCGACGGCCGCATCGTCCAGACCGACACCCCCGACGCCCTCTACGAGCGGCCCGACGACGCTTTCGTCGCCGGCATGGTCGGCTCGCCGAAGATGAACCTGGTGCCGGCCAAGCGGCGCGGCAACGGCGCCGCGAGCGTGGCGCTGCCGTTCCTGGACGTCGCCGGCGGGCCCTGGGCGCCGGCGCTTGGCGCGTTCCCCGGCGGCGCCGACCTGTTGTTCGGCTTTCGCCCGTCTGACATCCGCCCGGCCGACCGCGACGGCGACGGGCCGCGCTTTCCCGCGCGGGTGCACCTGACCGAGCCGCTGGGCGACATCACCGTTCTGGACCTCGAAGCCGGCGACACCGTGTTCCGGATGGTGCTGCCGGAGAGCGAGGCGCTGCGATATGCCGTCGGCGACGAGCTGACCGTGGCGATGGACCTGGCGCAGACGCACGTCTTCGCCCAAGACACGGGCACGGCGATCCGCTGAAACGCCGGCCCCAACAACAACACGGGCGTCGACGCCCGGCGATGAGTATCGAGTGCAAATGAGGGAGGGAGACGCAATGAGAGTTGCACAGCGTTTTGCAGGCGTACTGGCCACCGGCGCGGTCGCTTGCGTGCTAGGCGGGTTCGCGACCAGCGCGCCGGCCGTCGCCGAGGACATCGTGCTGCGCATGGCCGTGCCGGACTGGCCGCCGACGCGCATCATGAAGGGCCTGGCGGACAAGAACTACAAGGCGCCCAGCGGCAACAACGTGACGCTGGAGCCTGACTTCATCCCGTGGCCGGACTACTACACACGGCTCGCGGCCTCGCTCACCTCGGGCGAGGAGAAGTACCAGATGGCCGTGTCGGACAGCCAGTGGCTAGGCGCCTTCATCGAAGGCGGCTACTACATGAAGCTGAACGACATCATCGACGCCGACCCGGAACTGCAGGCGACCTTTAAAGACCTGCACCCGGCGCGGGTCGCCGCCTACTCGACCTACCCGCACATCAGCGCTGGCGAGCTGGAAAAGGCCGGCTTCCCGCGTCCGGACGCCAACTACTACGGCTTCCCGCAGATGCCGGACGTGCTGGTCACCTATTTCCGGTCCGACGTGTTCTGCGACGGCGGCGAGCGCTCGGCGTTCAAGTCGAAATACGGCTACGATCTGCCGTGCACGGCCGAGGAGATGAACAACGTCGACTGGGACCAGGTGCGCGACATCGGTGAGTTCTTCCGCCGCTCGTCGGGCGACAAGCTGGCCGGCGAGACGCTGAACGACGACTTCTACGGCATCGCCTACCAGGCGGGTAAGGGCTACGACTTCTCGTCGATGCAGATCAACGGCTTCATCTGGCAGTACGGCGCCAACATCTGGGACGAGACCCAGGCGCCCGATGCCCAGGCCGAAGGCGTCGTCAACTCAGCTTTGGCGGTGGAGGCGTTCGAGCACTATCTGGCGCTGACCCAGTACATGCCGCCGGTCGTGCAGACGGGCACCATGGACATCTTCAAGGTCGACGAGCTGTTCCGCGAGGGCAAGGTCGCCTGGATCATCCAGTGGATCGGCTTTGCCGAGTCGGCGATCTCCGCCGACACCTCCAAGGTGCACGACCGCGTCGACTTCGCCATGGCGCCGGGACTGCGCAAGGGCGACGGCTCGTTGGACCGCACCGCCAACATCGGCGGGCAGCCCTTCGTGCTGACGACCTGGAACAGCGACACCGTGACCAGGGAGTCGATCGACTTCGTGAAGTGGTGGCTGTCGCCGGATACGCAGCGCTCGTTCGTTCAGGCGGGGGGCCAGTCCGGTCTGATCAGCGTGCATTCCAAGGACGATTACGCGACCTATCGGCCGTGGAACCACGCCTTCGGGCCCAGCTTGCAGTGGCAGAAGGACGTCTGACATATCCCCGAGTTCTTCGAGCCCCTGGTGCAGCAGCAGGAGGAATTCGACAAGGCCATTACCGGCCAGAAGTCGGCCAAGGAGGCCCTGGATACGATCGCCACGTTCCAGCAGAACCTGCTGTCGGAGTCCGGTTGGATCCAGTAGACGCGGAACCTTCCGCGTGACCGTTGGGGCGGGCCGCACGAAGGTGCGGCCCGCTCTCGGTACACCGTATCGCCGCCCATAGCCCCAGGCGTTCGCCGATGACCGCGCACACGCTTGACGCCCCGGTCGCCCCGCGCTGGTTCGCGCCGTCGCTGCGCAACTGGCGGCTGATGCTGGTCGTTGTGATCGTGGCCATCCCGGGCTCGGTGCTGGTATTGCCGCTCGACGCCGCGTTCTGGGTCAGCCTCGCGGCCGTGGCGCTGCTCGCCTTCGCCATCGTTGTCAACGCCTGGGGCAACGCGCCCGGGCCGCTGTTGGTGACGCCGGCGCTGGCGACGCTGTTCGTGATGAACATCTTCCCGCTGCTGTGGTCCTTCGGGCTCAGCTTCTTCCATTTCCGCGCCAACCGTCTGGCGCCGCCGCGTTTCGCCGGCTTCGACTACTACGAGAAGGTCATCACCGATCCCAACGTCTGGGACCGGCTGCAAACGACGGCGAAAGTCGTCGTGCTGACCGTCGGCCTGCAGATGATCATCGGCTTCCTGTTGGCGCTGCTGTTCGAGCGCGAGTTCCCCGGCCGGCGCATCCTTTTGATGCTGGTGCTGACGCCGATGATGTTGAGCTTCGTCGCCGTCGGCGCCTTCTTCCGCTATTACTACGAGCCGACCTTCGGCCTGTTGAGCCAGGCCGTGCGCCTGTTCACCGGTGAGCCGTTCATCCTGCTCGGCAGCCCCGAAGGGGCGCTGGCCGGCATCGTCTTCGCCGACGCCTGGATGTGGTCGCCCTTCGTCATGCTCTTGGTGCTGGCGGGCCTGGTGAGCGTGCCGAAATACCTCTACGAGGCGGCCGAGATCGACCGCGCCTCGTGGTGGCGCAAGTTCCGCACCATCACCTTCCCCTACATCCGCGGCCTGTTGCTGCTGGCGCTGCTGTTCCGCACCATCGAGGCGTTCAAGCTGTTCGACGTGGTTTTCCTGATCACCGAGGGCGGGCCCGGCACATCGACCGAGACCATCGCGGTCTACGTCTACCGCGTCGCCTTCCAATTCTTCCGCACCAGCGAGTCGACGGCGCTGGCCTACATCCTGTTGTTCATCGTCATCGTGCTGACCAACCTCTACCTGTACTTCGTGCGCCAGCGCGAAGTGGAGGCCTGAGCCATGGCCTTCGCCCGACGGCGGCGCGAGATCGGCAAGGCCGGCTGGGGCTGGACGGCGTTCGCCGGGGTGATCAGCTTCATCTACTTCTTCCCCGTCCTGTGGATCGTCTTGACCGCGTTCAAGGCGCACACCGACGCGCTGTCGGTGCCGCCGGTGTGGTTCTTCAAGCCGACGCTGGAGAACTTCGTCAGCGTCTTCAGCCGCGCCTACATCAAGGGCCAGGCGGCGGTCGACACCGGCTTCGACCTGTTCTTCTTCAACTCGATCTTCATCGCCGGCTCGTCGGTCGTCTGCGCGCTGATCATCGGCACGCTCGCCGCCTACGGCTTCTCGCGCTATCCGCTGAAGGGCAACGACACCTACCTCTTCATCATCCTGACCACGCGCATGCTGCCGCCGATCGTCGTCATCATCCCGATCTTTCTGATGTTCCGGGTCAGCGGCCTCTCCGGCACCTATGTCGGCATCATCCTGCTCTACACGGCCTTCAACCTGCCGTTCACGATCTGGATGATGAAGAGCTTCTTCGACGAGCTGGCGCCCGACGTCGAGGACGCGGCGCGCATGGACGGCAGCAACGAGTACCGCGTGTTCTTCCGCATCTGCATGCCGCAGGTGAAGGCCGGCATCGCCGCCACGGCCGTGTTCGGGCTGATCCTGACCTGGAACGAGTTCCTCTTCGCGCTGCTCCTGACAGGTGTCGAGACGCGCACCGTGCCGGTCGCCATGGCCCAGACCATCGGTGGCGACATCGGCGTGCGCTGGGGGCTGTTGGCCGCCATCGAGGCGCTGTTCCTGATCCCCGTTGTGGTCGTCGTCTACGTGCTGCAGAACCATCTGTTGCGCGGCGTCACCTTCGGCACGATCAAACGCTAGCGCCATGTCCACGATCTCCCTCCGCAATCTGACCAAGACATTTGGCGCGCTGGTCGCGGTCGACGATATCGACCTCGACGTCGCGGCGGGCGAGGTGCTGTGCCTCCTGGGCCCCTCGGGCTGCGGCAAGACGACGACGCTGCGCATGGTGGCGGGACTGGAGACGGCGACCGCGGGCGACGTCATCATCGGCGGCCAGCGGGTCAACGCGCTGACGCCGTCCGAGCGCGACATCGCCATGGTGTTCCAGTTCTACGCGCTCTACCCCAGCCTGACGGTGGCCGAGAACCTGGCCTACCCGCTGCATGCCGAGCGGCTGGGCGCGGCCGAGATCGACGCCCGCGTGCGCCGTGTCGCCGGCCTGCTCGACCTCGCGCACGTGCTGAACCGCATTCCCGGCCGCCTGGCGGAGGGCGAGAAGCAGCGCGTCGCCGTCGGCCGCGCCATCATCCGCGACCCCAGTTGCTTCCTGTTCGACGAGCCGCTGAGCCGGCTCGACATCGAGCTGCGCCAGACCATGCGCGGCCAGATCAAGGAGGTGCTGGCGGGCCTGAGCAAGGCGACGGTGATCGTCACCCACGACCAGCTGGAGGCGCTGACCATGGCCGACCGCATCGCCGTGATGCGTGACGGCCTGATCGAGCAGGTCGCCAGCCCGCACGAGATCTTCGCCCGGCCGGCCAACCTGTTCGTCGCCGGCTTCATCGGCACGCCGCAGATGAACTTGCTGGACGCGACGCTGCTGGGCGCCGACGCCGGCCATGCGCGCTTTCGCGTGCGCGACCAGGAGGTGCGGCTGACGGTCGATCCGGCGGTGGCGGACCTGCCCGCGGAGTCCGCGGTGACGCTGGGCATCCGCCCGCGCGCCTACGACCTGTCGAGCGAGGCGGCGGACGACACGTTCACCGCGGAGGTCGACCTGATCGAGCCGATGGGCGCGGAGACACTGATCCACATGCGCGAGTCGGGCCAGGACGTGCGCGTCGTCATCGACCGCTCGGTGAAGGTCGGCATGGGCGAGCGGGTTCACCTGCGCGGCCGGCCGGACCAGATGCACGTGTTTGACGCGCGCGGCCATAGGGTGCACGCATGAGCGGGACGAGCGAGACGGGCCAGGGCCAGGGCATGTCGCGAGCCACGGCGCGCGGCGTCGAGCTGACGATCATCGTGCTGTGCCTCGCGGCGCTGATCTTCGTCTTCCAGCCGTTCAGCCATTGGCTGGCGGGTCTCGGCATGATCCTGGTCGTCGTCGGCGGGCTGTCTTTCAACCTGGTGCCGCTGTGCGTGCCCGGCAAACCGGCGCGCGCGCTGGTCAAGGCCGCGGCCATCGTGCTGACCATCCTGTTGATCGCCGCCGGCATCGCCATCAGCGCGGCGGCGTTCTACGGCGACTACTTGCGGGCCTCGGCCTGCGAGAAGGAGAAGCCGGGCTCGCGCAACTGGAACGTCAAGCTGGGCTGCGAAAAGGCGCGCTGGCTGATCTGCGACCGCCTGGACGCGGACACCAAGGCGCCGATCGTCGAATGGTGCACGGCTGACCCGGGTTGAAGGGGCGCCGATTGAGGAGGGTCGGCGCGCAGGCCCTGCCTGCGCTATAATGGTTCCAGACTGTGGGCCCGCCTGGGCCCGGCGCCGCGGTGCAGGAGGACCCGCCGCCGGCGCGCCAAGGGAGGTAGATATGGGCCAGACGCTGTTCACGAACGTCAGCATCATCGACGGCACGGGGGCCGAGCCGTATCCCGGCTCCGCGCTGGTCGAGGGCAACCGCATCAAGGCCATCGCGCAGGGTACCGAGCAGATCACCCACGAGGGCGCCGAAGTGGTCGACGGCGGCGGCGCGACGCTGATGCCGGGGCTGGTGGAATCCCACGCCCATCCCAGCTTCGCCAATACGCCGGACCTGCACTCGCTGGGCGACATCCCGCCGGAGGAGCACACGCTGCTCACTATGCGGCACGTCAAGCTCATGCTCGACAGCGGCTTCACCAGCATCAACAGCGCCGCGGCGGCGAAGCCGCGCCTGGACGTCGTCATCCGCAACGCCATCGACGCCGGCGAGATCCCGGGGCCGCGCATGCTGGCGGCGAGCCCCGAGCTGACCGTTACCGGCGGCTTGGGCGACGTGCGGCTGCATCATCTCGACAAGTGGACCTTCGCCATCGTCTGCGACGGGCCGGACCAGTTCCGCCAGACCGCGCGCGAGATGTGCCGCGAGGGCGTCGACACGCTGAAGATCAACCCCTCGGGCGACGAGTTCGTGCCCTTCGCCAAGGCCGAGATGACGGTGATGAACGACGACGAGGTCGCCGCCGTCTGCGAGGTTGCCGAGTCCCGTGGCAAGCGCGTCGCCGCCCACGCGCGCAGCGCCGAGAGCGTCAAGATGAGCCTGCGCCACGGCATCGACATCATCTATCACGCCACCTTCTCCGACGAGGAGGCGCGCGACCAGCTGGAGGCGGCCAAGGACCGCGTCTTCGTCGCCCCCACCTTCGGCGTCACTCACCTACACGACGACCTACGAGGCCGGCGATTGGGGCGTCACCGAGGAAGTGGCGACCCAGATGGGGCTCAAGCGCGAGCTGGAGATCGGCACCGAGGTCATGAAGGACCTGCACAAGCGCGGCGTGCGCGTGCTACCCGGCGGCGACTATGGCTTCGCCTGGAACCCTGTCGGCAACAACGCGCGCGACCTCGAGCACTTCGTCAACCTGCTCGGCTTGTCGCCCCTGGAGGCGATCCGCTCGGCGACCGAGTACGGCGGCCAGATCATGATGATGGGCGACGAGCTGGGCCTCGTGAAGGAGGGCTATCTGGCCGACCTCCTGCTGGTCGACGGCGACCTCAGCCGCAACGTGGCGCTGATCCAGGACCGCGACAACATCCTGGCGATCATGCAGAACGGCAGCTTCTACAAGGCCCCGGCGCCGCGCGCCGCCGCCCAGGTCGCGGCGGAGTAGTCGAGACCGGCGCCGTCCCGGGCAGGCGGCGCCGCACGTCCCGCGCGAGGACGGGAACAGGGGGAGGACGGCATGCGCGGCCTGATGATGGACCGGCCCCTGCTGATCTCGGGCCTGATCGACTACGCTGCCGACGTCCACCAGAAGAGCCGGGTCGTCTCCAACCGGGTCGAAGGCGACATCCACCGCTACACCTATCCCGAGGCGCGGGCGCGCATCGCGCAGCTGGCCCACGGCCTGCGCGCGCTGGGGGTCGGGCCCGGCGACCGCGTGGCGACGATCGCCTGGAACGGCTACCGGCACTTCGAGTTCTACTACGCGCTCGCCGGCATCGGCGCGATCTGCCACACCATCAACCCGCGCCTGTTCCCGGACCAGATCGCCTGGATCGTCAATCACGCCGAGGACCGGCTGCTGTTCGTCGACTTAACGTTCCTGCCGCTCGCCGAGGCGCTGGCCGACAAGCTGCCGACGGTCGAGCACGTCGTTGCCATGACCGACCGGGCGCATCTGCCGGAGACGCCGCTCGCCGACCTCATGGCTTACGAGGATCTCCTCGACGGCCAGCCCGACGACATCGTCTGGCCGGAGTTCGACGAGAACACCGCGGCGGGGCTCTGCTACACCTCGGGCACGACGGGCAACCCGAAGGGCGTGCTCTATTCGCACCGCTCCTCGGTGCTGCACGCGCTGTCGCTCGCCTCGCTCGACGCCCTCAACCTGACCCAGCGCGACCGCATCCTGCCGGTCGTGCCGCTGTTTCACGTCAACGCCTGGGGGCTGCCCTACGCCTGCCCGCTGACCGGCACCGACCTGGTCTTCCCGGGCCCGGGCCTCGACGGTGCCAGCCTGTTCGACCTGATGGACGGCGAGGGCGTGACCAGCGCCTGGGGCGTGCCGACGATCTGGCTCGGCTTGCTGGGCGAGCTGGAGAAGCGCGGCCGCACGCCGAAGGATCTGGAGATGATCCTGACCGGTGGTTCGGCCGCCGCGCGGTCACTGATCGAGGCGCTGGAGACCACCCACGGCCTGCGCGTCGTGCACGGCTGGGGCATGACCGAGATGAGCCCCGTCGGCACCGTCTGCCTGCCACGCCCGGACATGGACGGCCTCGACGACGCCGCGCGCTACGACGTCAAGATGCGCCAGGGGCGCCGGCAATACGGCTGCGAGATGAAGATCGTCGACGAGGCCGGCGCGCCGCTGCCGCACGACGGCGAGGCGCACGGCGAACTGCTGGTGCGCGGCAACTACATCGCCGGCGCCTACTACAACGACAAAGCGGCTAGCGCCGCGGCGCTCGACGACGACGGCTGGTTCCGCACCGGCGACGTGGCGACCATCGACGCCGACGGCTACATGATGGTCGTCGACCGCACCAAGGACATGATCAAGTCGGGCGGCGAGTGGATCAGTTCGATCGACCTGGAGAACGCCGCCATCGGCCACCCGGGCCTGGCGTTGGCCGCGGTGATCGGCCTGCCGCACCCGAAATGGGACGAACGGCCGCTCTTGGTCGCGGTCCGCCGGGAGGGCGCGGAGGTCAGCGACGACGACATCCGCCAATTCCTCGCCGACAAGGTCGCCAGCTGGTGGCTGCCCGATGCGGTCGAGTTCGTCGACGCCCTGCCCATGACGGCGACCGGCAAAGTCAAGAAGGCGGCCCTGCGCGAGCAGTACAAGGACTACGTCCTGCCGACCATCGACGCCGCGGAGTAGGGCCTGGGCAGCGCTCCGTCTCTGACCGAGTCACCCCCATCCCAACCCCTCTCCCGCGTCGAGAGAGAGGGGCACCACGACAAGGCTCGATGGCGTCCCCTCTCCCCTCGCGGGAAAGGGTTAGGGTGAGGGGGGTGTTGCTGAGCGGCGGCCGGCTCTACGCCCCGGTGAAATCGACCCAGGTGCCGCCGTCGGCGTGGCTCTTCAATGCGGCCTCGACGAAAGCAAGGCCGCGGGCACCGTCGGCGCCGGTCGGCGCCCACAGCGCCAGGGGATCGGGCTCGCTGCCGTCGCGGCGCGCCGTCAGCACGTCGGCGTAGTCGCGGTAGAGCGTGGCGAACGCCTCGTAGTAGCCCTCCGGCAGGCCGGCGATCATGCGCGTCGCGCGCTGCGCCGCAGGCGACAGGCCGGCGCCGCCGCGCACCAGCGTGCGCACCGGCTCGCCGTAAGGCGCCAAGCGTAGCTCGTTGGGTTGGCCCTGCTCCCACGCCAGGTGGCCCTTCTCGCCATAGACCCTGAGCCGCAGGCCGACGTCCTCGCCGGCCGCCACCATGCTGACCCACAGGATGCCGCGCGCGCCGCCCGTATACCGCAGCAACAAGTTGGCGTGGTCCTCGAGTTGCCGGCCGGGCACGAAGGTCTCGAGGTCCGCGGTCAGCGCCGCGAGCTCCAGGCCCGTCACGAACTCGGTCAGGTGAAAACAGTGGGTGCCCAGGTCGGCGACGACGAAGCTGGCGCCGGACTGCTCCGGGTCGGTGCGCCAGGCGGCCTGCTTGCTGGGGTTGTCCTGCTCCACGGGCGCCGCCAGCCAGCCGATGGCGAATTCGGTATGCACCTGGCGCACGGCGCCGATGGCGCCCGCCTCGATCAGCGCCCGCGCCTCGCGCACCATGGGATAGCCGGTGTAGGTGTAGGTCACGCCCAGGAAGCGGCCGGCCTCGTCGGCCGTCGCGACGATCTCGCGCGCCTCGGCGAGGGTCATCGCCAGCGGCTTGTCGCAGATCACGTCGATGCCGGCTTCGAGGAACGCCGTGCAGACGGGGTGGTGCAGGTGGTTGGGCGTCACCACGCTGACCACGTCGATGCCGTCGTCGCGCACCGCCTCGGCCTGGGCCATGGCGGCGAATTTGGTGTAGACGCGGTCCTCCGGCAGCCGCAGGTCGCGGCCGCTGGCGAAGGCAACGAGGGGATCGGAACTGGGCGCCGCCGCGACCAGCTCGTAGCGGTCGTCCAGCCGCGCGGCGATGCGGTGCGCGTCGCCGATGAAGGCGCCGCGGCCGCCGCCGACCATGCCGAGTTTGAGCCGCGGCGGCGTATCGTCGTCCGCCATGTCATCCCCCTCCGCGCAGGCCGGCGTGAAGCGCGCAGCCCGTTCCGAGCGTCAGAGTAGGCGATTTACGGGCAGACAGCGAACGACGCCGGCGCCATCGATGGGCCGGGTCAGTCGAACGTTTTGCGGGGCAGCGCGCCGCCCGGTGTGAAGAAACAGGCGCTCAGGCGGCCGCGGGCCGCGCCGCGTCCGGCTGTTCGGCACCCAGGCGCTCGCGCACCAGCTTGCGCGCGGCGTCGGCCGTGTCGAACGGCATTTCGTCCAGATCCTGGAGTTTCGGGTGGGCCGTGTAGAGCACGAAGCGGCGCCCCAAGGTCAGCAATGTGCCGACAACTTCTCCCCGGACGACGATGTTGTGGCTGACGACCACAGGTACCTCCCCTCGGTCCGTCCACCAGAAGACGGCATCGCCGGTTAACGTTTCGTTAACATCCTACACTCGCGAATCGAGTCGCATTGATGCACCGCAAGTGTGGCGTTAGTGCGACCGCATGCGATGAAGTAGCACGGCGGCGCAGGCATCGACTATCGCAGCCGTGTCGATGCGGTAATGGCGAAAGAGGTCGTTGAGGTCGCCCGACCGGCCGAAGTGCTCGACGCCCAGCGGCCGCACGCGGTGCCCGGCCACGCCGCCCAGCCACGACAGCGTCGCCGGGTGGCCGTCCAGCACGGTGACCAACCCGGCGTCGGGCGCCAGCGGCGCCAAGAGACCCTCGACGTGGCTGCGCGCGCCGGCGTCGCCGGCCTGGCGGGCGCGTTCGGCGGCATGCCAGCCGGCGTTCAGCCGGTCGGCGGAAGTCACGGCCAGCAAGCCCGCACCGAGCACTTCTTCGGCCAGCTCCGCGTGCGCCGCCAGGGCCTCGGGCGCGATGGCGCCAGCGTAGACGATCGCCAGTTCCGCGCCGGGCGCCGGCGGCACCCGCCAGTAGCCGCCGGCGATGACGTCGTGGCGCAGGTCGGCGTCGAGCGCCCGTGGCGGCTGCTCGAGCGGCCGCGTCGAGAGACGCAGGTAGACCGAACCGCCCTCGACGTCGCGCAGCCAGGCGATCTCCGAGGTGCCACTGCCGTCACGCTGCAGGTAGTCGAACGCCCAGGTCATGATCGCCGCCAACTCGTCGGCGTAGGCCGGCTCGAACGCCGCGAGACCGTCCTGCGCCAGGCCGATCAGGGGTGTGGAGACCGACTGGTGGGCGCCGCCCTCCGGCGCCAGCGTGATGCCCGACGGCGTCGCGACCAGCATGAAGCGGGCGTCCTGATAGCAGGCGTAGTTCAGCGCATCGAGGCCGCGGGCGATGAACGGGTCGTAGAGTGTGCCGACCGGCAGCAGCCGGGCGCCGAACAGGTCGTGCGCCAGGCCCAGCGCCGCCAGGGTCAGAAACAGGTTGTTCTCGGCGATGCCTAGCTCGATGTGCTGGCCGCGCGGCGTCTGCTCCCAGCGCAGCGGCGAGGCCAGCTTGTGGGCGCGGAACACGTCCGGCGTGTCGTGGCGGTGGAACACGCCGCGCCGGTTGACCCAGCCGCCCAGGTTCGTCGACACGGTGACGTCGGGCGAGGTGGTGACGATGCGGTCGGCGAGCACCTCGTCGCTGCGCGCCAGCTAGTTCATCACCTTGCCGAAGGCCTCCTGCGTCGACAGGGTCGCCCCCGCCGGCGTGTCGAGCGTCGCGACCGGCAGCGCGGCCTGAGGTGGCGCACGCCGCGACCCCTGCGCGAACGGTGCGCGGTCGAGGGCGGCCTGCATGGCCGCCGCGCGTTCGGCCGAGAGACCGGCGTCCGCCTCCCACTCCCGGCCCTCGGCGATGCCCAGCCCGGCCTGGAAATCCGCCAGTTGCTGCGGCGTCAACAGGCCGGCGTGATTGTCCTTGTGGCCGGCCAGCGGCAGGCCGTAGCCCTTGATGGTGTAGGCGACGATGCAGTGCGGCGTGTCCTCCGCGATGCCGTTGAACGTCTGCAGCACCGCCGCCATGTCGTGGCCGCCCAGATTAGTCATCAGCGCCGCCAGGCCGGCGTCGTCGTGGCGGTCGAGGAACTCGGCCAGGCCCGACGTGCCGGCGAGGTCGGCCTTCAGCTCGTTGCGCCAGGCCGGGCCGCCCTGGAAGGTCAGCGCCGAGTAGAGCTGGTTCGGACAATCGTCGATCCAGTCCTTCAGCGCGCCGCCGGCCGGTCCCTCGAACGCCGCCTGCAGCGCCTTGCCGTACTTCAGCGCCACGACCTGCCAGCCGACGGAGCCGAAGAAGTCCTGAATGCGCTGGAACAGGTAGTCGTTGACGACGCCGTCCAGGCTCTGGCGGTTGTAGTCGATGACCCACCAGACGTTGCGCACGTCGTGCTTCCAGCCCTCCAAGAGGGCCTCGAAGACGTTGCCCTCGTCGAGCTCCGCGTCGCCGACCAGCGCCACCATGCGGCCCGGCGCCGCGTCGCTGAGGCCGTGCAGCCGCACGTAGTCCTGCACCAGGGCGGCGAACAGCGTCACCCCGACGCCCAGCCCGACCGAGCCCGTCGAGACGTCGACATCGGCGCCGTCCTTGGTGCGCGACGGGTAGGACTGGGCGCCGCCGAAGGCGCGGAACGCGGCCAGCTTCTCCCGGTCGACGCGGCCCAGGGGGTACATGAGGGCGTGGAACAGCGGCGAGGCGTGCGGCTTGACCGCGACCCGGTCGTTGGGCCGCAGCACGTCCATGTAGAGCGCGGTCAGCAGCGTCGCGGCGGAGGCCGACGAGGCCTGGTGGCCGCCGACCTTGAGGCCGTCGCGCCGGGGCCGCACGTGGTTGGCGTGGTGGATCGTCCAGCACGCCAGCCACAGCGCCTGGCGCTCGACATCGGCGAGCGCCGCCAGCCGGTCCGGGTCCGCGGCCGCGGGCCGGCGGTCGATCTCGAGGTTGCGGGCGAGCGACATGGGGCCTCCTGGGGGGTGCAATATAGCGCGCATGCGGCCTCGATTCGCCGCTGCCGAGGCGCTCCGCCAGCCTCCCGGATAGATCGCATGCAACAAAATGCCTCAAAAGCCCTGATTGCGACCGGGCGTTGCGCACGGCATCATCGCGCCCGATAAGGACCAACCGGGGCCGGAATGGCAGGAAAACAGCGGTCCGTGGCACCGCCGACGTCTGCCGGCGCGCGCGACGCGGCCGAGTCGTGGCACGCCGAAGCGTTCGAATTGGCGCTGTCGAACGCCGGTGTGGGCGTGTTCGAGAACTCGCCCGACGGGCGAATCCTGCGCGCCAACGCGGCGATCGCGCGGATCTACGGCTACGACGACCCGGCACAAATGATCGCCGAAGTGGCGCATGTCGCCAACATGTACGCCGATCCCGACGACCGCGACCGGGTCAACGCAGAACTGGAGCGCGACGGCCGTGTCGTTGCCCGGGTCTTCCGAACCCTGAGGCGCGACGGTCAGCCGATCTGGACGGCGGAGAGCACGACCGTCCTGCGCGGCGCCGAGGGGCGCGTGCTCCGCTATGTCGGCACGGTCGAAGACGTGACCGAGCAGCGCAACACCCAGGCGGCGCTGGCCGAGGCCGAGCGCAAGTACCGGCAAATCTACGAGAACACGACGGAGGGCATCTACCAGTCGACGCCCGACGGCCACATGCTCAGCGCCAACCCGGCGCTGGTCCATCGCATCAACGGTTATGACACCGAAGCGGAGCTGATCGCTTCGGTCACGGACATCGGCCGCCAGTGGTACGTCGACCGGCTGCGGCGCGAGGAATTCCGCCAGTTGATGGAGCGCGACGGCAAGGTCGAGGACTTCGTCTCCGAGGCCTACCGCGTCGACGGCACCACGCTGTGGATCTCGGAGAACGCCCGCGCGGTACGCAACGCCGTCGGCGAGCTGTTGTACTACGAGGGCACGGTGACCGACATCACCGGGCGCGTGCTGACCGAGCGGCGCATGCAGCACGCCGTCGACGCGGCGGAGGAGGCCAACAAGGCGAAATCCGAGTTCCTTGCGCGCATGAGCCACGAACTGCGCACGCCGCTTAATGCCATCATTGGATTTTCGGAGGTCATGGCCAGCGGCGCCTTCGGCCAAATGGCGCCGAAGCAATGCGAGTACATGGAGGACATCATCGCCAGCGGCCGGCACGTCCTGGACCTGATCAACGACATCCTGGATTTCTCGCGCATCGAGGCCGGCAGCTTCGAGCTGGACGACATGCCGCAGGACGTCGGCGCCGCGATCGACGACACCGTGCGCATCATGCGGCCGTTGGCCGTACGCGGCCATCTGAACGTCGGCGTCGCGCTGCCGGACGACCTGCCTCGGCTGATGGCTGACGGCCGGGCGCTGCGCCAGATGCTGCTGAACCTGTTGTCGAACGCCATCAAGTTCACGCCCGACGGCGGCCAGATCGAGATCTCGGCCTGTGTCGAGGACGGCGCCGTGCAGGTCGTCGTCGCCGACAGCGGCATCGGCATCCCGGAGGACGCGCAGAAGCACCTGTTCGAGCCCTTCGCCACGTCGACCAGCGCCGCGCACAACGACTACGGCGGCACCGGCCTGGGCCTCTCGATCGTCAAGTCGCTGATCGAATTGCACCACGGCACGTTGGACATCGACAGCCGGCCGCAGGCCGGTACGCGCGCCCGCCTGAGCTTTCCGCCGGACCGGCTGGTCGGCGATGCGGGCTGACGGCGGCCGCCACCCCGACCGGCCGGCCGCGCGCGCGGCCCGATGAACGGCGTCTCCGACGGCTTCGCGCCGGCGATCCTGCTGGTCGGCGCGCTGGCCGTTGCCGCCGCCGTGGCGCGCGACTGGCTGGCCGGGCGCGGCGTGCCGGCGCTCGTCGGCTACCTCGCGATCGGCTTTGCGCTCAGCACGCTCGACCACGCGTTCGGGCTGTTGAACGAGCAGGCGCACGGCGCCATCGGCCTGTTGTCGCGCGCCGGCATCGTCGTGCTGCTGTTTCGCGTCGGGCTGGAGAGCCATCCCGACAAGCTGTTGCGGCAGCTGCCCAATGCGGGCCTGGCCCTGGTCGTGAGCGTCGTGGTCAGCGCCGCACTCGGCTTCGTCGCGGCGCGCTACGTGCTGGGCTTCGCGCTGGTGCCGTCCTGCTTCGCGGCGCTGGCGCTGACCGCCACCAGCGTCGGGGTCTCGCTCGACACCTGGCGCGAGGCGGGGGCGCTCGACGGCGACGCGGGCGCGCTGCTGCTCGATCTGGCCGAACTCGACGACGTGCTGGCGATCTTCTTCATGGCGCTGCTGGTCGCGGCGGCGCCGATCCTGGTCGCGGGCGACGGCGGCCTGTTGCCGGCGCTGGCCGGCGTCAGCGCCGCCATGCTGCTCAAGCTCGCCGCCCTGGTCGCCGGCTGCATCGTCTTCGCGCGCTATGTCGAGCGACCGGTCACCGACTGGTTCGAACGGCTGGAGGCGGCGCCCACGCCCATCATCCCGATCATCGGCATCGGCTTCGTCATCGCGGCGATCGCCGGCTGGCTGGGCATTTCGGTCGCCGTCGGCGCCTTGTTCGCCGGCTTGGCGTTCAGTCGCGACCCGCGCCGGGTGCAGATCGACACCTCGTTCAGCGTGCTGTTCCAGTTCTTCTCGCCATTCTTCTTCATCGCCATCGGCCTGCAGATCGACGTCACGACGCTGTGGCCGGCGCTGGGGGTCGGCGCGGTGCTGGTGGTCGCCGGCGCGCTCGGCAAGGTCGTCGGCATCGGGCTGCCGCTGCTGGCCAGCCAGGACCGCGCGATGGCGCTCACCGTCGGCGTCAGCATGGTGCCGCGGGCGGAGATCGCCATGGTGATCATGGAACTGGGCCGGCACCTGGGCGACGGCTCGGTGCCCGCCGCGCTGTTCGGCGGCATGGCGCTGATGTCGCTGGTGACCTGCCTGGTGGCGCCGCCGATCGTCCGGCGGCTCTTGCGGACGGTGCCGGTCTAGCCGGCGCTGCGGCGCTCTTCTTCGCCTAGGTAGTAGCGCGCGGTCGGCTTCAGGTCGTCGTCCAGCTCGTACATCTGCGGCACGCCCGTCGGGATCTCGACTTTCATGATGCCCTCGTCGGAGACCTCGTCGAGGTATTTGACGAGGCCGCGCAGGCTGTTGCCATGGGCCGCCACCAGCACACGCTGGCCGTCCCGCAGCGCCGGCGCGATGGCCTCGTGCCAGTACGGCATGACGCGCGCGATGGTGTCCTTCAGGCACTCGGTCGCCGGCAGCTCGTCGGGCGTCAGCGCCGCGTAGCGCGGGTCGTTGCCCGGGTGGCGCTCGTCGCCCGGCTCCAGCGCCGGCGGGCGCACGTCGTAGCTGCGGCGCCAGATATGGACCTGCTCGTCGCCGTGCAGTTTCGCCGTCTCCGCCTTGTTGAGGCCCTGCAGGGCGCCGTAGTGGCGCTCGTTAAGGCGCCAGCTCTTGGCCACGGGCAGCCACATCAGGTCCATCTCGTCCAAGACGATCCACAGCGTGCGGATCGCCCGCGTCTGGTAGGACGTGAAGCAGGTGTCGGCGACGAAGCCATCGGCCTTGAGCAGCGCTGCCGCGCGCTTGGCCTCGGCGACGCCGTTCTCGCTCAGGTCGACGTCGGTCCAGCCGGTGAAGCGGTTGGCCAGGTTCCAGGCGCTCTGGCCGTGGCGGATCAGGCACAACTGGGGCATGGCGGTGGTCTCGGCGTTGGGCAGGGGAGGCCACCTTTAGCGCGGATCGGCCGCGCGCGTCAGCGCAAAACCGTGCCCCAGACGGACAACTCGGCGCGAGGCAGACCTAGTCCAGCACCAGGCCGCCCGAGACGTTGGTGACGGTGCCGGTCATCGAGGCGGCGTGGGGCGAGCAGAGGAAGGCGATGGCGGCGGCGATTTCCTCGGCCTGGGCGTAGCGGCGCAGGGGGATGCTTCCCAGCAGCGCCGCGTGCTCCTCGGGCGCCAGGCGGTCGAGCATCGGCGTCGCCACCGGACCCGGCGCCAGGCAGTTGACCCGCAGGCCCTCGGGCGCCCACTCCTTGGCGAGGTAGCGCGTCAGGTTGATCAGGCCCGCCTTGGCGGCACCGTAGGCGGCGCCCGAGTACTGCGTGCCGCCGGCGAGGCCGTTGGTCGAGCTCAAGAGCACGACGCTGCCGCCGGGCCGGCGCAGGTGGCGGTGGCCCTCGCGCGTCAAGAGGAAGGCGGAGGTCAGGTTGACGTCCAGGACGCGTTGCCAGTCGTCGAGCTTCATGCCGGCCAGCGGCCCATGGCCGGTGATGCCGACCGCGTTGATCAGGTAGTCGATGACGCCGAAGCGCTCGGCCGCCGCGTCGACGGCGGCGGCGACCTCGCCGTCGTTGACCGCGTCGAGGGTCAGCGGCAACAGGTCGTCGGCGGGGTCGGGCAGGCCCGTCTCCGGCCGGTCGGCGGCGACGATGCGCGCCCCGGCCGTGCGCAGCAGCTCGACTGTGGCGCCGCCAATGCCGCCGGCCGCGCCCGCCACGAAGGCGACGCGCCCGGCGGCGTCGAGCAGGGGCGGCGGGCCGGCCAAGGCCTCAGGCGGCCTGGCGCGCCAGCGTGGCGCCGGCGATGCCGTCCAGAAGCTGCCAGCGCATCTCGGCCGAGGCGCGCACCGCGGCGATGGCGCGCGCCTGCAGCTCGGGCGTGGTGGCGTAGCGCGCGGTCAGCTGCAGGCCGATATCGGCGTGCTCCTCGTCGCCCTCGATGTGGACGTGGAAGAACTCCAGCTCGTCGTCGTTGAAGCCCATGCGGTGCATCGCCTCGACGTATTTCGGGTACAGCGTCGGCAACTGGCCTTCCAGCGCCACCATGATGCCGGCCGAGGCCTCGGCCAGGTGGCGGAAGCCGGTCAGCTCCCAGATCCACGCGCGCATCGCCCGCGTCGACGGCAGAATCTCGCCGCGCTCCTCGGCCGTCAACAGTTGCGCGCGGGGACGCCCGCAGGCTTCGGCGAACTTCAGCAACAGGTCGGGATGGCGCTTCTCCGGCGTGTCCGGGTTCTCCTCGCCCAGCAGGTTCTCCAAAAGGTGCCGGCGCGCGTCCAGGTCCGGGTAGCGGCAGAACAGGTGGCCGAACGGCTGCGGCACCGCGTCGATGTAGTAGAAGTGCTGCGTCGCCCAGGCGCCCAGCTGCTCGCGGCTCAGCTCGCCGTTGGCCCAGGCGCGGCTGAACGGGTGGGCGCCGCCGTGCTTCGGCTGGCGGGCGTCTTCCAAAGCGGCGAAGAACGCCGTTTCGGGCATCAGGTCCGTCATCTCGTCTGCTCCTGGTCCTGCCCCTGGGGGCCTCATGGCTTGCCGAGCTTGGCCAGCGGCACCTGCTCGAGCGGGATCGTCGTGGTCTTCGCCTCGGTATAGAAGTCGAGGCAGGCCTGCGCGCCCTCGCGGCCGACGCCGGACGCCTTGACGCCCCCGAACGGCGCTCGCAGCTCGCGCATCATCGGCGTGTTGACCCAGACCACACCGCTCTTTGGCGCGCCGACCGCGCGCATCGCCGTCGGCATGTCGTCGCTCCAGACGTAGGAGACGAGGCCAAAGGCGGTGTCGTTGGCGAGGGCGTAGGCCTCGGCCTCGTCGTCGAAGGTCAGGAACGTCGCGAACGGGCCGAAGATCTCCTCCTGGCACACGCGCGTCTTGTTTCCCGGCGCCCGGACCGCGGTCGGCGCCACGTAGAAGCCGCGCGCGAAACCCTCGGCGCGGGTGCCGCCGGTCAAGAGCTCCGCGCCCTCGGCTTGGGCCACGTCGACGTAGGACAGCACACGCTCCATGTGCGCGCGCGACGCCAGCGGACCCAGCTCGGTCGCCGGGTCCATGGGGTCGCCGACGCGGACGCGTTCCGCACGCCCGACGAAGCGGGCGATGAAGTCGTCGGCGATGGCGCGCTCCACGAGGATGCGCGAACCGGCGAGGCACTGTTGGCCGTTGTTGGTGAAGATGCCGAGCAGCGCGCCGTCGAGCGCGCGTTCCAGGTCGGCGCTGGCGAAGACCACGTTCGCCGACTTGCCGCCCAGCTCCATGGTCACGGGCTTGAGGCCGCGGCCGGAGGCGGCGGCGATCTCGCGCCCCGTCGCAGTGCCGCCGGTGAACGACACCAGGTCGACGCCCGGGTGCTCGACCAGCGCCGCGCCGGTCACCGGCCCGCGGCCGTTCACCAGGTTGACGACGCCCGGCGGCAACCCGGCCTCGTGCAGCAGTTCGACGAGGCGCGCGACGGCCAGCGGCGTCTGCTCCGACGGCTTGACGACGCAGGTGTTGCCGCAGGCGATGGCTGCCGCGATCTTCATCGAGGCCAGGGAGACCGGCGCGTTCCACGGCGCGATCAGCGCCGCGACGCCGACCGGCTCGCGCGTCACCAGGGTCAGGTAGGCGGCGTTCTGGGTGTAGACCGCGCCGGCATCCTGGCCGACGACCTCGGCGAAGAAGCTGAAGTTGAAGGCCGCGCGTGCCATGTGCCGCGCTTTCAGCTGGTGCAGCGGCAGGCCCGTGTTGAGGCACTCGAGATACGCCAGTTCCTCGGCGTGGGCGGCGACCGTGTCGCGGATCGCGTGCAGCGCGTCCTGCCGCGCCGCGACGCCCAGGCCGGGCCACGGGCCTGCGTCGAAGGCGCGTCGGGCTGCCGCCACCGCGCGGTCGACTTCCGCGGCGTCAGCCTCGCGCAGCACGCTGACCGTCTCTTCGCTTGCCGGGTAGATCACCGGCAGCTCCGGCCCGTCGGTGCCGACGGAGTCGCCGTCGATCAGGCTGGTGACCGTCGCCGGCACCGTGTGCGGCGCTTCGGGCTCGGCGCTCATGGCGTCAGGCTGCCGCCGTTGATGTGTAGCACCTGGCCGGTCATGTAGCGCGAGGCGTCGCCGGCCAGGAACAGGATCGGGCCGACCACGTCGTCGGGCACGGCGATGCGCCCCAAGGGGATCGTCGCGACGTAGGGGCCGGGGTCGAGCTGCAGGACGGCGCCCTCGACCTCGCCGCCGCGGCCCGTGCCGCCGCGCAGGAACGCCGTGTCGACGGCGCCCGGCGCCACGGCGTTGGCGCGCACGTGCGGCGCGTTCTCGATCGCCAGAGCCTTGGTCAGGGCGATTACGCCGGCCTTGGCGGCACCGTAGGCGCCGTAGCCGGGCAGCAGGCGGTTGGCCAGGCCCGAGGCCATGTTGACGATGGCGCCGGAGGGCATCAGCGGCAGGGCATGGCGGCAGCTCAGGTAGGCGGCGCGCAGGTTGCCGTCGACGATCTCCTGCCACTCGTCGGCGCCGACGTCCGCGACCGGGACCTTCCGGTTCGTGAAACCGGCCAGGTTGACCAGCACGTCGAGCCAGCCCCAGGCGTCGCGCAGCGCCGCGAAGGCCGTCGCCACCTCGTCCTCGCGCGTCGCGTCGAGCGCCAGGGTCAGCACGTCCTCGGGCGGCGGGTGCGTCGCGATCGACGCCGGAAGGTCCAGCACCGCGACCTTGAGCTCGGCCGCGCGCGCCGCGGCGACCAGCGCGCGGCCGATGCCGCCGCAGCCGCCGACGACGGCCAGGCGGCTGCCCAGCGCCGGCGCCAGGCGGGTGAGATCGGCGGGTGCGACGTCCATCGTTCAGTCCGCCTTGACGATACGCCGCGCGGCGTCCGCCGGGAACTCGGCGTGACAATGCGGGCAGTGCAGCGCGGCGGCGGCGAGCATCTGGTCGCCGATGTGGAACCAGCCGGCGCAGCCGTCGCACTGCGCCCAAGTCGTATTGCCGCGCTTCTCCCACCACATGCCGCGGCCCAGGTGCTCGATGGTGCTCATGCCGCGGGCCAGCCCTCTATGTCGATGCCGGCCAGCAGCGCCGCGGCGCGCGCCGCCGCGTCGTCGGGCACACGCGAGCGCGGGGGGACCGGGCGCGGCACGCCGCGGCCGTTGGCCGGCGGCAGCGTCGCGTCGATGCCCAGCTTGGACGTCGTGCGCGCGCCGGCCGCCAGCGACGGGTCGAGCAGCGAGCCCGACAGGCCGTCGACGGCGATGCTGTCGCGGTTCCACTGCACGCGGGTCGCCAGCGCCCACATCACCTCGCTGTCGGCGAAGATGTCGATGTCCTCGTCGAGCGCGATCGCGGTCTTGGTCCGGCGATAGCTCAGCGCCGCCATCAGCGCATCGCGTGCCTCGCCCGCGCCGGGCTGGTTGAGCTGCAGGTAGGCGTGAAACCGGCGGCCGGAGGTCGGCACGTGCACGTTGGCGACGCTCGGTGCCACTGCCTTGGCCATGGCATACAGCTTGCCCTCCGTCACCATGTTGTCGGGCACCAGCATGTCGGCCAGGCCCGAGCCGTAGTCGTGGTAGAGCGCATTGCGCCGGCGGGTGATGCAGGTCACCTCGCACACCGGCGCCGGCATCTGCGGGCCCATATACCCGGTGTACTCGCCGAACGGGCCGTCGGCCTCGAGCACGTCCGCCGGCACCCAGCCCTCGATGACGATCTCCGCGTCGGCCGGCACGCGGTTCCTGTCCCCGTGGGTCAGGGTCGGCACCAGGCGCAGGGGCTCGCCCAAGAGGCCGCCGGCGGCGCCCCAATGGCTCTCCGGGTATTTCAGCTTCGCCTGCGTCCCCATCAGCACCGCCGGGTGGTGGCCGATCCAGAACGCCACCGGGCAGGGCTCGCCACGGGCCCAGAACTTGCGCACGTTGCGCGCGTTGTGGGACACCGGATAGGGAAAGTACGACATGCGCCGCGGCCCCTTGATCCAGCAGCGCTGGGTCGCCGTGTTGTCGACGCCCGTGTCCGGGTCGGTGGTCGTGGCGTGAGCGCTGGTGAGGTACGGCCCCGGGTCGAGCACGTGCTGGGTCACCGCCGGCAGCGCCGTCAGGTCCGGGTCGTCGTCTACGATCTCACGCACTGGCGCGTCCTCGGGCGCCACCATCACCGGCTCGATCGCCTGGGCCGTACGAGTGGCGTAGGCCGCGGCGGCCGCGCGGTGGTCGGGGATGTCGAGCGCCCGGGCGGTCAAGGCGCGGCTGGCGGTCAGGTTGCAGACCAGCTCCAGCTCGCTGACGCGGCCGTCGGGCAGGCGCGGCTCGGGCACGTGCACCACGGGGAATCGTTCCCGCGCGCCGAGGGCGTACTGCAGCGCGGTGATGTCGTGCACCGTCGACACCGGCTCCGCGGCGCGGAACACGGCGTCGGGCACGCTCGCCAAGAAGGATCGGAGATCCAGCACGTGCACTCCCCGGTTGCTGGTTGTATAATTGATATATCATTATGTCAATTGAGCCGGTACGGCAGGAGGGCAATGTGGACACCCCGCGGCGGTTGATCGTCGGCATCAGCGGCGCCTCCGGTATCGTCTACGGCGTGCGGATGCTGGAGGTGCTGCGCGACAGCGAGGTCGAGACGCATCTGGTGATGTCGAAGTCGGCGGAGGTGACGCTGGCCTACGAGACGGCGCTGAAGGTCGCCGAGGTCAAGGCGCTGGCCGACGTGGTCTATCCCAACACCGACATCGGCGCCGCGGTCTCCTCGGGCTCGTTCCGGACCGAGGGCATGGTCGTGGCCCCCTGCTCGATCCGCACGGTGTCGGAGATCGCCCACGGCACCACGACCAGCCTCTTGACGCGCGCCGCCGACGTGGTGCTGAAGGAGCGCCGGCGCCTGGTCCTGATGGTGCGCGAGAGCCCGCTGCACACCGGGCACCTGCGCACGCTGACGCTGGCGTCGGAGATCGGCGCCGTGATCGCCCCGCCGGTCCCCGGCTTCTACGCCAACCCCCAGTCCCTCGACGACCTGGTCGACCACACCGTCGGCCGCGCGCTGGACCTGTTCGGCATCGAGGCCGGGCTGGTGAAGCGCTGGGGTGAGGCGGCGGGGAAGAAGCCGCTCAAGGTGTTCCAGCGGCGCGGGGGTCGGGAGGACTAGCGCGTGTTCGGGCGGGGCTCAGCAGGCCAGGCCATCGAAGAGCACATGTTGATGCAACTCACTAGGTGTCTGCTTGTAGCCCAAAGCCGTCATTCTATGAGGAGCCTACGACCCGTATCAGATCGCCGGGATCGACCCATCTCAGACAATCCGGAGCCTGGTGAACGGCTAGGAGCAAGAGTTCGCGGTCATGACAGCGTCAACTGGACGAGACGTACTGTATGTTCGTCGAGGGAATCTCTAGAGCATCGATAGGGCCAAAACCGAGGAGTTTGTTGATCTTTGCGTAATCGTCACTTGAAATATGTGGAACGTGAACTCGGTGGATCGAATAATGCTCAACGAATTGCCAAACACTCAGTTGAGTGTCAGCTTCCGCAGCATATGTGAACGCCTCAGTTAGCGTAGTCCTTTCAGTTATCGACACACGCTGACTCGCCTGAGTCGCTGATTCCTCCGATATGACGGATTCGATTACACTTTGTAGCGAGGCGATTTCTTTAGACCCAAGTTTCGAACTTACGGACGACTTGTCAACGGACCTCAGTGTTTGGGAGAAAGAGTCAATTCGTTCTTCTTCGGCACCGGCCTCCGTCGTTCGCGAGAACTTGTACGTCCCCCCAGCGGCAACACCGCGAGAGAACAACAAACGCCAGCAAGCTGTGCGAACGACCTGATATCCTAAACAACCCAACGCCTGTGTGAGTATGGGGTCGTCCTTCCGCATTCGGTCAAGCAATGATGCCAGTCCCGCAGCTATGGCCTCAGTACTAGCGTCGGTACCAACGGAAAGAAGGCCGGAACCATAGCGAAAGCGCTTCGACGCGATGTCCTTGAGCACTTTTTGGATTTGGTCTGCCGCCCTCGGTAACTTTTTCAGATCGTCTTCCAAGACACTTGCGACTAAGGGATCGCGTACCTTGGATTGGTCCAGGACGCCGGAAACAGCAACGACCTTGAGGTCAGAATAGCTAGGCGAAATAATCTTCCCAGGTTTCAGCCTCGGAGGCACGAGATCGTCCAACGCCGCGTCAGCGACGTACTCTTGCTTTTTTTTCGTTATCTTCACTTGAGACACCGCCCTCAAAGCCCTGTTGTTGGAAATAGTTGTGGAAAATAGTATCAGGCGCTGGCCGACGTGGTCTATCCCAACACCGACATCGGCGCGGCGGTCTCCTCGGGCTCGTTCCGGACCGAGGGCATGGTGGTGGCACCCTGCTCGATCCGCACGGTGTCGGAGATCGCCCACGGCACCACGACTAGCCTGTTGACCCGCGCCGCCGACGTGGTGCTGAAGGAGCGCCAACGCCTGGTCCTGATGGTGCGCGAGAGTCCGCTGCACACCGGGCACCTGCGCACCCTGACGCTGGCGTCGGAGATCGGCGCCGTGATCGCGCCGCCGGTGCCCGGCTTCTACGCTAACGCCGAAGCCCTCGACCATCCGACTAGACTTGTACTAGAGCGGGATCGCATTAGGCGGAAGCGTAGCCGGCGTTTGCGAAGAAGGCGGCGCATTGGGTTGGCGGGAAGCGGTCGATGATGCGGGCTATGGCGGCGTGGAGCTCGTCGCTGGAGCGGGCCTG
>Ga0209678_1000073_pt1 | contig 41626 bp, 36 predicted proteins | sample WorMetilvaeELBA1_FD_187404 | JGI IMG/M metagenome (GOLD analysis project Ga0209678, IMG submission 187404) | Marine gutless worms symbiont microbial communities from Max Planck institute for Marine Microbiology, Germany - Olavius ilvae ELBA.1... ...
AAGATAACTACCGTTTACGAGTTTTTAATGCAAGTAAAAAATGCATTAAACTGGAAAATCTTCGTTTTCCTTTTATGCGATATTAATCAGCAATATCAAAGAGTTCTGGATACCCGTTCGAACACTAATTAGCCACGCCCACGTCCATGCTTTAATGAAGAGCGGCTACCATCCCGCAGTCTGGCCACAGCTTCCTCCAGATCGCCGAGTTCATCCCTGGATGTTGATTTGAAGTCCCGTCCGGATTGCCCCGAACCGATTCGGGCGGCTGCCTCCGCCAACGATCCGATTTTACCCGACAGCCGATGACTGTAGATGAATACCATCAGTCCGATCAGCAGGAAGGCTGTCGCCAGGGTGGCCAGGGCAATCAGTTTGGCTTTGTCGGTGGACGCCCGGACACCCTCCTCCATCATCCTGGCCGGTCCGGTGAGTTCGTCCAGATAGGTTGTGGCGGCAATAACAAAGCGGGTTCCGGCAATGGGGGTACAGACCATGAATTTGTTGCGAAATTTATCATCTTTATCCTGCCAGGTATAATATCCGCGGGATATCCGCCCCCCTTTGACGCCGACAAATATTTTCCAAAAACCGGCAAAGCTATCTTTTAAGCTATCTCTCAGCGTGCTCATATCGATAGCGATGATTTTTGGATTGATATGAGCCCAGGTCCGCCAGATGCCATCGGAGCCCGGCCGCTGATACAGGGCCGTATAGCCGGTGGAACCCACCTTTTGCACGGCCAGAGATTTAAACCCCGGATCTTTGCTGAAATCTTCTTTTTTTAATTCCGGGTGGCTCAACAGGTAAAGTTTACATTGCATGGCGACGGCCGCCGAGATATCGGCAATTTTTTCCTCGGCCATTTGCCTGACAATTTCAGCGCCCCGCTGGCTCAGTAATTTCGTCGTGGTCTCAAACTGCCATAATGAAATCATACCGGCCATGGACATCAAAAACATGGGCACCAACAGGAGCATTATCAACATTTTGGCCCGCAAGCCGAATCGTCGTGCCCGGCGCGAATATCCGGGTTCGGTTGCGGCGGATGCCTGTTCAAGCATCGGAGTATCGGAAACGGCCGCGGCGGTGTCGACATCCATGGCGACGGTGATGGCTTCGGCCTTAACCTGCTGTGGGGGCGCAGATTTCAGAGTTGCAGCTTCCGACGGGGACGACTTGGCCTTTTCAAGCATCGGAGTTTCGGAAACGACCGCGGCGGTGTCGACATCCATGGCGACGGTGATGGCTTCGGCCTTAACCTGCTGTGGGGGCGCAGATTTCAGAGTTGCAGCCTCCGACGGGGACGACTTGGCCTTTTTAACAAATATCAGATGGTCGCAGACGCGGCATTTAAAGCTGGCGGCCTTGCCTTTAATGCGGGCCGGATCTATTCGATATTTTTTACCGCAGTCTTCACAGATGACGATCATTTACCTGGCTCCCAACCCGGCCAAACCGGTATTGAATATTGGCTTCCGAATATTGCATCATTTTTGTTTTCGCAATAATCGGATCTCCTTCCTTAACGCTTTGATCTCGATATGAATGTACCGTTTGATCTCATCGACGGCCTCGGCCAAGGTAGCCACCGCCGGGTCCGGCTCGGCTTTCGCTCGGGTCTCAGACTCGGCCTTGGCCCGGGCCTCAGGCTCGGCCTGCGCTCGCGCCTCGGGCTCGGCCTTCTCTCGAGCCTCAGGCTCAGCCTGCGCTCGGGTGTCAGGCGCCTTGGCGGCTTCGGCTTCCGGCAATGATAGCTCAAATTCCGGTTCATCCTCGTCAAGCAGCGGCGCTTCCTCTGTTGCATCGATCTCAAGCGCCACGGTGGGTTCATCCTCGTCAAGCAGCGGCGCTTCCTCTGTTGCATCGATCTCAAGCGCCACGGTGGGTTCATCCTCGTCAAGCAGCGGCGCCTCCTCTTTTGCCTCGATCTCAAGCGCGACGGTGGATTCATCCTGATTCGTTTCCGGTGCTGCCTTTTTCTCCTTCTCGACATGGCTTTCAGAAGTTTCTTCCAACCGGATGATCGGCTCTTTCTCACCAACGTCGGTTGCAGCAGCTGCCTCCGATTTGACCTTTTCCTTTGCAGCAGGTTTTGGGCTTTTGGCGGTCAGGTTCTGAAGCTCCTTATAACTTTTCATCTCTGTTCGCAGAAGCTTCTTCTTAGCCGATTCCGTCATATCTTTGGACAGCACGACTTTGTCCAAATTCGAAAAAACGGAGTTCAGAATTCTAAATGTCTTGGGAGGGGCTTTTCCTCGATGAACTCTGATGTAATTACCCAACGAATTCAGAATTTGAAGAAAGCCTTTAACGATCTTGTCATCTTCGTAAGTTGTCAGGAGGTCCTGAATCTGCTGGACTAATTTATCCAACACTTCATCGGTAATCTCCCAATCAATAGACAATATGGAGTTTTTCAGCTCGGCAAGGGGGTATTCTTCCTTTGGATTGTCTTGTTCGACATCGGGCAGTAGAAGGTCGGATTCACCGAAAAGATCATCCAATCGGTTGTCAAGTTCCAAATTCAAGGTTTCGATATCATTAGTTTCGACCAATTTATCCTCTCCTATACCAAATCTTTTTTGATAGACGCTACGGTCATCGAGATGATTTTTTTCAGCGTTTCAATTACATTGTGACCCTGCATAGCGCTGGCCGGGAAAGAGGGCATTTTCAGTTTACTGTTTAAATCTTTTTCAAGCCTTCTAATGGGCAAAAGCGGGATGCCATGCTCTTTGAGATCCATTTTATTGTATTGGATGACCAACGGAATTTTGAAAAGTTTTTTTTTGTAAACGCCAAGATCCTCCTGAAGGCCTTTTAGGGCAACGATATTTTTCTTTCTACGCACACTCATGGCATCGGCCACAAATACGATGCCGTCCACCCCGCGCAAAACAAGCCGGCGGGTTGAATTGTACCTAATCTGGCCGGGTGCCGTGTACAATTGAATTTTTACGTCATAGCCATTGATGTTTCCGATATCGAACGGCAGAAAATCAAAAAATAGAGTCCGGTCGCCATGGGTCTTGATCGTAACCATTTCAGTGTTGATGCGTTTGGCAAATTTGCGATTTATATATTCCAGGTTGCTGGTCTTGCCGCTCCGGCCGGGACCACAGTAAACGATCTTGACCTGGATTTCTTTTTTCTTTAGATTTACAAATGCCATCTGAATGACCACCTAACCGGATTACATATCTGCCTCTGACCGAAAGATGATCATCCTACTGCGCCAGAAGTGCTTCCAATTGATTCTTCAATTGTTCGACGGATTCAGACACCTTCAATCTCAAAAAACCCAGGGATATATCATTGCCGAATATGGTGATCAGCAAAAATTCTGTGGTAATTTTATTGAAATGGATATTCTCCTTCTTTCCTTTATGGAAAAGCAACGAGAACTCATTCTCACCGATGATTTTGGCCATGGCGCTGACAGCACCAAAATTTCCCGCCGCCAAAGCAGCCAGGGAATAGATATCGTGCTGTTTTTCGCCGCTATCCAAATTGGCAACGATATTGCCGGCCATATCGATCAAAAAAACACACCGCACACCGTTATCGATAAGATCCTGTTGTAAAACATTTTCAATGCTGTCGAGCTGTTTTTGACCAAGCGTAAATGACAATTGCCCGCCTCCCTAAATTGTAATTGTAATAAAATCCGGAATCTTTATTGATTTCGGTATCTTTTAATAAAACTTTAATTTTTTTCAGTTCTTATTTGCTGCCGGTATCGGCGGCCGGATCCGGCGCGTTAAAATCCATCAGAATCCGAAGATCGGACCCGCTGTTCATCGAGATCGTGGCATGCGGAAACCGCTTTTTAAACACTCGAATCATGGCGGCATTCTCACGCAACACCGTCGCACAAAACCCGGTAAATTGATTTTCTTTGGCAATGTTGACAAGAATTTCAAGCAGGTAGGAGGCAATCCCCATGCCATGAAAATCTTCACGAACGACAAATGCCACCTCGGCCCGGGAATCATCCTCCTGGGCATAGGAGCCGATGGCGATAATTTCCTGGTGCCCACCACGCTGAACGAGACCGATGATGGACATATTTTTGTGATAATCAACGCTCGACCACTGTCTTTGCACAACCTCATGGGAAAAGGTGCGCATTTTATAGAAAAATCGCAGGTAAATCGTTTTCTCCTGCAGTGAATAAAAGAAATTGCGATAGGCAAATTCATCTGATGGCAGCAAGGGGCGAAAATCGGCATTTTTACCGTTTTTAAGCTTCAACGAGGATTTATATCCTTCCAGAAAAAGAAGATCCTCCGTTGACGGCGGCAGCTGGTCGGCAAAAATATAGTGCCTTTTTTTAGCAACATCGATCAGATCTTCGCGAAATTTCGGATGCGCGATCTGGGCCAGTTCCATGACGCGCTGATAGATTCCCTTGCCCTTGAGTTCGGCAATGCCGTACTCGGTGATGACAAAGTTGACATCGCCCCGGGTGGTCGCCACACCGGCCCCTTCACTCAGATGCGGCACAATCCGCGATACCGAGCCATTCTGGGCGGTCGCGGGCAGTGCGATAATCGAAAAGCCCCCATTGGACATGGAACTGCCGCGCAAAAAATCGACCTGATCGCCGATACCGCTGTAAAACAGGTACCCCATTGAATCCGAGCAGACCTGCCCGGTCAGATCCACCTCCAGGGCGGAACTGATGGAAATCAAGTTATCGTTGCGGGCAATGACGGTGGGATCATTGACGAACTCTGACGATCTGAAATAAAAGACCGGATTATTATCCACGTAGCGATAGATTTTTTCCGATCCCATGCACAAGGAACTGACAACCCGGCCGGGCAGCAGCGTCTTTTTCTTGTTGGTAATTACATTTTTTTCGAACAGCGGCAGCAGACCATCGGTAATCAGCTGGGTGTGGATTCCCAAATCTTTTTTGCCGTCCAGGTATTTCAAAATGGCGTAAGGCAAATTGCCGAAACCGATTTGGAGCGTGGCCCCGTCATCCACCAGCTGAGACACGTAGTGTCCGATTCTGCGGGCGACTTCATTGTCTTTGACAGTCGGCAACGCTTCCACCAGGTTTTCTTCGTAGGGCACTATCCAGTCGATGTCACGCACGTGCACAAAGCTGTCGCCCCAGGTTCTGGGCACCTTCGGATTGACCTGGGCAATGACCATGGTCGCATGCTCCACCGCAGATCGGGTGATATCCACCGAGACCCCCAGGCTGCAGTAACCGAATTTGTCCGGCGGGCTGACCTGCACCAGGGCGGCGTCCAGGCCGATGCGGTGGGTGGAAAATAAACGCGGAATCTGGGACAGGTATTCGGGAATGTAGTCGATTTTGCCTTCAAACGCCGCCTTGCGCATGGCCCGGCTGATAAAAAAAAGCTTCAGGGAGAAGCGACGTGTAAATGACGGATCATCGACATACTTGGACAGGGTAAAGGACAGCATTTGATATACCATGATATCCTGCAAATTCTGATCTTCGACCATCGCGTGGATAAGATGCTGTGGTTCACCGCAGCCGGTTCCGATAAACACCCGACTGCCCCTCATAATTTTTGAGATTGCTTCGGGAGCATCGACAACTTTGGACTCATAAAGATGCTGCCAGTCCATTTATTCCCTCCTGTTCAGCCGCTGACGTTTAATGTTACCGACGGACCTGGCTTGGCGCCAAAAAGTAATAATAATTATAGATTTTTCGGTACTATAAGCAATAAACAGGTAGTTTTGAAGTTGCAAGCAGTTATTGAATGTCTCTATCTTGGAGTATTTTATTACGATTAAAGCGATATTCATTTAAAAGAAATTGGCAGGGCTTTTCACCCCGCAACGCTGAGCCTGACGCTGTCGCGCAATTACCGGCTGCATCATTTCAGCCTAGGTGATAAATATATCAAATATTTCAAATTTAATCGAGGTTTTAGTCTTAATCATTCGATATTCGCTTTTTCAAAGTTTTTTTTCGATTAGACCGGCATTTTTTTGGCCGGCGGCAACACTGACACCTGAAACCTTCAGTATAATACGGTTGACCGGGGTGGTCGATGTTGTTATCCTATAGCAGGTTGTACCGCTTTCTGAGAAGACGCTGCATGTTAGGATCTGTCCATGAAACCGTCAACTTCTTCATCAGGTGTTTTCAAGCCTTTCAAAGACTTAAAGGTGCTGCTGGAGAGCAAGTCCCTTGAGCTTCAGCCCGCAGCCCCCCCGACCGCACCCCCCCCGGCGTCGAAGGCACCGGAGAAAGACCCTGCCGACGGCCGGCCCGATCATTTGATTTTTAAAGAAGCCATGGCGGGCGTCAAACCCATATCCCGGGCCAAATGCGTCGCCCGGATGCCCCGATCACCGGCTGCCGATTCAGCGGCAGCTGAACAGAACCCCGAGCAGGAAGCCGTGGCCCGGTTAAAGAACCTGGTCCAATACGGCACCGGATTTGTCGTGTCCCTGACACCGGAGTATGAACAAGGCATGGCCCGGGGCACCAATCCGGAAATCGCCCGCCGGCTTCACCGGGGCGACTTTTCAATTCAGGATCATATTGACCTGCACGGACTGCGGGTCCCGGAAGCCCATGAAGCCGTCGACAGCTTTTTGAATAACGCCATATTGTCAAACAAGCGGGCGGTTCTCATCATCCATGGTCGCGGTTTGTCATCGCCTGCCGAACCGATCTTGAAAAACAAGGTATACCGCTGGCTCACCACCAGTCCGTGGCACAAGTGGGTCATCGCATTCACCAGCGCCAGACTCTGTGACGGAGGCGCCGGCGCCACCTACGTACTTCTCCGGCGCAAACCATTGAAAAAACGATTTCGCAAGCCTCCCAAAAAATCTCAGATTGTACCTCAGAAATCCGACTAAAAAGATATCCGGTCCATTAGTTCAGATGTGGTAGCTCAATATTAAAATGAGTCAACTTTTTTGGACACTTTCTATGTCTATTTGTAACAAATTGAGGGATTTAGGAATTGAGGAATTTAGGAATTGAGGGATTTTGGCTGAAAAAGCCAATTCGTTAAATAAATTATTGACAAATTGCAAATACAATCTTAACATATGCGTTTTATCTTCAACTGAGGCGGAAACACAATCCCACATTCGGTGTGAGATACTCGAATGCGGGATTTTTTAATGGCATTGCAAAAGTGCGGCCGGTCACGGCCCAGCAAACCCAAAGGTATTAGTCTGATGAAAAAAGATATAGAAAAAGTCAGAAATATCGGTATCAGCGCCCATATCGATTCAGGCAAAACAACCCTGACTGAGAGGATTCTTTATTTTACCAAACGAATCCACGCCATTCATGATGTCAAGGGCAAAGACGGCGTCGGTGCCACTATGGATTCCATGGAACTGGAAAAGGAACGTGGAATCACCATTGCCTCGGCTGCCACTTATTGCGAGTGGCGCGGCCACGAAGTTAACATAATTGATACTCCCGGTCACGTCGATTTTACCATCGAAGTCGAACGATCATTACGCGTGCTGGATGGCGCGGTATTGGTTTTATGTGCCGTCGGCGGTGTACAGTCGCAGTCCATTACCGTTGATCAGCAGATGAAGCGCTATAAAGTCCCGTGCGTCGCCTTTGTCAACAAGTGCGATCGCAGTGGTGCCAACCCGTTGCGGGTCATGGATCAATTGAAGGAGAAACTGGGGCACAATGCCGTGGCCATGCAGTTGCCCATCGGGCTGGAAGCCGATTTCGAAGGTATTGTCGATCTGGTGTCCATGAAAGCCCTTTTCTTTGACGGTGCCAACGGTGAAGAGGTTCTAGTCGAACAGATTCCGGAACATCTTGAGTCCGAGGCCCTCGCCAAAAGAGACGAATTGATAGATGCGGCCACCATGTTTTCGGATTCACTGACTGAAGCGGTTCTGGAAGAACAGGAAATATCCGAGGAAATGATCTTGCGGGCGGTACGCCGCGGGGTGTTAGCCAGGGAATTGACCCCGGTCTTTATCGGGTCGGCCTATAAAAATAAGGGTGTCCAGCCGCTGTTGGACGGTGTCACCCGATTGCTGCCCTGCCCGCAAGACATATCAAACAAGGCCCTGGATATGCAGAACGAGGAGGCCCCGGTAGTGCTCGAGACGGACAGTCAAAAACCGCTGGTTGCCCTGGCCTTTAAACTGGAGGACGGCGCCTATGGACAGCTGACCTATATCCGGGTTTATCAGGGATCCCTGGCCAAGGGCGATACCATTATAAATATCCGCACCGGAAAAAAGGTGAAAGTCGGCCGTCTGGTGCGCATGCATGCCGACCAGATGGAAGACATCAAGGATATCCCGGCCGGCTACATCGGGGCCCTTTTTGGAATCGATTGTGCCTCGGGCGATACCTTTGCGGCACCGGGTCTCGAGTTGACCATGACATCGATGTATGTCCCGGATCCGGTAATTTCTCTGGCCATCGCGCCCAAGGACCACAAATCCGAGATCAACATGTCCAAAGCGTTGACCCGGTTTACCAAGGAAGACCCCACCTTCAGGGTTCATACCAACGACGAAACCGGCGACACGATTATCTCGGGCATGGGTGAGTTGCACCTCGAGGTTTACATAGAGCGCATGCTGCGCGAATACAGCGCCCAGGTAATTCCGGGTATGCCGCGCGTGGCTTATCGGGAAACCATCACGCGCCGGGCGGAATTCGATTACATCCACAAGAAACAAACCGGCGGTGCCGGCCAATACGGACGGGTCGCCGGCTATCTGGAGCCGGTCAACGACGAGGAATTCGTTTTTGACAATCGCGTGGTGGGCGGGGCCATTCCGACCCAGTTCATCTCGGCCTGTGAAAAGGGGTTCAAAGCCTGTCTGGCCAAAGGGCCCAAGATGGAATTTCCCGTTACCGGAATCAAAATTGAAATCAACGACGGGGCTTCGCACGCAGTCGATTCTTCGGAGATGGCATTTCAGGCGGCAGCCCGGGGGGCATTTTTGCAGGCTTATGCCAAAGCCGGCCCGGTGATCCATGAACCCATTATGAAAGTTGTGGTCGAATCGCCTTCGGAATTCCAGGGATCCGTCATGGGCTCCTTGAATCAAAGGCGGGGCATGATTGTCGGCTCACAGGATGAAGGGGTGTTGTGTGTGATTGAATCCCAGGTTCCGCTGGCTGAAATGTTCGGTTATTCGACGGTCTTAAGATCGCTGACCCAGGGCCAGGCGCAATTTACGATGGAATTCGCCACCTACAAGCAGGTGCCGCAAAGCATTGCAGAAGAGCTCGTCAAAAAGGCCGCTGAAGAAAAAAAGAATGTGGCCTAGGGCACCGGAGGTGCCGGCTTATAGCTCATAGCTGATAGCTCATAGCTCATAGCTCATAGCTGATAGCTCATAGCTGATAGCTCATAGCTCATAGCTCATAGCTGATAGCTCATAGCTGATAGCTCATAGCTCAAAGCTGAAAGCTAAAAGATAAAAGCCGTTGCGAGTTGCGGGGTGCGGGTTACCGGAGTAAAAACGGTTGTCGATGTTAAATAATTAAAATGATGGAGCGCAGCGACTTCCATAAATATTCAATCTTCATTCTTCAATCTTCAATGCAGTTGGGAGATGGAGCGCAGCGACTTCCATAAATATTCAATTTTCATTCTTCAATCTTCAATGTAGTTATGAGATCGAGCGCAGCGAATTCCGCCATTCTTCATTATACATTATTCATTTGATACGGGTGTTTAAAATTTGGAATCTCCAAGAAATTCAGGAAAATTGATTGACTCCTCAGTTCAAAAAGTCGTACGCTCCACGGAAAAGTTGACACCTGAAAATACTGGTTCTGCTTCAACCAATCGAAAACAGATCCAATCAGCGGCCGCAATGTCAAGCAGCGCTCAGGCCGTCAGTCGGGACGATGCTGCCGGTTCAACCAAGGGACCGGCCGGCGTCATCTACATCAAAGAAAGGTATTTCACCATGTTGAAAAAAGATCTTATCCTGAGAAATCCCTTGCGGGTGATGGGTCATGAAAATGATGACATCCTGGAGTCCGGCCAGTTCGGTGCCGTGCTGGCACGCGCCGGTGTCGGTAAAACGGCGTTTTTGGTTCAGCTGTCGCTCAATGCACTGCTCAGGGGCAAAAACGTCCTTCACATCAGCCTGACGGATCCGGTCAACAAGGTGAGCCTGTGGTATAAGGAAGTCTTCAATTTGATTGCCGAGCAGTATCAGGTCCATCAAATCAACCAGGTCTGGGATTCCGTTCTACCGCACCGGTTTATCATGACCTTCCGGGTGGAAGGATTCAGCGTTCCGAAGCTGCAGGAACGACTGGCGGATTTAACCGAACAAAATATATTCACACCGCAGATGATCATCGTCGACGGATTTCCATTTGACGAAGCCGTTCATCAATCCCTAAAAGAGTTTAAAAATATGGTTGCCGAACAGGGGATGCATTCCTGGTTTACCGTGCGCACCCATCGACACCAGGAGCCTGAAGCAGACGGCACGCCCCTGCAGCTGGCCCATGTTTCCGATTTGTTCGAAGTAGCCATCCAACTGCTGCCGGAGGGCAAAGAGATTCATGTAAAAGCCCTGAAAGGCGGCGATTCCTTTTCAAAGCAGCTTGATTTAAGATTGGATCCGTCGACCATGCTGCTGACCAACCAAAGCTGATCATTTAATTACAAAATCGTAATTTGAACTACGAGTTCGAATCGATTGAGCACCACCCCGGCCAAGGCTCAGGGGCGAACGACGCTGCTGCCCTGCCTCAAACGCAACCTGTTTGCGCCAGCCGCAATCCTCGAATTACAGCCCCGACGCCGCCAAACTATTTGGGGCTATTATTTATTTTATTGGTGGTGCTAATTTTTTTGGGCGGGTAATCCCCAATTGGCCCCTCTCATCTGTTTTAGACCTAGCGCCCCCTACCAATTTATCAATATATCAACAAATTATCCTTTTTGAAATCGCCTCCCGTCATTTTTGACGGCCTCCGATATCCCGCCCTTTGCAACCATTTCAGTCGGATGACCGGCAATAGGAAGAACCATATTTTCCAAAATTTTTTCTAATCTTTCGATTGCCGGATGCCGATAGAATTCAATGGATTCTAAATGTATCCGTGCGATTGTTACTGACCGGCTCATCGCACACCGATTATTCTATTATTCCATATAATATCGATTAGCCAAGGTCTTCCTAAAACTTATTTTACATTGATTGATACGTTGGAAAAAGAACTGGCATAAATTTTGTATAATCTTACCTAAGCTAACGCAACAGGAGTGGCAACCAATGCATAAAAATTCAGGATTTACGGCTTTTGAACTGGCGCTATCCATGGCAGTCGTCGCGATCATGGCGGCCGTTGTCCTGCCGCCATATACAGAATGGTTGCGGGAGCACCGGCTCAACGGGTCCGTCAACAACCTCCTGGCGGACCTGGAGATGGCCAAAATCAGGGCAATTCGCGAAAACGCCTTTGTGGTCATAGACTTCGATACCACTGAGTACACTATTTTTATCGACAACGGACAACCGGGTGGAGACGCCGGGGACTGGGACCCAACCGATGAATTAACCATCAAAACCAGGAGCCTGCCGTCGGGTGTCGAGTTTGATATGGCGCTGTTGAATTTTGACAACGAGCCCGATGAACCGTCGACATCAACCCGGTTTAACGGGCGGGGGCTGCCGGATCGCGTCACGGCGGCCGAAACAATCACATTGACGAATCAAACTGAACAGCGTCTGGTTTCACTGAACCGGCTTGGTTTTCTGAGAGTTCAATAATGTTAAGAAATCAAATTGATGGAGCGCATAACAATGCCGGTGTGAAAGACCAGCAGGGTTTTTCCCTGATCGAGGTCGTGATCGCCATTGCAATTCTGGCCATCGGCATGCTGGCCGCGGCCACCATGCAAATTAACGCGGTTCGCAACACGACCAGCGGCAACATTTTTACCGAGGCCAACATGCTCGCCAAGGGCACAATGGAGCAATTGAAAAACACGCAGGAGCTGACTGATCTAGACGGCGGAGGAGCCAACAACGGGGTTACGGCCGATGGTCAACCCGGCGGAATTTACAATGTCTCCTGGATCGTGGCCCCGGTCGGAGACACCGCACGGCGCATCACCTTGACGGTACAGTGGAACCGCCAGGGCGGGTCGCAGCAGATAAGCATTGAAAGCATTACCAGGGGGGGCGGGGTATGAACGATTTTCCGGCAAAAGGGTCTGATCCGGCAAAAGCCGGCGCTTGGAAATTCGGCGCGGGCCAGGGGTTCACCCTGGTAGAAATAATGGTAGGACTGGCGATTCTGTCGATCGCTTTCGGAACGATTTATAATAGTTTTACGCAACTGAACCGGTCTTATACCACCGAAAGCGTCAAAGCCGGGGTTCAGCAAGGCGCACGAATTGCCGTAGAATTTATGGTGCAGGATATCCGGTTGGCAGGTCTCGATCCCCTGGGAACCGCCGGTGCCGGTATTGCAGCCGGCGTACCATTGCCGACCAGCAACTGGGTTACGTTTACCTCGGACGCCGATTACGATGGGATCATTAACGCGGCAGTTCCTTTCGAGAGTACCACCTATAGTTTGGTGGGCGACGAGCTTAGACAAACCAACCACCTGGGCCAGGAAACCATGCTGGACAATGTGACCGGTCTCAGCTTCACATTTTTGGATGCCGATGACGTGGCAACCATCGTCAGTGCTGATATTCGGTCGGTAGTCGTTTCGTTAACCATGGAAAGAGACGCCGGGCGGGAGGGATCGGTGACCCGAACCTATTCGACATTCGTTCGCTGTCGGAATTTATAAAACCGAGGGAGATATGAACCGAAAAATCAGTCACATCATTGGCAATCAAGACGGATTTGTGCTGGGTGCCGCAATCCTGTTATCGGCGGTTTTGATCCTGGCCGGCGTTTTATCCCTGTGGACATCCACCACCGAAGTGCAGGTGGTGCGCAATGAAGGGCTGATGGTCAGAGAATTCTACAATGCCGAAGGCGCCGCCATCGATGCGCTGGTGAATTACAATAGCGGGACCACCAACTGGCTGACGGATAATTTCATGATGGATGATCCGTCCGAGGCCAACAACACGGTAATAGCAAATGACACGGAAGGGCAGCAGATTGCCACGGTGGAAGCGCGCTGCATCACCTTAAGCGCCAGTGATACGGATTTGAGTCCGGAAGCCGATGCATTACCGCTGCAGTCGCACATCGCGCCACCACCGGAGGGCTCCGGCTACAGCCTGAAACATTTTGAGGTTCGGCGCTATGGAGTCACCGCATCGTCCGCCGACGGCAACAGCCAGATTCAAGTAGGCGCCTGGAAGGCGTTTAATAAGTATTGATGCCGGCGCCGGTTTAGCGGGCGCCGGTTTGGGATTCGCATTGCAAAAAAAAAGGGAGAGTCAATCATGAAAAAATGGGGTGTAGTTATCATGGTGCTGATTATGAGCACCCCGGCCATGTTGTGGGCCGATGATACCGAAATCTATGGAACCGTTACCAGTGCCTCGCTGGAACCCAATGTTATGATCATTTTTGATTCTTCCGGCAGCATGGATACCGCAGATGTTCCGGGCGAATCCCATGATCCTCTGGGAACTTATGCCGGATCTTATACCGAAGATGCCGTCTATGTCAGGAAACTCTCAGGCTGGTTCAACTACACTTGGCAATTGTTCGCTTCAAGTATCAGCGATCTGAACTGCAGCGGCGTATCCGATCTATTGACGGTTCAGGGATATGCCACGGGACGCATCAACGGCAGCAGCCGGAATTATACCTGCTCCTCCTCCCGGCGTTCCCGCAAGACACTGCGGCTGGGCAGATACATGAATTACATCGAGTCAGGCGTCGGCGCCACCCGTCGTCGGATCGACGTGGCCAAAGACGTTGTCAAAGATCTCCTCGACCGAACCGAGGGGGTTCGTTTCGGCGCCATGCGCTTCAATCAAGATGAAGGCGGTCAGGTTATTGCCGAATGCGGCACCGATACGGCAACCCTCAAAAGCCGCATCGATGACATATCGGCTCAGGGTTGGACACCATTGGCCGAGACCCTGGCGGAAGCCGGGCTATATTTTGCCGGGATGGACAGCTGGTTTAACGCCGATACCAGCTACACGTCACCCATCCAGGAGCGCTGTCAGAAAAACTTTGTCATCATCATGACGGACGGGGAGCCCACCCAGGATGTCGATCCCAAGCTGACCGGGACAAATTACATCAATGGCGATATAATCGGCGATTACGACAACGACGGCAGTGACCCGGGCTCATACGGCAGCAGCGGCTCAGACTACCTGGATGATGTGGCCAAATACTTGTATGAGAATGACTGTCATCCCACCATGGGAGACGGAACCTCCTTTGACAAGCAGAACATCGTCACCTACACCATCGGCTTTCAGCTAAACCACGCGCTGTTGCAGGACACGGCCAACAACGGCGGGGGCGAATATTTCACGGCCTCCAATTATTCCGAACTGAGCGAAGCTTTCTACCATATCATGTCGAGCATATCCGAAGAAAATGCCGTGTTTGTTGCTCCCGTAGTGCCGATCAGCCGCATGAACCGCGCCTATGCCGGTGATCGAATCTACCTGGGGTTTTTCAAACCGCAGCTCGAGGGCCAATGGATCGGCAATGTCAAACGCTACACCCTGGATAGTGACGGTGTTCTCTACGATGCCAACGGCGTCGAAGCCACCACGGACGACGGGTTGATTAAGGACAATGCCCTCTCATATTGGACCACGCTGGGCAACGACGGCCCGGATGTCGATGCCGGAGGCGCAGCGGAGGTCCTGCAGCTGATGATCGACGGCGCAGGCACCCGCAACATTTACACCTACACCGGGACCGCGTCAGATCTCACCGACAGTTCCAATGAATTCATCGATACCAACACCGCCCTGACCGGCGCGCTTCTCGGTACGGCCAGCGATGCGGCACGCGAGGAATTGATCAGCACGGTTCGCACTTCCTCCTTCGGCGACATTATTCATTCCGAACCCGTGGTTGTCTACTACCCGGATCCCGATGGTAACGAGGCCACCGATGACCAGAAAACCATGATTCTGACCGGATCGAATGACGGGATGCTGCATTGCATCGACGATGACGACGGCAGTGAAGCCTGGGCCTTTATCCCACCGCACCAGTTGAACCGGTTGAACCTGTTGACCGATGATGACCACGATTATTTCATTGACGGCTCCCCATCGATTTATCAGAGTGAAAGCCAGACCGTTATGATTTTCGGCGAACGGCGCGGCGGAGATAATTACACCGCGCTGGACATAAGCTCCCCGACGGAACCCGCCTGGCTGTACAGTTTCGGCCCCCATTTGCTGGACCCGGATCTCACCGATGCTTCCAATACCTATGAATTGCTCGGCCAATCCTGGAGCAAGCCGCAAAGTGTGACCATCGCCACGAGTTCCGTTGCCACGTATCCGGACTGTAAACTGGACCTTGTCGTGCAAAAAGAGGATGTATTCTTCGTCTCCGGCGGTTATGACAATAACCAGGATTCGGAGACCCCCACGGCCACGGACACTATCGGCCGGGCTTTGTTTGCCGTCAACGTTTCCAGCGGCACGCTGTCCGACAAATTCAATTTTAACGCCGTCGACAATCCTTCTTTGGGCATGACGCATTCCATCGTCGATATGACCGGCCTGGATCATGACGGCGATGGGATCTACAGCCGGGTGTATGCCGGTGACCTGGGGGGCAATGTTTTCGCCTTTAAAGACGACGAATATGGCTGGGATCCGGGATGCGCATTCAGTATTTTTCCGGGAGTCATTGACGGGGTCTGGAGTGCCACAAAACTATTCAATGCCTCGGCCGACGGTGTCCAGCGTAAAATTTTCTACGCACCGGATGCGGTGGCGGAACCGTACGGCGAGATGATATTTTTCGGTACCGGCGACCGCGCCGATCCGGGTGGGACGGACGTGGTCAACCGGATATATGCCGTCAAAAACAATTGGGCGGGTTCCGGTACCTTGACCGAGGCGGATCTTCTGGATGTCACCGACAACCTGATTCAGCTGGGTACCGATGCCCAAAAAGAAAGTGTCAAGACTGCGCTGGACTCCGCCAGTGGTTGGTACATCCGCCTGGAAAATTCCGGCGAAAAAGTGGTGGCTGCCCCGCGCGTGTTTGACGGTGTCGCGTATTTTACGACATATACACCTTCTGTTGCAGAAGAGATCGATGAGAGCGATCCCTGCGCCGTTTCCACGGTTCGCGGCGTTGGACGGATGTATGCGGTGGATTACAACACCGGCGGCGCCGTGTTGGAACTCTCCGATACAACCGAAACCGACGCCTCCGGCGGGGTGGTTGAATTGGGGAAAAACGACCGCAGTGTGGCGGTTGGAACTTCCATTCCCTCGGCCCCGGTAATTGCAGTTCTGGCGGGGGGCGCACGGATATTTATCGGCGTTGAAGGCGGCATTGCCAGTCTGCCGACCGCCAACAATCATGACATGCACACTTATTATTGGAATCAGATATTCTAAATTGGGGAGGAGCAAATGAACAGCGTAAATCCTAAAAAAAAGCAACGTGCCAGGATAAAGCAATTTTCAGGGGTCATCCTTTTGATCTTGGCCATCCAATTGAGTCCCATTCAAGTCTGGGCCGGTATCGGTGCAATCGACCCGGCGGATTTTGAGTACAGCGAACCTTTTGAAGTGTCAGCAAGCATAATGGATATCGACTATAGCAACAATATGCTGATAGTGCTCGAATCGAAAGTTTATGTGGTGGATTTATTGATTGGTGTGCAAAACCTTAAAACCGCTTTAACCGACGCTGACGGCAAGCCTATTTTGTTCAATTCACTAAGCCGCGGGCAAAAGGTTATGGTACGTGGGATGAAGCTGCCCGATGGGCGGGTGATTGCCGGAGAACTGGTGCGGCTATCCCTCGGCACCGGAAATTAACGCCTCCCTGATTCGATTGTCATTTCGTGCAGCAGCTTCCCACGCCCACCTGGCGCCGTGTTGATGCCCACGGGCTGGTCGCCGACCGGGAATCTGCTGCTTTCTGTTTGGGGGCGCCCCACATTAGGCGACCTACGCACCGCCCCTTGCTGCCATTCCGTTCAGGATGCAAGACCGATATCAGGTTCACTGTGCTCCGGGCCACATAACCCTAAATTTCCAATTACCCGGATGTAATTCGAATACCCTTTTTGTGCACAGAACATTTCTTTGACAAGGTACTACCGGGAGCGATGAGTTTTTTTATCCTGGGACGATACCCATTTCTGCCCGGCCATCTATACCCTGATTAATAGCACATGAATCAAACGATAGCGTGGCATTTTAACTGGCATAAAATTTGCAGACTATTTGGAGAAAACATTTTGTAGGAGTCAAATAGCTATGAAAAAAAATTCTGGTTTTACAATCATGGAACTGATGACGGTAATCGGCATTATCGCCATCATGGCCGGTATCATTATGCCCAATGTAATTAGCTGGTTGCCGAAATATCGGCTGCGAAGCGGGGCTGAGGAAATACAATCCACCCTGCAACTGGCCAGACTGGGTGCGATTAAACAGAACAGGGATGCCACCGTCGCTTTTGACGCCGCCAATCACACATTTCTGGCGTCAATCGGCGGACAAACGATCAAACAGGGCCGACTGCCGTCCGGAATCGCTATTGATTCAGTAACCAGTCCGGATGCGAAAGTAGAATTCGACAGTCGGGGCCTTGCAAATGATTCTACCGGCAGCATCCAGGTCAGCAACCGTCATGGCACAACCAAGGTCATTTCGGTAAATATCGTCGGAAACGCCAGGATTCAATGACACCATTGTGCGAGATCGACCGTATGATGACGAATCATCTCCGCAAGGAATCCGGCTAGAAGTTGACAACCCATCCACTGACTCAGCGGCAACGCAAACGAGCGATGAAAAAGAATTGAGATGATGACCCCGATTAAGAATTCGAATGGTTTCACCCTAATTGAAATTTTAGTGGCCCTGGCAATCGATTTTATCGTACTGGCCGGAATTTATACGGCTTTCTATTCCCAGCAAAAATCGCACGTCAAAGAGCAGCAGGTGGTTGACGCCCAGCAAAACGTGCGGGGATCCGCCACTTTTATGGCCCGCGAAATTCGCCTGGCCGGCATGGAGCGTCCGTCGGCCGGCGTGGCCGGCATCCTGGCCGCCGGAGCCCACTCGATTCATTTTACATTGGATAGAAATGGAGACGATGATGTGGCGGACCTGGACGAAAACATTAAATACGGATTTTCCGCAGCAGCGGATACCAACACCGATGGTAGGGCCGATGCCGGATCGGACGAGATCACCAGGTTTTCGGACACCGATGATCCCATTGCCGACGATATATACGCCATCGCATTTGCCTATGCCTTTGATGACGACCGCGATGGGGAGCTGGATTACGTGGATGCCGGCGCCATGAACGGTGAACTCGATCTGGGCGAGGAAATTTGGGCCTATGATTCGCCGGACCTGGCAGCCGTGGGATTGGACAAGGACAATACCACCGGTGCCGCCTTAGCGACGCCCATAAGTTTGGACAGAATCCGGGCAGTGCGCATCTGGATCCTGGCCCGTACGCGGAATCCGCTGCGTGAAGCGGCCGTCACCAAGAATTTTGTTGTTGGCGATAAAATTGTCAACGTAACTGATAATTACCAATACCGACTGCTGACGGCGACAGTCAAGTGTCGGAATTTGGGACTCTAAAGGCGCGGCTGCTAAACGGCCCGCCTTGCAGCATGAAAACAACCAAAAAGATCACGAAGGTGCCCGACACAGATGAGAGACAGCAGCAAGATGATTCGAAATAATAAGGGATTTACCATAGTCGAGGTGATGATCGGGATGGCCATTTTCATTATTGGTTATCTGGCTGTCGGTTCGATGCAGATGATGGCCATAAGGGGTGATGCCAGCGCCCGTAAAATAACCGAGGCGGCCTCACTGGCCGCCGACCGGATGGAAACACTGTTGGTCCTGCCCTATGACAACATCGCCAGTGGCGGTCCGGTGACCGAAGGCGCTTATTCCGTTTCATGGCAAGTTGACCCGGGAACCCTGACGAACACCAAAAACATTACCGTTAAGGTGGAGTGGCGTCACGCCGGCAGCCCCAGAGAATTTGAGGCCTCCTGCATCAAAACGGCCAACTCATGAGTGGAAAAATCGTTGAATTTTGCACCAAGGAGATCATGATGAATTGTCGCCCGACACCCCGCAGGAACCAGGATGGCCTGGTAACGGTTGCAGCCCTCTTGTTTTTGATCGTGTTGACCATTATGGGGACCTCGGCCATCAGCACCAGCAACATGGAAGTGCAGATCGCCACGAATGATGAAATTCATAAAATGACGTTCTATGCCGCTGACGGCGGGGCTGATCTGGGAACCGAACTGGTGGAACTCAATGTAGCCTGTCCCACCGGTTTTGCCAGCGACGATCTGGACATCGGTGAAATCAATATCGTCGACAGCGATTTTTGGCTGCAGCAAACCGGCACTAAAAACCCATCCGATACGGACCGGGATGTCCGGATCGGCGATGATGCGGGCAACCACACGAATTTGTCCATTTTTGGCAAAACTGAATTCGGAATCGGAGGTGCCATTGAAATGGCGGCCGCCTACGAGGGCAAAGGCAAGGCCGCTGCCAGCGGCGGTGTGACCCTCGACTACGAAATATATTCCCAGCACCAGGGCTATGCCAACAGCGAAAGCATCGTTGCGTTGCACTGGCAGCATGTGGTTGGCAACGAGGGTACCTGTCAATATTAAAGCGGCTTGATGCCCCCATTTAGCGATCGCAGCTCATCGAATTTAACCAATTGAAGAGTCTGATGGCCCTCATTAAACAGTATAATGTGGAGTTCGGATCATGAAAAAAGGATGGAAGGGTGCGACAGTGCGGTTGGCGGTAATCATTTGGGTGGCATGGTGTCTTTGCAGCCCTGCGGAGGTTTACAGTTCCTGTGCCGCCGGCACCGCGGTACCGCCTTTTTTAGCCGCCGGGCTGGATCCCAATTTACTGCTGTTGATCGACAATTCGGCCAGTATGTATGACCTGGCCTACGTGCGGGAGCGGGAAGAAGGCTATTGCTACGACGGCACGTATACCGATGCCTCCAGCAACCTGGTCGAAAGCTACTCCTTGGCCAGCACCTATGCCGGCTATTTCGATTCATCGACCTACTACGCCTACAACCTTTCATCCGGGCAATTCGAAGCCCAGGCGTCCATCCATGATGCGGTGACGGCCTGCAACAATTACGACTACTATGCCAGCAGCACCCTTTGCATTGAAATTGACGAAGCGGCTATCCCCAAGACGGTCACGGCTTTCGTGGCCAGCGGCAACTTTCTCAACTGGGCCGCCGCCTCCAAACTGGACATCCAGAAAAAAATTATGACCGGCGGCAAGTATGACGCGGCCAACAGCCAGTTAATAATGGAATCCCGCGGGTGCCTGGGCCGGCGTTTTGTCAAAAAAATCGCCGTCACCAGTGTCGGCGGCGGCACCTATTACCTGACCCTGGGCATCCGGCCGCCGACGGATTCTGAAAAAGCCGGCGCCACTGACGATACCACTCGCATCGAAATTTTTGACGTGACCAGCGACGGTTTCGACTACGATGCCTGCCGCTCGGCCTTGGACGAGTTGGATTCGGAAAATCCCAGTCTGGGCCAGTTAAAGGGCTATGTCGAAGACTGCATGGGCTACGGCGGCGGCCAGGTGTCGGATTCCATGGCGGCTTTCAACCATTCCCTGCAGGAATGCTGGTATTACAACAAACATGGCGAATTTCAGCCGGGCTCCGGCACGGTCAATTCCCTGAAAAATGACTGTGAGAAAATTTACAACGATGGCGTGGACCCTACCAGCATCACCTATGACGACCGGGGCTATGTCTGCTCAGGCCAGTATGGCCCGGTGCCGCCCGATGGATTTATCGGCCGCTGCTGGGAGCCGGCCGGCGGCAGTGATCCCCTGGTCTGCACCCCCCGGCCATGCTCGGGTGAACCGCCTTCCGGGGCAGCCGAAATCTGCCAGGGCGGCGTGGTGTATTATTGCTCCGGCAACTACAATTCCAAAAAAGACACCTGCAACAAAGACTGGCTGGTCAAGCAGGACTGTACCGGCGGCGGCAGCGGAACTAGCGCCGGCTGGACCGATGATGACGGTGACGGGGGCGATGCCTGCGTGGACCAGGCCATCAAAGATTACTGCGGCATCATTGAAGTTCCCCAGGTGGTCGATCCCAGCGACTCGGCTGACGACACCGGCAATATCTGGAACGCCCCGGCGGTTCTGATCGACACCGGCGTGCTCTCCCAGTTAAACGAACCGCTGACCGTGCTCAAGGGCCATATTGCCCAGGCCGCCGCCCCCAGCGGGCTGGTTCAACTGTACGCCGACAAGATCCGCATGGGCGCCATGGTATTTAACGACGACGGCTCCCTGAGCGAGTGCAGCCAGGCCGATCCGAATATTCTTTACGGCTGCGCCGAGCCGGGCAACCGGGACGGAGCCAAGGTGATTTCCTATATCGACCAGTCAGCCGCCCATACCACCGACCTGGTGGCGGCCGTCAACGACATCAAGGCCACTTCCTGGACGCCCCTGGCCGAAGCCATGTACAATGCCATCGGGTATTACACCCAAAACAGCAGCCTGCGACTGGACGCATCCGATTTTCTCATGGATGGCTCCCACCCGGATCCGATCACGGCCTGGTGTCAAAACAACAATATTCTGATGATTACCGAAGGCGCCTCCACCACCGATCTGAATTCAACGGTCAGCTCTTTCGCCGCCGGCGCGACCGCGCACGACGGTGACACGGAGGTCGCCTCCTGCGGCACCCTTGACGGCGGCACCTTGCTGGATGATCTGACCCACTATGGCTGGCAGGGCAGCGAAATATTCGGTGCCGGCAGCACCAATCAAAATATTATGACCCATGTCGTGGTTGCCGGCACCACCCGCGCCGGCGGCACGGGCGAGTGCGATCCCGCAACCCTTTTGAATGATGCCGCCATCAATGGCGGGACCACCGTTTATCAGGCCAACAATCCGGCTGAATTGGAGGCCAATCTCGAAACTGCCTTTGCCGCCATCCGGCAGGGGGCTGCGGCGGGCTCGGCCGCCTCGGTCATCTCCGCCTCCCGCGGCGGAGAAGGCGCCATCTACCAGGCGGTGTTCTGGCCCCGCATGGAAATTACCGGTAACGACCCGGTGGACTGGATCGGTGAGGTCCACGCCCTGCACATCGATTCCCACGGCAATATGTTCGAAGACACCAACGGCAACCGCACGCTGGACGCATCCGACGACCAGGTCGCTTTTTATTATGACGATCAGGCCCAGACGACCAAAGCCTGCGTCAATCCGTCCTATCCCTACACGAGCTGCAGCGGCACATCCAAATCCATGGCCGAGGTTAAGTATCTCTGGTCCGGCAGCCAATGGCTGGCCGATATCAGCGATGACGACATTGTCGTTAATCGAGACCCGGATAACGAATACATCAGCAGTAATAATAAGCGCTATATCTTCACCTGGAACGATCTTGACAACGACGGCAGTGTCGCTGACAGCGAAATACTGGATTTTGTCTCCCAGGACTGGGACGCTTTGACGGTGGCGGACGGTTCCAATCGCGGCCCGGTCCCCATGGATTTCGGTGTGGCCACCTCGGATGAAGTCAACGTCATCGTCGACTGGATCCGGGGACTTGACCAAACCGGTCTTCGTCAGCGGCAAATGCCCTATGATTTCGATCTGGACGGCACGCCGGATACCGTGACCTGGCGTTTGGGCGACGTGATTCATTCCACCCCCATCGCCGTATCAAAACCGGCTGAAGGTTATCATTTTCTTTACCGCGATCATTCTTACGGACAGTTTGCCGCCCGCTACAACAAGCGTCGGCATGTCATTTATTTTGGCGGCAACGACGGCATGCTGCATGCGGTGAACGGCGGCTTTTATGACGAAGATTTCAAAAAATTCTGTTTGACGCCGGATTGCACCAATGAAAATGCGGCGCCTGCCCTGGGAGCAGAACTGTGGGCCTATGTCCCTTACAACCTGCTGCCCCACTTAGATTGTTTGACGGATATCAATTACAACCACAAGTATTTTGTCGATTTGAAGCCGCGCATTTTCGACGTTCAAATATTTGACGACGATAGTCTGTCGACCAATGTTCACCCCGGCGGTTGGGGTACCATTCTGGTGGCCGGAATGCGCTTTGGCGGTGCCCGCATTGCCGCCAACACAATCGATGGCAATGGTGACAGTTCGCCGGATTTTGCGGCGGACACACGCCAGTTCACCTCCGCCTATTTTATTTTCGACATCACCGATCCGGAACAGCCGCCCGTTCTATTGGGAGAGTTGACTTTCGAAAGCACCGCCCTGCAGACCGATCTGGGCTTCACCACGACCATGCCGACGGTGATCCCGATGAAGACCGGAACAGATACCTCGGAATGGTATCTGGCGCTGGGCAGCGGGCCGACTGCGATCGACGGTGTCAGCACCCAACACGGTTCAATCGCGGTTTTTCCCTTGAAATCCCTCCTGGATTCGCCGCGGGCCGCACTGCGAATCCCGGCCGCGGCACCGTCACATGTAAATGAAGCCGGCCGGTTTGTATTGGCAGCCAACAGTTTTGTTTCCGATTTAGTGACGGTCGACTTTGACCTGGTGGAGGATTACCGGGCTGATGTGGTGTATTTCGGCACGGTGGAGGGAACCTGGGGCAATTGGAGCGGCAAAGTCTACCGCCTGGTTACCCACAAAGAAGACGGCAACGGCCAGGAATTGGCTTCTGCACCCAGTGATTGGACGAATCTGCTCAGCGCCCCTCTCACCAATCCATTGCCCCTGATCGATGTGGAGCGCCCGGTTACGGCTGCTCCGGCCGTCGCCTGGGACGGCCGCAACCGGTGGGTTTATTTCGGCACCGGCCGATTTTTGGACGGCAGCGACAAAACCGATGTCAGCAGCAATGCCCAGGAGACTTATTACGGCATCAAGGAACCCCAGGACTGCGAGGGAAACCTGACCTGGGCCACGGTAGCCAAGGCCCCGCTTTCCCCAACGACCACCCCGGGAGAACGGGGACTGCTGCAGGTTGACCAGATCCGGGTGCAGGAATCCCCCAGTGTATCCGGCGCCACGCTGTCCTGCATCGGGGGCGGCGATGCCTGTTTGCCCGGAGTGGCCGGCAGTAAAATCGTCAGTCTCGACCAATTGATCTTCCACATTGCAGGGGCCGGATGTTTTTTCGATACACCGACCGGAAACGACGGCTGGTACCGTGAATTTCCTGCCGCGCGGGAGAGAAATCTTGGACAGGCGACCGTCCTGGGTGGGCTGTTGAGCTTTACGACCTATCAGCCCTGGGAGGATGCTTGCCTGCCCGAAGGACTGGCGTTCCTTTACGGGGCTTATTATCAAACCGGCACCGCCTGGCATGAAACGGTTTTTACAACTGGCGGGGGCGGAACTTATGTTGTGGATCGCCTGGACATCGGTCGTGGACTGGCCATGACTCCCAACCTGCACGTGGGGGAGGCGAGGGGCAGCAAAGCCTTTGTTCAGACCAGCACCGGGGCCATTGTTGAAATCCCCCAGCCGAACCTTCCCTTTCAAAAGTCCAAATCAAGCAAGACGAAATGGGATGAAATAAGAAATTAAACTGCCGGCACCTTGGTTGTATGACCAATTTACAACCGAGTTCCAGTGGCTATGCGGTAAATAAAAAAGGCTTGCAGGATACTCCGCTATCCTGCAAGCCTTTTTTATTTTAATGGAGGCGGCATCCGGATTTGAACCGGAGAATGGAGGTTTTGCAGACCTCTGCCTTACCACTTGGCTATGCCGCCCTAAAAAAAATGGAGCGGGAAACGGGATTTGAACCCGCGACTTCGACCTTGGCAAGGTCGCACTCTACCACTGAGTTATTCCCGCTCAGCTGAATTTTGTTACTTATCCATATATTAATATTTTGTCAACAGAAAACAATGGGTTGATTTAAATAATTTTGCGTACCTATAACCGATGAAATGGCAATTATTTGATTACAAGAAGTTTTTGAGAAGTTACGATCTTGGAGTATTGGAGTGCTGGAGTACTGGGCTTCAAAAGAGAACAACAAACGTTCAGCCAATACTCCAACACTCCAGTACTCCAATCTTCTGAAATTTAAAGCCTCACGTTGGATTTCCTTAATTTGGGTTAGAGTCATGGTTTTGTATACCCATTTATTGCATAAATAATGATGGAAATGTTCATCAATCCCTATAAATACAGGGAGAAACGTAAATCGGAATGGTATTGCTGGATCTCACCCTTGGTTGAATCCTATGTTTTTGTTGTAAGGTGGGCTGTGCCCACCTTCGACATTTAGATTCAGCGCTATTCGGTGGGCACAGCCCACCCTACAATAAGAAACTTTTGCAACGTTGGGGTATACAGTATCCTATTGATCCCGGTCTTGCTTTCGCGTATATACTGCCCCAAAAAGCAGCCATTTACTTATATCAAATATGCAGGTGACGAATCATGTCGGAAATCCGCAACAAAACCATCCAGGGATTAGCGGTCGGTGATACGTTCGTCGTGACCCGTCGGTTTACGCAGACGGATATGCAGGCCTTTGCCGATGTCACGCGGGACTACAATCCGATTCATTTTGAGAAACGATTTGCGGATGTCAAAAAATTTCGGGATCCAATTTGTCACGGATTGCTGGTGGGCAGCATATTGACCGAAGTCGGCGGCCAAATCGGGTGGCTGGCATCGGCGATGAATTTTCGTTTCAAGCGACCGGTTTATTTTGGCGATACGATTGAGTGCAGGTTAACCATCACCGCAATTGACGAACGCAACCGGGCCCGGGCTGAAGCCATCTACCGCAACCAGAACGGCACCATCGTGCTGGAAGCTGATTTGGGCGGTATCGTTCCCGGACCGGCGGAAAGGGAGGTTCTCGAGGCGATGGTGGCGGAAGGGGATCCGACTAACGGATTGAGGGATTGAGGGATTTAGGAATTGAGGGATTTAGGAATTTGGGAATTGAGGAATTTGGGAATTGAGGAATTAAGGGATTTAGGGATTTAGGAATTGAGGAATTTAGGAATTGAGGAATTTGGGAATTGAGGAATTAAGGGATTGAGGAATTAAGGGATTTAGGGATTTAGGAATTGAGAGATTTAGGAATTGAGAAATTTGGGAATTGAGGAATTGAGAGATTTAGGAATTGAGGAATTTGGGAATTGAGGAATTAAGGGATTTATGAATTATAAAAGATTTGAAGAATTGCCTTGCTGGCAGAAAGCAAGAGAGCTGTGCCGGGCAGTGTTTGATTTAATCAATCAGAAGGCATTTCACAACGATTTCAGTCTAAGAAATCAAATCTGGGAAGCATCGGGTTCCGTCATGGATAACATCGCCGAAGGATTTGATGATGGTTCGACACGCGAATTCATTCGATTCCTGGGATACTCCCAAAGGTCATCCAGCGAAGTTCAATCCCAATTGTACAGAGCATTGGACTGCAAATATATTAATCAATATCAGTTTGACAATACCTATGAGTTGGCATCTGACTGTCGAAAGCAAATCAAGGGATTAAGAAAGTATTTACGTAATTACGACTCCAAAAAAAAATCGTAACAGAATTGAAGAGCCAAGAAATTAAATAGACAGTATACCTTCAATCCCTGAATTCCCAACCCGGCGAAGGCGGGAATCCAGAAAGACCGAATAGTCCGACTTTTTACGAGACCATCAAGATTGAAGATTGAATATTTGTGGTTCGCCTTCGGCGGATCTATTTTATTCTGCCGCCACCGTCAAAATAGCTAAAATCAGGTTATCAGATACCCAGCCGGGACAAGCTGGTATCATAAAAATACAAAAAGTTGAATTCAATTCCAATCTTTAGTAAATGCTTGTTTGTTAGTGCTTTACAAAGATGCCAACAAATATTTTGCGCTTTTCGCGCAAAACTGAATTGATAACTGTCTAAATCCCTGAATCCCTCAATCCCTGAATCCCTCAATCCCTGAATCCCTCAATCCCTGAATCCCTCAATCCCTGAATCCCTGAATCCCTAAATCCCTGAATCCCTCAATCCCTGAATCCCTCAATCCCTCAATCCCTCAATCCCTGAATCCCTGAATCCCTCAATCCCTGAATCCCTCAATCCCTAAATCCCTGAATCCCTCAATCCCTGAATCCCTCAATCCCTGAATCCCTCAATCCCTGAATCCCTCAATCCCTGAATCCCTGAATCCCTAAATCCCTCAATTCCCCAATCCCCCCTATCGTTTCATCGTCGAACGGCCTTCGAATAGTGCGCCTTCCTTTATATCGATGGATTGGGCCGTGCAGTCTCCCATCAGCTTGCCGGAAGACTGGATCTGGAGTTGCTTGCGGGCCGTGACATTGCCGTGGATTTCTCCCTGAATGACGACATTATCGGCTTCGATATCAGCTTCGACAATACCGGTCGGGCCAATGTAAATATCGCCGGTCAGTTTGACGGATCCTTTGAGTTGGCCCTCGATCTGCAGGTTTTCGTCGCCTTGAATGTCCCCCTCGAGTCTTACTTCTTGGCTCAATATAGAGGTGGTACTGCCGGTGTTGCCTTTTTCCATGTACATGTCTCCTTCAAATGGGTTGCTTGACCCCAACCCGGCGAAGCCGGAAATGAATATTGTAAATTGAAGATTTATGGTATCGCTTCAGTTCAGGTTTCAGATTTCGGGTGTCAGGGAAGCGAGGTGCTAAGTCCTGACACCTGAACACTTGTATGAAACTTCATTTAAAGCGAACCGCAGAATATCGAATATCGAATGTCGAAGGGTGGAATCGCTTCGCTCAGTCTTTTTATAAAATAGACCGTTCGACAAAAAAGCTCACGACAAGCCGTTCGACAAAAAAGCTCACGACAAGCCGTTCGACAAAAAAGCTCACGACAAGCCGTTCGACAAAAAAGCTCACGACAGGCCGTTCGACAAAAAAGCTCACGACAAGCCGTTCGACACAAAAGCTCACGACAGGCCGTTCGACACAAAAGCTCACGACAGGCCGTTCGACAAAAAGCTCACGACAGGCAGAATACATTCCTTCGACATTCGACATTCATTATTCGATATTCGATATTCGCTTTTTCAAAGTTTTTTTTCGATTAGACCGGCATTTTTTGGCCGGCGGCAACGCTGACACCTGAAACCTACCGCTCTTACAACATGTTGTCAGAAAAAAGGAGCTAAGGGCCTAAGTTCACCACCCAGGATTATCCGGCCTCAGGCGCGGCAGGCTTCGGCTCCGGTTCCGGGCTCATCCGGAGTTCTCCGTCAAAGAAGGCCCCATCCTGGATCGATATCTTGGGCGTCACCAGGCGGCCTTTGATCGAAGCTGCCGTATCAAGCAGTATTCTTCCACTTGCCACAATCGTACCTTCCAAACTGCCGTTGAAGGTAACATCCGTAGCTTGAATGTCACCCTTTATCACGGCACCCTGGGCGACTTCCATTCGGCCCTTTATATCAAGGGCACCCTCAAAGGTTCCTAAAATGAATAGACTGCATTCACCGGAGAGGTTCCCGTTTATTTTTAAATTTTTGCCCAGATAGGTTGTCTGTACGGCGCTGGTCCGGGTCCGTTCGTTTGCTTTGCTTTTAGGCGCGGTTTTTTGCTGCTCCGCGGGAACTTCCCTCTTTGATTTAGCGCCTTGGCCGCCGCGAGGGGTTGCTGTGGACTCCTTGTTACCAAATAAAGACATTCATCCACTCCTTTATCAATGTGGTTGAAATTCAACAGATCTTTAACGTGATCTGGTCAGATTTTAATATTATGGTTGATACGGGAATTAGGGTTTAGACATGCAAATTAGGAACTCTACTTTTGAAAAGCGATTAATCCAAAAACCGGGTTTCCGTTCATGCACTCGTTAACTACAATATATAGTATATATGTCAAAAAGTAAAAAAAAAATTGAAAAATCTGGCATTTAGGTTTAGACATGATTTGACGACCAACCGATAATCCATCCCAGCGCATGCAGTCGCAGTGACCGTAACTTGGTCCTGGGATGGTGAATATATGTAAAATCAGCATATACAGACTGATCCTGTTTTTATTCCTATGACATCTCGAGTAATAATTTGGGATTTTGGATTTCGGATTGAGGGAATCGCTACGCTCTATCAATTATAATAGATAGAATGCCTTAAATCCAAAATCTGAAATCCGAAATCCAAATTCTATAATCACCCTCAACTTTTAGCGGAACAAACATGGGAGGTGCAGCATGCATAGATTACTCCTTTTACTGGGCATCCTGACGCTCCTCCCCGTTTCTCTGGCGGCGGAGGTGGTTCAGGATAACCCCGAGTTCAAAGCAGCCCGCGCTAATTTGGTTAGATCCACGATCAAAGGCCGGGGCATAACCGATCCACCGGTCCTGGCGGCAATGGGGGCCGTGATGCGGCACTGCTTCGTGCCCAACAGCATCATTAAATCGGCCTACGCCGACACGGCGCTTCCTATCGGTGAGGGCCAGACAATCTCCCAGCCCTACGTCGTGGCCCTGATGACCGCCAGTTTAGCACTTGATGCGACCCAGCGCGTGCTCGAGATCGGGACCGGTTCCGGCTACCAGGCGGCCGTCCTGGCAAATATCGTCAATACCGTTTACTCCATCGAAATCAAGAGAAAACTGCACCTGAAATCCACCAAGCTGCTGAAAGACCTCGGGTACGGCAACATTGTTACCCGTCACGGGGACGGCTATTTCGGCTGGCAGGATGCGGCCCCCTTTGATGCCATCATGATCACCGCCGCCGTCAACCATATTCCACCGCCCCTGCTGAAGCAACTCAAAGACGGCGGCCGTCTCATCCTGCCCCTCGGCAATCCGTTCTCGTATCAGAATCTGACCCTCGTCACCCGGCAGGGAAATGAGTTTACGACCCGCCAGATTACGGGGGTGCTGTTTGTGCCCATGACGGGGGTTGCGTTGGATAAGTAAAAACCCGAGCACAGAGAACCCGGCTTTGGTGCACCTCGGAGGGAGGATGAAAGTGGGAACCACAACCAGCAGGTGTCAGGAATGGTTTTTTACTGACACCTGAAACCTCCTATGAAACATGAATCTTTGTGCTATTTTCGTAACGTAGGGCGGGCCACCGTGCCCGCCAAAACCGGTCGGCACGGACTTCGGCGAGCTCAGCCGAGCCGTGGCCGACCCTACGTTGTCATATGAACAATGTTTCTAACATTGATCAGACTGGCCGTTTTTTCGCCAGAGGCCTCACTCGTGTGAAACTACGTCTAAATTAATCCCAAATAGGGTATTTGAATCGTCCTCGTCGTCGTACTCGTCCTCGTACTCGAAACTGAATGCGGTTCAAAAGCATCGAGGACGAGCACGAGTACGAAACGTCGGATGCGCTTATGTGATACTTCGCCGATACGGCACAGTTTCTTTATCCGATTTGACCGGCCGTTTGTTTGGCCGGCGGCAGCGCGGACACCTGAAACCACAAATAGCTTGGACAGATGGCATGGCCGATTGTCTCTAACTTGGCCCAAAAATCAACTTTACTCTCAGTCCTCGTTACTCCGTCCTGATGAGCAGGTTTACTTCAAAATTCGGTACTCGGCATTCGCAATTCAATATTCTCTTGCCGGCTGTATTTATGGTCTCCCTGGCGGCCCTGGCCTTCGAAGTGCTGCTGACCCGGGTGTTTTCCATTGGGCAGTGGAATCACCTGTCATTTATGGTGATCAGCATCGCCCTTTTCGGATTCGCTGGCAGCGGTACTTTTTTAAGTCTGCTCGCCTTCCGCCAAAGGGCCTGGGTGCAGAAAATACAGTCCCGCAAGGGCATTGCCGGTGTTCTCTGCCTGTACTCGATGTCAGCCTTTTTTTCCTTTATGGTGCTAAACCATCTGCCGCTGGACTATTTTCGGCTCGCGGTGGAGCCCATGCAATTGCTCTATTTATCGACGGCCTATCTGGTGCTGGCCCTGCCCTTTTTTTTTGCCGGGATGCTGATATCCGCCGCCTACATGGCAGTTCCGGAAAAAACCGCAATGGTTTATTTTGCTTCCATGACCGGTTCTGCCCTCGGCGCGGCGGCACCGATTTTACTGCTGCCCCGGGCCGGTGAAGGAAAACTCATCCTGATATCGGCCCTGGTGCCACTGTTGCCCGCCATGCTGGCAACCGCCCTGCCCTGTTTAAAAAAAACTGAAAACAAATATCGCGACCGGTGGCATTGGGTTCCGGTGGCCGGGGGTGTTACATGTATTTTCGCCGCGCTGTGTTTAGCGGATCCGGCGGGATGGAATTTGACCCGCATAAAGCCCTCCCCTTACAAAGCGCTTTCCCAGATAATGCAATTTCCGCAAACCCGCATCATCGCAAGCCAAACCGGTATCCGGGGTCGAATCGACCGGATCAAGACCCCTTATCTGCGCTACGCGCCCGGTTTGAGCCTTAAATACACCGACGCCCTGGCCGGACAAGACGCCGTCTATAAAGACGCCGACAATCAGTTCGTACTCTATGATATCAACAACCCGGGACAGATCCGGTTTGCCGAATTCCTGCTGTCTTACGGCGCCTATTACCTGAATCCCGCACCTGATAGTGTTTTACTGTTCGCAGCGGGCGGGGGCTCGTCCATACCCAGTGCCGCAGCCTCCGGTGCCGCCCAAATTAGCATCGTGGAGCCATCCCCGCAGATTGCCGGAATATTGGAAAAGCACTACCCCTGGCAAATCATCAACCAAAATCCCAGGGTATTTCTAGCCCGGGAAGATATGGGCTACGATATCATTCATATTGAAAATTGGGGAACTTCAATTCCGGGTGCCGACGCCCTGAATCAGGAGCACCTGCTCACCATCGAGGCCTTCGTTGAATACCTGAATCATTTAAAACCGGGCGGATTGGTGACGGTATCCCGCAAGCTGCTGCTGCCGCCGTCGGACTCCCTGCGGCTTTGGGGGACGGCCTATGAAGCCTTAAAACGGACCGGCATCGACAGCCCTGCCGGGCATCTGGCAGTGTTGCGCAATTTCGACACATTCAGCCTGATCGTCTCCAAGACAATCATTGATCCCGGCCGCTTGGCTGAATTTGCCAAGATCCGAAATTTTGACCTGGTTAATCTGCATGGCATGGATCCGGATGTGGTGAATCGATTCAATCAATTCGACGAACCCTACCACTTTGCGGAAATCACCCGGCTGGCAGAAAGTTATCGGACCGGGCGCCAGCACGATTTTTTCCGGGATTACCTGCTCGATGTGGCCCCCCAGTCGGACAAACGGCCGTTTCCCGGTCGTTTTCTGAAGTGGTCCACGGTCGATAGGCTTTTTCGCAGCCTGGGCAAACGAATTTATGCCCTGTTTATGTCCGGTGAAATAGTGGTCGCGGTCGTCTTTGTCGAAGCCTTGGTCATTAGTCTGGTGTTGTTGATCATCCCCCTGTTGGTGAGCACCCGGGGCATTCAAAAGCCGAAAATAGCCCGAAGCACTTACTTTTTTGCCGTCGGGGCCGGCTTTATGCTGGTCGAAATTTTTTTCATCAAGCGGTTCATCATCCTGGTGGGCGATCCGGTCATCAGCTTTACGCTGGTGTTGGCGGGTTTCCTTTTTTTCTCGGGTCTGGGGGCGATCTGGGGGAATAAATACGAGTTGCGGAGTCTCCGGCGCCTGCTGGCCCTGCTGATCGTCGTCCTGATTCTGGAGACAATTTTATTTGAACTGCTCCTGCCCTCTATCCTGCGGACAGCGACCGTCTGGCAATACGTTGTAATGCTTCTGTTTCTGCTGCCGGCCGGTTTCCTGATGGGGCTGCCCTTCCCGCTCGGGATGCGCTATCTCCTCGACACCCCGGTCCAGCGCGCCTACGCCTGGTCGGTCAACGGCTGCGCCTCGGTTCTGTCCGCCATCGCCGCAGCCCAGATCGCAATCAGCTGGGGCATACCGCAGGTTGCGGCGGCGGGGGTGATTGCGTATATGGTGGCGTTGGGGACAATAAAAAAGATATAGGGTGGAAGGTGTAGAAAAGCGAACCGCAGAACCGCAGAATATCGAATATCGAATATCGAATGTTGAAGGGTGGAATCGCTTCGCTCTGACTTTTTAAAAAAAAGACCGCACTGATGATCCTTTCCCGAAATTCAATCATGGGATTTTTTCTTGCCTGTTTTTGCTGTTCTTATGCTGGTGACAAATATCGAGATTAATTCGTTATTCTCTATAATCAGAGAGTCAAGTATAGATCCCGGTTTAATTAGCTTGGCTCTGACAATCATTTGCAGCCAAACTCGCGTTTCACGCAGCTCCTTGAGGCAAACTTTCATTTTGTGGATGAAATCAGCCCTGGATTCGGCACTCTGAGCTTCCCCATAATTGGGCGCAGGAGAGGTGCCACAACGGATGATTTGTCCGGCAACATGATTCGCCACCTTTGTATTCGGCAAGAATTCAGACAACTGAATTATTCGAACAGCAAAGTCGATTAATCGGTCTTCAAGATCATAGGTTTTATTCTCAGTCATTCTATTTTCCTATTCGATGTAATTTTTATAAAATGATAGTATTCCTTCCTTCGACATTCGATATTCGTTATTCGATATTCTGCGGTTCGCTTTTCTATATGTTCCTTCATTCTTCAATATTCGACATTCATTTTTTTTTCGCCACCTACCAATCATCATCCTCCTCCTCCCATTCCTCATATATCTTTTTACGGCGTCGCAGATATCGGATAAAGCCGAAAAACGTCAACACGGCAGCCAGAAAAAAAATGATGGCGTAAAGATGGCTGGCCAAAAAAATCAGCCAGGGGGGGGGTGCTTGCCAGATCGTCGAGCCATTCTGCCTCCAATTGCTCCAGGGAAATGCCCAGGCTGCCCGGCAGCGCTGTTTCGACCGTTTCGCCGTTTTTCAGATAATCCAGCATCTCCAGGATTGCCCGGGCGCCATACTGACGGTCGATGTAATTGATCACGCTCTTGCTTTGTTCATAGGCCAGTATCAAGGATGCCTTGTTCAGGGGAAAGCGATCGGCCAATTTATTCAAGGGTATGATCCGACCCGCCATGACAGCGGCATCGAGCCCCGACCAGCCTTGATTGACAAATATTTCTCCGATACCGTCACTGGCCCACTGGCACACCCCCTCATCGATCCATTTGGGAAGATTCTCCCGCCTGATGTGGTGGTGCAGGAGCAGATGGCCCAACTCGTGTTTCAGGGTTGTGCTGAGTGTAAATGGATGGGTGTTCATTCTGGAATAGTCAATGACAATCAGGTTCTTATGCGGCACGGCAAAGGCAACAAAAAGGCTTTTGCGGGTCAGCCTCCGGAAAGATTGGGTGTCTTTCACCAGAACCACCTGCGGCCTGGTATAAAGCTGCCACCCGAAAAATTCTTCCAGGTCCGCTTTGAGTCCGGTGTATAGCCGGACAACCTCGGCGGCCGCACCGGCAAGCGGCTCTTCATAGACAACCACGACTTGGTCGGTTTCCATTATCAGGGGCTGCGCCGCAGCTGCAGGTTGCAGGAGATAAAGCGCAGCGAAGCCGATTATTACTGACAGGTATTTTATCATAGTTGAATTTATAAGCACTTTTTGTCTATTTATTGAAATCAAATCATGTTTGCGCATGATTTATGCTGTAGCCAGATTGAATATGTTAGGACTGCTATCGATTTAAATAAAAAACACAGAGCGACCTGTCGGGTCGTAGCCGAAGGCGAAGCCTGAAGCGATTCAACAAATATTCAATCTTCGATATTCAATCTTCAATTCCGGCTTGCCCGGGTCGAGGTTGATGGCATCATTGAAAAATGGCAAACCATACTGAATCCAACCATAATTAGCCATGTTTATTTCGTAAAAAAACCCTTTTGTTTCCTAATTGTAAACATTGAGAACCCGCCAAATCTTTTTTAACGCTCGCTTGCCGGATAACTGTCTGAGTTTAAAAGTTATTGCAGAATTTTCGATTTTATCTGAACATTGTTCTGATTAAGCCATTATTAATTCTTGACAATTCAACTCGAAACAAGTAGTAAACTCCGTTAATCATTGTCGATAAAATATGAAAACGCCCCCAATTTTAAATGGCGATAATTATTTTTTGTTCTGTTTCTTGCTGGATAACATTTCCTCCAATTATTAAACCGACCCTGCGGGTATTGGCTGCCTGCTCCTTGACTGGACTAAATGATAAAAATGATCATTGAAGCCGAAATCGGAATAAGAATTCGCCGCTATCGCCTCCAGAACAATTATACCCTGCAGGAACTGGCAGACAAAACCGGTTTTTCCAAAGGCTATCTCTCAAAGGTTGAAAAATCCGGCAAAGCCCCGCCGGTGGCAACCCTCAGCGTCATTGCCAGGGAATTGGGCGTCTCCGTCTCGGTAATCCTGGGCGAGGAAACCATAAAAGATTCAATTTGTCTGGTCAGGCAAAATGAACGAATGTTGATGGCCAAAACCGGGGAAGAATTCGGCTATGCCTACGAAGCCCTGGCCAACCCCTATCCGAACAAGCACATGGAGCCGTTTATCCTGACCTATCCTTCGGATGACGCACTCAAACATACATTTCAACACGACGGTGAAGAAATGCTGTTTGTGCTTCAAGGACATATGCGGTTTAAATACGGCAACAGCGAATTCGTACTTGACAAGGGCGACTGTATTTATTTTGATTCGAGCGTGGCCCATACCGGTGAACCCATAGGCGACGAGCCGCTGAAAACTCTAATCGTCCTTTATTCCGGGAGTCCTAAAGGTCCGTCGAATTTTGAACAAATCAAACGCAGAATCGTCGCACAGCAAAAGTAGAACCCGAAGTATTGTATTTTACATGGCAGCTCTGATATTACGGCAGCAGCAGGAAAGGAGGTGCGGATTCTCCGAATTACTGCACCCTGGAAGATAATATCATCAGGGTGGCGAATGTTTTATTGGCATCGGAAGAGAAATGCTTTCTATGACCGGCATGGAGCTGGTCAATTTGATAATTTCAAACCGGAATTTCTGCAATTCAATACAAATGTTCAACCGACGAAAGGAGACAGTTATGAAGTTTAGAAAATTATTTTTAATTCTGGCAAGTGCTGCAGTTTTTGTTTTTGTTTGCGGACCCGCAATGGCGGCGGACACCATCAAAATTGCATACATCGATCCACTTTCCGGGGGATTTGCAAATGTGGGGGATGCCGGTCATAAGCATTTTCAATACATGGCGGATCTGATCAACGCCAAAGGGGGTGTGCTGGGCGGCAAAAAATTTGAAATCGTGCCGTTCGACAATAAAATCAGTGCCAAAGAAAGCCTGATTCAGCTCAAGGCCGCCATCGACCAGGGAATCAGATTCATTACCCAAGGCAATGGTTCCAGTGTAGCCGGGGCGCTGATCGAAGCCGTCAACAAACACAATAAACGCAACCCCGATGATCTGGTCGTGTATTTCAATTATGCGGCGGTCACGCCGGCCTTCACCAATGAAAAATGCAGCTTCTGGCATTTCCGCTTCGATGCCCATGTCGAGATGAAGATGGCCGCTATCACCGATGCGATCCTGGGGGATAAATCCATCAAGAAAGTCTATCTCATCAACCAGGATTATGTTTTCGGACATTCGGTCAGAGATGTCGCCCTGAGGATGCTGAAGGAGAAACGGCCCGACATCGAGATCGTCGGCAATACCCTGCATCCCATCATCAAAGTCAAAGACTTCTCACCCTACATTGCCAAAATCCAGGCTTCCGGCGCCGATTCCGTCATCACCGGCAACTGGGGCGCGGATATGTCGCTGCTGGTTAAAGCCGGCAAGGATGCCGGACTCAAGGTGCAGTACTTCACCTTTTACGGCGGCGGACTGGGCTCTCCGGCCGCGATCGGCAAGGCCGGCGAAGGCGTCGTCAAACAGGTGACCGAGTGGCACAATGCCCTGTCCGTTGAAGAGAAACAGCCGGATGATGAAGCCTTTTATCTGGATTACCACAAAAAATATTCCAATGACGGGGCCCAGCCCTATTATTACGGGCGTGTCCGGACCATGATGGAGATGCTTGTCAAAGCCTTTGACAAGGCCGGCAAAGCCGACCCCACAGCCGTCGCTTTCGCCCTCGAGGGTATGGAGCACGACACCCACTACGGCAAAGTCGTCATGCGGGCCGAAGACCATCAGCTGATCCAACCGCTGTATATTTCCACGATGACCAAAGTCGGTACCCAGGGCGTCAAGTATGATGTTGAAAATACCGGGTTGGGATGGAAAACCGACTTCCGCGTTGAAGCCGATGCCACGGCATTGCCGACCACTTGCGAGATGAAACGGCCTAAAATGTAGCCGTCTGCTGTAAAGTCGCACTGAATTCCGTCCGCCCCGCCATTTCGGGCGGACGGTTTTTAGCGGTCCTGGAGGTTTCAGGTGTCAGGTTTCGGTTGTCGGGGAACTGAGGTCCTAAATCCCTGACACCTGAACACTGACACCTGAAACCTTTTAATATTAATGCATATGGTAACATCGACAAAAAATTGTCGATACTATTTCGCTAAGGTGTTGGAAGTTCCCAACTAATTTTATTAAACTGTGAGAGTAGATTAATGCTGGAATACATCGTTTTTTCAATTATCAACAGCCTGCTGTACGGAATGCTCCTGTTCATGCTTTCCAGCGGACTGACGCTGATCTTCAGCATGATGGGGGTGCTTAATTTTGCCCATGCCAGCTTCTTCATGCTGGGGGCCTATTTTGCCTATCAAATCAGTTTTTTTGTCGGTTTCTGGCCGGCCCTGATCGTCGCGCCGCTCATTGTCGGCGTCCTGGGCGCCGGGGTGGAACGCTACGGCCTCAGAACCGTACACAAATACGGACACGTGGCGGAATTGCTGTTCACCGTGGGCCTGGCTTACCTGATCGAAGAGTCCGTGAATCTCATCTGGGGGCGCAGTGCCATGGATTATCGCATACCGGAGATATTGGATTTTCCGCTGTTGACCCTTTTCACCACCGATTTATCGGCCTACCGGGTCTTCATGCTGGTCATCTCCGTGGGAATGTTCGTCGTACTGTTCATGGTCTTAACGCGCACCCGCATCGGTCTGATCATTCAGGCGGCCCTGACCCATCCTGACGGCGTCAGTGCCCTGGGCCATAATGTGCCGGGGGTATTTATGCTGGTGTTTGGCGGCGGCTCGGCTCTGGCCGGTTTGGCAGGCGTTCTCGGAGGCAACTACCTGATCACCGAACCCGCCATGGCGGCGCAGTTGGGACCGATTGTCTTTGTGGTCGTGGTGGTGGGGGGTATGGGATCGTTGACCGGCGCATTTGTCGCATCTTTGCTGCTCGGTGCCCTGCAAACCTTTGCAGTGGGCATCGAATTCTCATTGAGCGATCTATTGGCCCTGTTCGGTGTAACCCTCGACAGCAGCGGTCTGTTGCGAGATATTTGGCGCATCCAGGTATCCCACACCGGTCCGATTTTGCCGTACTTCTTTCTGGTATTAATGCTGATGTTCCGCCCGAAGGGCCTGATGGGGAAACGCGAATCATGAACACTGAAAACTCGAAAAGTAAAAACACCACCCTTTACCATATTCAGCGTTATGGCATCTGGATCGCCGCAGGGCTGCTTACCTGCGTGCTGCCGTTTATATTCCGTTCCGGCTTTGCCCTGTCTATGATGAGCCAGATGGGAATTGCCATTATCTTTTCCCTTTCCTACAATATGCTTTTGGGACAGGGCGGCATGCTCTCTTTCGGGCATGCGGTCTTTTACGGCCTGGGCGGCTTTATCAGCATCCACGCCCTCAATATCGTTATGGACGGGGAACTGCCGGTGCCGGTTGAACTGATGCCGCTGTTCGGCGGAATCGGCGGATTTCTCTTCGGCATTGTCTTCGGCTGGATCTCGACCAAACGGGCCGGTACCACATTTGCTCTGATTTCGCTGGGCATCGGAGAAATGATTGCAGCCTGTTCGCTAATGCTGCCGAGTTTTTTCGGCGGCGAAGAGGGCATCTCCGGCGATCGCATGCTGGAGGTTTCCCTGACCGGTTTTGAATTCGGCAAACAAATTGAGGTTTATTACCTGATCGGCTTTTGGATGCTGCTATGCACGGCTTTGATGTACCTGCTGACCCAGACTCCCTTGGGGCGCGTCGCCAATGCCGTGCGTGACAACCCGGAGCGCACGCCTTTCATCGGCTATGATATTCACCGCGTGCGGACACGGCAGTATGCCCTGGCCGCCTTTTTTGCCGGCATTGCCGGGGGATTGTTTGCCATCAACTATGAAATCGTTACGGCTGAAACGGTTGGTGCCCTCGAGTCCGGCAATGTTTTGATGATGACCTACATCGGCGGGGTCGGCCACTTTTTCGGCCCGATCCTGGGTGCCGTGCTGGTGACCTTTATGCAAATTTCCCTGGCCAATATCACCCACGCCTGGCTGCTTTATTTCGGGCTGCTCTTCATGGGAATGGTGCTGTGGGCGCCCAACGGTCTGGCGGGTATTATCATGCTCCACGAGCCGGTCTGGAATGCCGGTTTGACCCGCAGGCTGCTGCCGGCTTATGCCAAGGCCGCCTTGCCGACCATATTGTTATTCCTGGGAATAATGATTCTAATTGAAATCAATTACCACCTTTCATTGAGCATCGATCCGGACAAACCCATGCATCTATTCGGGATCCAGTTTTATGCCCAATCCCCGATTGCCTGGGCCATATCCATCCTGTTGATAATCATCGGATTTTGGCTTTTCCGTCGCGCCGCCAAATTGGTTAATCTCAGCTGGCAGGACATAACCTATGAAATGAAGAAAGGGCTTCGATGATGGCGGAAATCGCACTCAAATTAGTTGATGTCCATAAAAGCTTCGGCAACAGCAAAATAATTAACGGCGTCAACCTGGATATATTGAAAAACGAACGGCATGCCATCATTGGCCCCAATGGCGCTGGAAAATCGACGCTGTTCAATCTCATCAGCGGCTTCTATGAAGTCACTGCGGGCCGTATCGAACTCGATGACAAGACCATCACCAACAAGCAGCCGCATCAAATCAACCGCGTCGGCCTTTGCCGCAGTTTCCAGGTCACTAATATATTCCCCAAGATGACCGTCTTTGAAAATATCCGCTGCGCCCTCCTGTGGCCCATGGGCTATCGCTACTCATTCTGGCATTTGTGCGGCAGGCTGAAGCGTTTGAATGAGAAAACTGAAGAAATTCTGGAAAAAATCCATATGAGCGATCGCCGGCACATACCGGCCGGCCTGCTGGCCTACGCCGAGCAGCGGGCGCTGGAGATCGGCATTACGATCGCCGGCGATGCCGACGTGATTCTGCTCGATGAACCGACGGCCGGCATGAGCCACAGCGAAACCGATCGCGCCGTCGAATTAATTCGCAATGTAACAAGCGACAAAACCTTGATTGTAGTGGAGCATGACATGGGAGTGGTATTTGACCTGGCCGACCGAATTTCGGTGCTGGTGTACGGCGATATTATTGCAACCGATGTTCCCGACAGCATACGAAATAATGCTCAAGTTCAGGAAGCCTATCTGGGAAAGGAGGTTGCCTAGATGCTGGAAGTAAAAGACCTGCACGCTTATTACGGCCGCAGTCACATTCTGCAGGGTGTCAATTTGAATGTCGGCAACGGTGAAATCGTCAGCCTGCTGGGACGCAACGGCGTCGGCCGTTCCACCACCTGCAAGACAATTATGGGACTGGTTCCGCCAGAGGGTACGATTACCTATCAAGGCGAAAAGATCAGCGGCCTCAAACCCCATGTCATTGCACGCAAGGGAATCGGGTTTGTGCCGGAAGATCGCTGGATATTCCCGGGTTTGACCGTGCTGCAAAATCTTCAATTGGGTTCAAAAAGTCGAATCCCAAAAGGCCGCTGGAGTATTGACGATATATTTGAATTGTTTCCCAAACTCGGCGAACGATCCAATGTGCAGGGTGGCCTGATTTCCGGGGGCGAACAGCAGATGCTGACCATGTGTCGCACGCTGATGGGCGACCCCAATTTTATCATGATCGACGAGCCCACCGAAGGCCTGGCACCGAAACTGGTGGAACAGGTCGGACGGCTGATCGAAGAAATCGCCCAGCGCGGTATTTCCGTGTTGCTGGTCGAACAGAAACTGAACATCGCCTTAAAAATATCCCAACGCTTATACATCATGGGCCATGGCCAAATTGTCTTTGAAGGCAGCCCGGAAGACCTCAAAGCCGATGAGTCCATCCGCAAGGAATGGCTGGAGGTGTAGGCAAATGACGAATGTCGAATGACTAATGACGAATTAAGGAATCCTATCGATTTTAGTTTCTAAATTGACAGAGCGCAGCGATTCCATTTAAACAAATAACTAATCAACCAATCAACTAATTAGTGCCTGAACGAAAAGTGGCCGTTTTTCCAGTTAGCCCGGCCGCTAATTATCACTCATTAAATTACTGCCGTTCAAAACGATGGCGAACAATAGCAAATCAATATTTAGCAGCGTTTTCTCTAAA
>Ga0209678_1000074_pt1 | contig 41595 bp, 38 predicted proteins | sample WorMetilvaeELBA1_FD_187404 | JGI IMG/M metagenome (GOLD analysis project Ga0209678, IMG submission 187404) | Marine gutless worms symbiont microbial communities from Max Planck institute for Marine Microbiology, Germany - Olavius ilvae ELBA.1... ...
ATCTCTGGCTACCCAAAAAATTTACAGTGACCGCCCGAGTTATAGAGTTGGGCAGGCGAGCGAGCTTCACCCTTCGGGCTCGCTCACCTGCCCAGCATCTATCTCTCGTAATGGTACCAGTTTCATACGAGAGAATCGACGAAATTGGCCTTTCGAATAACAAATAACCAAAAACTTTTATCGATTGAGCCGTGGCTCAATGGCGGGAGGCAACATGGGCAAAAGAGTATTGAAAACCAAACTTTGTGACATGCTGGGAATTGAATACCCGATTTTGAGTGCCGGAATGGGTCCGACGCTGATTGGCGAAAATACCGGTGCTCCGGTTGAGTTGGTTGTCGCGGTTTCGGAAGCCGGCGGCATGGGCGTGCTGGGCGGCAGCGGCTACACGGTGGATGAACTCCAGCAAGCGATCCGGGAAATCAAAAAACAAACCGACAAACCCTATGGCGTTGATCTCCTTCTGCCCAAGTACCTGGACCTCAAAGGCGGGATCGGCGGTACGGATGCCCAGGAACTGCCGCTGAACGAAGTATTGAAAACCATTCCCCGGCCGCATCGGGAATGGATAAATAAAATCAAGCAGGAAATGGGATTGCCGGATGTCGACATTATGATCCGCAGAAATACCACCACCATGTTCCCGAAGGAATCAATCCAGGTGTGCCTCGAAGAAAAAGTGCCGCTATTTTGCGCCGGTCTGGGGAATCCGGGATTTATGGTTGCCGAGGCCCATGCGGCGGGGATGAAAGTGCTCGGGATCACCGGCAATGCCAAAAACGCCAAGCGCATGGCAGATTCCGGCATCGATTTGCTGGTGGCCCAGGGACACGAAGGCGGCGGGCACACCGGCCGGATTGGCACCATGGTGTTGCTGCCGGCGGCCATCGATGCCGCTTCCCCGGTGCCCGTTTTGGCGGCCGGCGGCATCGGCGACGGGCGCGGACTGGCGGCAGCGCTGGCCATGGGATGCATCGGGGCCTGGGTCGGCACCCGTTTTCTGGCCACCAACGAAGGCGGCGCGCTGGATATAAACAAACAAAAAATTGTCCAGTCAACGGATGAAGGAACCCGCGTCAGCACGGCCTACACCGGCAAGACCTTGCGCGCCAGCTATAACCAGTTTCACGAGCTGTGGGACAATTCCGGCCTCGAGCCCCTGCCCTTCCCGACCCAGGTACTCATTTCCTCGGCCCTGCTGGCCAGATTCGTGGAAGCCAATAAAGCTGATTTTGTCGGCGGACTGGCAGGCCAGGTTTCGGGGATCATCAAAGAAATTAAACCGGCCGCCCAGGTGTTGGAGGAGATGGTCGAGGAGGCGGCGGATATTCTTACGAGGAAATTGCCGGAGAGAGTTAAAGTGACATAAGGTTTCAGGTGTCGGGTGTCAGGTGACAGAGACCAGACGACAGATGACAGAGGTCAGAAGACAGAGGACAGAGGACAGAGGTCAGAAGACAGAGGTCAGAGGTCAGAAGACAGAGGTCAGAAGACTGAGGACAGAGGTCAGATGACAGAGATCAGAAGACAGAGGTCAGAAGACAGAGGACAGAGGTCAGAAGACAGAGGTCAGAAGACAGAGGACAGAAGACAGAGGTCAGATGACAGAGGTCAGAAGACAGAGGACAGAGGTTAGAAGACAGAGGTCCGATGACAGAGGTCAGAAGACAGAGGACAGAGGTTAGAAGACAGAGGTCAGATGACAGAGGTCAGATGACAGAGGACAGAGGTTAGAAGACAGAGAACAGAAGACAGAGGTCAGAAGATTGAAGTCGGAAGTGGCAATTTGGACGTCGGAAAACAGGAGATGGGAAGGTGGGAAGGTGAGACGGTGGGAGCGGCTTTTGCTTGTGTTTGCATCCCGCTTTCAGGCGGGGCATCCCGCTGTCATCAAAGCGCGGCAGCCGCGAATGGTCGATAGCTTTGCGTACCGAATAATTTTGATAGTCGGCGGGCCTCGACACGACTGAACTTTTCGCAGCCTTGCCCGCCGGATTCGGATTATCGCCCACCCTATAGTATGGTCGGCACAGAGTCCGAACCTACTTATTTGTCTTCACCTTCTCAACTTCTCACCCTCTCAACTTCCTACCTTCTGTCTGTTTTCCGTCCTCTGTCTTCTTCCATCTGTCCTCTGACCTCTGTCCTCTGACATCTGTTATCTGTTTTCCGTCAACGCCGCCACACCCGGCAGGGTTTTGCCTTCCATGAATTCCAGCGAAGCGCCGCCGCCGGTGGACACGTGTGATACTTTGTCCGCGACGCCGGCCTTATCGACCGCCGAAGCCGAATCGCCGCCGCCGATCACCGTGGTGGCTCCGAGGGCGGTCACTTCCGCAAGCAGCTCAGCGACAGCATAAGTACCCTTGGCGGTTGCCGGAATCTCGAATACCCCCATGGGTCCGTTCCAGACCACGGTACGGGCCGCCGACAGAATCGCGCGAAATTTTTCAATAGACCGGCTTCCTATATCGAGACTCTCCCAATCGGCCGGGATGGCATCGGTGCCGACCTGCTGCAACTCTCCTATTTTGCGGCCGTCAAAATCAAAAAAATCAGTGACCTGGCAATCGACAGGGAGCACAATCTTATCGCCGCCCCGGTTTAGTAGATCTTTGGCAAATTCAACCTTGTCGGCCTCCAGCAAGGATTTTCCGATCTCATAACCCTGGGCTTTGAAAAAGGTGTAAGCCATTCCGCCCCCGATGATCACCTGGTCCACTTTGGGCAGCAGATGGGTCAGAACATCAATTTTGCCCGAAATTTTGGCCCCCCCGAGAATAGCCACAAACGGCCGGGCCGGATTTTCGATGACCTTGCCCAGATAATCCAGCTCCTTCATCAAAAGATAGCCTGCCGCACACTGTTCGAAAAAATGCGTCACACCCTCGGTGGAAGCGTGGGCCCGGTGGGCTGTACCGAAGGCGTCATTGACGTACAGATCTCCAAGACCGGCGAGGTCTTCGGCAAAAGCGGCGTCATTTTCCGTTTCTGCTTGGTAGTAGCGAAGATTTTCCAGCAGGAGAATGTCCCCTTTTTCGAGCCTGGAGACCGCCTCCTCAACCGCGGCACCGATGCAGTCATCGGCAAAGGCAACCTCCTTATCCAGCAATTTGCTCAAAACTGCGGCACAGGGTTTCAGCGACATTTCCGGCACCCGCCGGCCTTTTGGCCGCCCAAGATGAGACATCAGAATCAATTTGCCGCCGTTTTCGACGATATATTTGATAGTCGGCAATGCGGCTTTAATGCGTTTGTCATTGGCGACCTGGCCGTTTTCCAGCGGCACGTTAAAATCAACCCGCATCAGGACCCGCTGGCCCGGCAGATTTAAATCCTCGACCGTTAGTTTGCTCATCGTATTCTCCCCCCAATAATTGAATATTTTCGAATGAATATTGAATATTTAAGGACCGCCTTCGGCGGAGCAATTATAAATCTCGTTCTATCTTTTCCCACTTTGGCTCGCCTGAGCCTGTCGAAGGCCGCATTCCGATTTCCCACTTCAAGCTATTCCTACTCCAATTATCTGTCCTAAAACTTCTGTCCTCTGTCATCTGACCTCTGTTCTCTGTCATCTGACCTCTGTTCTCTGTCATCAGACCTCTGTTCTCTGTCATCTGACTTCTGTCCTCTGTCGTCTGACCTCTGTTCTCTGCCATCTGACCTCTGTTCTCTGTCATCTGACCTCTGTCCTCTGTCATCTGACCTCTGTTCTCTGTCATCTGTTCTCTGAACTCTGCCATCTGCCTTCTGACACCCGAAACCTTGTATGAAACTTCAGCTAACCGGATAACAGAAAAAAATTGAACATCGAACATTGAACATCGAACGTTCAACATCGAATAATGAATTCTGTCAATTAAAAACAACTGGGCAAAGCCAATTCACCCCTTGAAATTATTCTTATCAGCATTCAGCGTTTTGTTGATCTAAAAAAGCGACAGAGCGCAGCGTCATCCATATTGGACGTTCGATGTTGAGCGTTCGATGTTGGACGTTTATAAGTTTCTTTTCCGATTAGACCGGCCGCTTGTATGCCGGCGGCTTGGCTGACACCTGAAACCTTCAAAATTTCAGTAAACTCAGCACTAACAGCCAATAGTCAATTCAACCGTCACAGGAATCTGACGACTCCCGCGGGTTTATGTTGTAAAACTCCACTGCATTCAGACCCAATAGTTTTGCCAGAGAGTCCTGGGAGAGGTTTTGCCGGACAAGACGTTTGATCTCCCGGTCCCAGGCATAGGGTAAATTGGGAAAATCGGTTCCATAAATGATGCGGTCGTTTCTGAAAGCAGCAAGATCGGGAACATAATCCATCGGCAAATACTCCGCCAGCATCATGGTCGTGTCCAGCCAGAGATTGTCATATTTTTCAATCATCCGGCGGTAGGGTTCAAATTCATCAGCGCCCAGGTGGGGCACACACACATTAAGCTGCGGATAATCATTGAGCACCTGCTCCAGTTTATCGGCCCGGCACAATATATATGGATCGCACGGATAGGCGGGACTCTTGGGCTCGCGGCCGACATGCATGATTAACGGTCTTCCATGCGCCGCGCAGACTTCATAGATCGCATGCATTGATCGACCATCCATATCAAAACATTGGACATGGCTGTGAAGTTTAACGCCGCTAAGGCCGATTTGGAAGGCTTGCACAAGAATCTCAACGGCGTCTTTTTCGCCGGGATAGACAGTGGCCATTCCGGTAACCTGCGGATATGATCGGCAAATACCGGCCATATAGGCGTTCAGTTCCCGCGCCAGTCCGGCTTTGTGGGCATATTGCAGGGCAACGATATGGCCGATGCCATGAGCCAGCAAGAAATCGACGATTTCTTCCGAAGAGAGCTGGTAGCGTATGGGCCAGCCGAATTTTTCAAACCATTGCCAAACCGGTGCAAACAGAAAGTCCGGAAAAAGATGAACATGGGCATCGACAACCAATGGAAGTGAACCCGGCAAGTACTCGCCTTCAGCATCGTCTAACAAAGGAAGCGGTGCATCTAACATACCTTGCTCCCCGTCAGGGTCGGGAGAAGAATAATGCGAGGTGCCATCATATACTCGATTCACATAAATACCTTTTGTGAAAATAGGCAATGAAAAGTTGTTATTGGTTAACCGTTATTAGAATTAGTTGGGAATCTGATTTTTTTCTACCATCAGTGAAATATAAATACAGATTTCAATCCTTTTAAACCACTAACCGATAACGTATAACGAATAACTCTCAATTGATTTTCAACTCAATTGAGATATAAAGTATGACATCAACTTTGAATTAGCAATATGATTGACAGGAATAAAATACAATACTAAGTTAGCAGCTTCAAAAAATATAATCGAACGATAAACTCGATGCAAACCAATCACAAAATCTACTATAGCAATTCCAAAGACATGCGTGCCATACCGTCTTCCAGCGTGCATCTGGTTGTTACTTCACCCCCGTACCCGATGATCGAAATGTGGGATGAAATGTTCGTCCACCAGAATAAAAACATCCTCAGGGCATTGAAAAACAATGACGGACTCAGAGCATTCGAGATGATGCACTGCATACTCGATCCGGTCTGGCAGGAACTGCATCGGGTGCTGATTGAAGGCGGCATTGCCTGCATCAATATCGGCGATGCCACGCGAACGGTCGGCGACAGCTTTATGCTGTATGCCAATCACGCCAGAATTTTAAGTTCCCTGATCAAAACCGGATTCTCGGCCCTGCCCTTGATATTGTGGCGCAAACCGACCAATGCACCCAACAAGTTCATGGGATCCGGTATGCTGCCGGGCGGGGCCTATGTCACCCTGGAACATGAGTACATTCTAATTTTGCGCAAGGGTTCCAAAAGAGAATTTAAAAATGCACAGGTTAAACAGACCCGACGCGAAAGTGCTATTTTCTGGGAGGAAAGAAACGACTGGTTTTCGGATGTCTGGCTGGGCTTGATCGGCACCCAGCAAAAGCTGAAAAATAAGGACGCCCGACTGAGAAGCGGTGCGTTTCCTTTTGAGCTGGCTTACCGGCTGGTAAACATGTACTCTGCCAAAGGCGACACCGTGGTTGATCCGTTTTTGGGAACGGGCACGACCATGTGGTCGGCCATGGCATCCGGCAGAAACTGCATAGGATTCGAAATTGAGGCCGGCTTCAAAGATATTATCAATGCCAACCTGGAAACGGTTAAGGCAACCGCCAATGACCGCATTCGTCAGCGGATAAACGACCACCTTGCTTTTCTAGAATCGCGATCCGATGCCAAGGGCAAGTTCAAATATACAAATCGACATTACCGGTTTCCGGTAATGACCCGGCAGGAAGTGGAGCTTTTTATCAATCCGCTGGTGAGCGTCGAGCAAACCGCTAAAAACATCATGCAAGCTGCATATGCAGATACCCCTCCGTCCGAATTCAGCGGGGATTGGCAAGAGCTAATCCCGCGCGCCGCTAAAAAATCCAAATCAGGCCAGCTGCAGCTATATTAAGGTGGTCGATTAGATGAAGGAGTGGTTGAGGGATTAAAGGATAATATCCCTAAATTAAGAGATATATAGTTACTTCAATTCCTCAATCCCTCAATTCCTCAATCCCTGAATTCCTCAATCCCTCAATCCCTGAATTAGCTTATTTGTCGTCTAACCCAGGCCAGCCCCAGACGGCCCCACAGGTTATAGGCAAAAAGGCAGATTGGCAGCGTCTTCTCGACCAGCGGCGTTAGGTAGCACATTCGAATCAGCGCCAGGTAAAGATCGGGCATCTGGGCGGCCCGGATCAGGATCTGATCCTTTCGGCAGTCCAGTTTCCAGCGATGAGCTAGTTTTCGTGCCGCAGCTTCGCCGTCTCGCATGGTGACCAATGCCTCCAGCGGCCCATCCGGTTGGTACGGTACGGACAGATTATTTGCAAGGGATGCAACAGCTGCTCCGGCCAAACCCGATCGCCACGTGTCAGCATCAAATGGCCCGGCTGCCGCCGGTTTGTCTATCGGGAAGAGGTGGATATTCTCTATAGCCGCTTTGGCCTGCCCGCAGGCCACGGGGCAGCCTGAGAAGAAAATCGGCCTGACCCCGAAGGGCGACAGGACGGCGGCAAACAGTTCGATCTCGGCCAGCGGCTTGCCGTTTACTTCCAATCTTGTTATGCGTGACGTCAGTGTGAGCGCCAGAAAACCATCGGTTCCCGAGGCCGCATGCATGCCCATAAAAATAACCGCCTGTGCCCGGCCAGGGTCACCTAACCCCGGAACCGGCCCCCCGCGGTAACCGTGTATGATTTCAGAGTTGTCATCGATCATCTCGGGCAGCAGGTTGTATCCTGTTCGATGGAAATCTTTAACCGTGATACGCTCCACACCATTTTTGAAAAGCGCATCCACAACGGCACTGACATCAAGGGTCATGGCAACGCAGGCCCGGGCCCACTCCGGGGTCCTAAATGAAGAGAAACGGTAGTCCAAGCAACCCGAACTGCCTTCTATATCGGACACAATTAATACATTGCGGATTTGGGATTTGGGATTTGGGATTTTTAAATTCATCATTGACGATGACAGAAAACAGATGACAGAGGACAGAAGTCAGAGGACAGATGACAGAAGTCAGATGACAGAAGTCAGATGACAGAAGTCAGAAGACAGAAGACAGAGGGCGAATACAAAGCTATTGGTCATTCGTTATTTGTTATTCGAAATTCGACGATTCGCTTTTACACAACCCTTGCTCCGTCGGCCCCTGACTGCTACCGATATCCATTCACCTTCAACCTTTTTCCTTTGATTTTATCCTTCCAACCTCTATCCCAACCTTATTTCTAAAAACTTTTCTGCCTAATACCGAACGCCGAATACCGAACACCGAATGCCGAATGCCGAATGCCGAATACCGAATGCCGTTTACCATCGATTTCCAACATCCCGCATCCAGTACCTAGTATCCAGTATCCCGCATCCAGCATCGAGTATCGAGCATCCAACTGCACTCAGGGTGTAGGCGTTGCTTGAATCGATTCAATCCGCTGCAATACCGGCGGATGAGAATAGTTTAAAAAAACATAAAACGGATGGGGCAACAGATTGGACAGATTGTTGACGGATAGCTTTTTTAAAGCGTGCGCCATGGACTGGGGATCACGGGTCGTTTCAACTGAAAAACGATCCGCCGCCGTTTCGTTTTTGCGCGAAAGCATCTGCATGAATATCGCGATGAAAAAACCCAGGGGCGAATAAAGCATGCCGAAGAAAATCAAACCCGCGTAAACCGATTTTTGGGGCACATAAAACGCATCGAACAGGCCTTGATAAGAAATAAAAAGAGAGAGCAGGTAAAGCATGAGTCCCATTTGGAGAATACCGAGAATCATGGATTGGAGGATGTGCTTTTTTTTGTAGTGACCCATCTCATGGGCCAGAACGGCCAACAACTCGCCCGGCGTGTGCTGTTTGATCAGGGTGTCAAATAGAACGATCCGCCGGTGTTTGCCGAACCCGGTAAAAAAAGCATTGGATTTGCTGGATCGCCGCGACCCATCCATGACATAGACATTTTCGATCGGAAAATTGATCGATCCGGCGTAGGATAAAATAGATGACCTCAACTCCCCTTCTTCCAGGGGTGAAAACTTATTGAAAAGTGGCATTATCCAGGTTGGCGCAATATATTGTACCCCGAGCATATAAAGCGTAACGACGATCCAGCAATACCACCAGGCATTGGCGCCGGTATATTCGAAGAACAGCAGAATTCCGGCCAATAGCGGCGTTCCGATCAGTATCGCCAGCAAAATTCCTTTAGCAAGGTCCAGCCAATATGTGGACCAGGTCGTTTGATTGAAACCGAACCGCTCTTCAATTACAAAAGTGGAATAGATGCTGAACGGCAGGGTGAGGATCGACTTGACCGATATCAGGATCCCCATGTATATCAGGCCGCCAACGACAGGTCCATGGTCAAGGGATCGCACCCACTGATCCAGCAGCGGAAATCCTTTGCCGAACCAGAAAACAAGTATCAGACAGACATTGAAGGCTCCGGAAATCCAACCGAAATGGGTATTGACTTTTAAATATTGTTGAGATTGGCGATAGCGATCCGGATCATAAATTCCCTCGAAGGCCCGGGGTAAATCGCTTCGCAGCATTTTCAAATTCAGATGGTCGGCAATGCCGTTGAGTATAAGATCGAAAACGATGGCCAGCAGAATGATCAAAGCGATGGTGTTCATGTATCGAGAGTTTTTAACCGTTAGAATTGAATTATTTTTCTTTGTGTTTAAAAAAAGGAGACCGACAAAATCTCAAATAGCAAATAACAAATTACATACAAATAATATTCAATGACCAAAATCACAAATTCAAAACACTATGTCACAGTACCCAGACAATTGGTTTGGGTCATTGTGATTTCGAATTTTGAATTTGTTTGTCATTTGGTGCTTGTGATTTGGTATTTACCATACGCTACAGCATATCTAATTTCCGACAAATGCACGAGCACTGGCTAAGACTACTTTATTTTATTCACCCCGCCCGCCTCAATCAATTGGACCAGTTTCTCGTAGGGTTGGGCGCCCACCAGGGACATGCCGTTCAACATGAAGGTCGGAACGGCCGTGACACCCTTTTGATACGATCGATTCCAATCGGCGTCTACCGCATCTTTAAAGGTTCTTTTCGCGAGCACATCCCGGACATCACTCTCAGACAATCCGATCGAGGTGCCCAGGTCGGTCAGGGTCGAATCCAGAGCGATGTTCAGGCCGTCAGCAAAATAAGCTTTAAAGGCCGCCATGTGGAACTGATCGCCAAAACCTTGCTTTTCCGCCAGTTTGCCCAATTCCTGGGCGAGCCGGCTGTTATAAGTCTTCTCGCGTTTGCCAAGCGGCAACCCAAGTTCGGCCGCGACGCTTGATAAGTGCTCAAGCACCTGCTTAATGTTGATGGGGCGCCCGGCAAAAAGCTGCTCCAAAGTCATTCCTTCCTGTGGTGTATCCGGATGCAGCGGAAATGCGGTCCACATGATCTCAATTTCATACTCGGTTTTCAATTGTTCAACACGCCCGGTGATGAAATAACACCAGGGTCAAACATAGTCGGAAAAAATTTCCAATATCGGATGTTCGGACATGGTTGGCTCCCCTAAAACGACTAACGACGATTGGCATTATACCTGGTTTGCCACAATGAAAGATGTGCATCTATTGCACCTTCCCAAAGCAATGGCGTATGGAAGTGATGATAAGGACTGCATAAATATCTGTCAATGCATAAAAAAGGGGCGGTTCATGGGGAATGAACCACCCCGGATAGAGGAAAGTGTTAAGGGTTAGTTTGAAAAGTTAACCGATTAACAACTTAGCAGCATCTGCTGCTTAATCTAATTATAATACCACATAGTAGCATGTCAAGCATAAACTGCGAAATTATTCGGGCTATGGATTCATCGTCCGAAAGCTAAGCTTCGACAACAGTTTCATACTTTTTCAACAGATCCTCAATAGCTTCTTCGAGCAGATCGTTTTGACGCTTTTCCAGTTGCGCTGCCAGAATTTTTATCTGTCTGATTAAATCCGCGTCTAATGTTGTGTTATACATTTTTCTATTATTCATAGGCATATCTGAGCAATGTTAAAGGGTTTATATTCTCAATCAGATAGGGTTTATCAGAATCGGCATGGCAACCCTAAAACGATATTGTCAATCAAGTCGATTTTCGCACCGGTAAGCGGACGCGGCCGAGCCAATGGGATGGTTATACATCCAGACGATATGGGTGGCTTCCATATTATTGGCACGCTCCATTACTTTTAATTCGCCATCAAAAAATTCATCAAATTGATAATTGGTTACAAATTTACCCGGGTCCGAGGACTCTGAAATCGTGTCCAGATATTGGCAATCCCGCACCATTTTCTCTTCGGCGACGCGCAAATTTGGAAAACGATATTTTGTGCAGCTGCAAAATACAATAATCAACCCAATAAGGATTAATTGAATTGCCGGATTTCTCGTTGACATTGCGCAAGGCCTTTGTTCTGCAAGGGTAGTCGAGCATCCATTTGTTAAAAAATTTCGATTATTTTAATTATTTTAATAAAAATAATCGATTATGTCAAAAATTCGGCGAAAAAATCATCGAATACCTTATGGCGGCAGCTGGATTTTGTGCCGGGAAAGCGAGTCTGGAACCGTCATATACAGTTCAAAGCAAACCATCCGAACCCAGAGGGCCCGGCTTTGATTTCACTCCAGTGGGGAGGAGTTTACCTTAGACTCCGAGTGGAATATTGGAATGGTGGAATAATGGAATATTGGGAATCAAAAGCGGATGTCGGTCTGATTTTATAAACTGATCCGTGCGATCCTTATGAAAATAGATCCCATTCAAATAAACCCAGTCCTCCGGCGGATCTTCGACATTCCAACATTCCATTATTCCATCATTCCGTTCCCTATTTTTAGATGGATTCACGGCACAGCCTATGGCCTCTGACCTGACCCAGAGCCCCCGGTTATCTGCGACAAAATAAAAATCCGCAAAAAGGGGCCGGTTTTGTCGAGCCTCATCATCGGAGTCTGGCACTGAGTATTTTAAAGGTGGGTAACCCGTTGATTTCGGGTTGCGGGGTTGGCCGGTTGTTTCCGGCAAAACCGTCTCAACCGATTTGCTTAATGAATTCGCCAATGGCATTGTATACTTTTTCAGCACCGTTTCCCAACAATATCCCGTGACGATCGAAATTAAACAATATGTATTCTTTATCGCTGGTGCCGACAAGCTCAAATATTTTCCTGGATCCCTTCGGGTCGACTACCGGATCCCGGCGCGACTGGATGATCAAGGCCGGCATTTTCAAATTGGGCAATTTGGGTTCCAGATCATTCATCAACCGTTCGATTTCCCTGACACCCGAGATAGGGTTGCGCAGGTAATTGATGTGTGGATTTTCAGGTTTGTTCTCAACGAACTCTTTTTTGGGTCCAACTTTATAGGCGCGGTCCATGATTCGGTTCCACATATCCACGGCCGGCGCAAATTTTGAAGAAAAATCCATCAATGTCATCGGGGCGGCAACCGCAAATACCCCGGCGATATCTTCGACCCTGGCGGCCAGATCCAGGGCCAGACCCGCGCCGGTCGAAAATCCGCCGACCACAACCTTGCGACAGATGCTGCTGATAATCGCATATCCTTGGTCAATGGAGCGCATCCAATCCTGATAGGACCGCAAGGCAAGGTCGTCAGGGGAGGTTCCATGCCCTTTCAAGCGGGGAACATAGACCCAATAGCCCAATTTGCCCAAAAATTTTGCCAGTCCCTTAACCTCACGCGGAGCGGCCATATAGCCGTGTGAAAGCAGGATACCGACTCTTTTTGATTTCCCTTTGACCAAAAACGGCCGTCCGACGTCCATCGGCTTGGACTCCTGGTGGATGTAATATTTGTGGTAGTCGGATTCGAACTCTTTTTCATCCAGCGCCATCAGGTGTTTGGCCACCCTTTTTTTAATCAGGAAACCCGGCAGGGATGAAATACGACGGATGATTCGCTGCAGGTCGGTGAGGGGTTCGGCTGCATTGGCAATGACATCGATGGGGTTGTCGATCCGGGCACGATGAAATTCATAGGGTGAGGAAAACGAGGCATGGTTTTTTACATACCCGTCCTCGTTTCTACTCAGGTTACCTTTTTCCAGAGCAATTGAAATAAAATCGTTTACTTTTCCCAGACTGTCATCGGTTAACAATTGGATCTGGTCTTGCTGGAGCCCGGGATGCAGGTGCAGATCCGGCTGCTTTTGGAGCATATAAGCGGCTAGAAAAACCCGGCGCCGGAAATCCATTGCATCTAATTTCTTGGACCGCATTAACTTCAGCATCGAGGCAAAGAGGTGATCGAGGTTGACGGCCGTCATGCCATATATATCAGCCATGTAGCGCTGCATCAGCTTTAGCGCCTCTTTGCGCAGGACGCTTTTGGAGGCGATGGGGTCGTCAAAATCGATTCTGTTTGAAGTTTCAATATCTCTTCGAATGGGTGCGTTTTGCAGATAATCATTAACCGGTATCGGATCGCCAAAGTGGATATCGATATCAACCCCTGAAATCAGCATGGATCCTTCGGTCATCAGTTCCTCCACGAGTCGTTCGGGAAGGTCGTCCACCAGCCGCAGGGCCAATTTACTCAGAATATTTTCCCGGGCTCTGATGGGGTAATACGTCAAGTTAACCGGCACGATGAAGGTACTCCGATCGAGCACCGGGTCCAGGGATTCGATTTGATACAGGTCCATCAGGTACTGGGCTTCAGCCGGCTTAGTCTGCGCTAGCTGCCGTAGTCGCTGCCGGTAGAATTCGGTCCGCAGGGCCAGTGTCCCGGCACCGGTATGGGGCGGATGCTTGCCGCCGGCCCAGGATATCATGAACTGGCCTTTTTCGATAATTTTCTTGTTTTTGACCATCCTGCCTTCGGGGAAAATAATCCAATTCGCTTCCCCGGTCAGCAACGTTTTTACAATGAGCAGATCCCGGTCGGGACTTTTGGTCGAAACCGCCCCCACCCTTTCCAGGTAGCTGCCAAATGCTCCCCTGAACAACTCGTAGTCGGCCAATGACCAAACCGGAACTTTGGTAAGGGAAAAAATCTGGGCGGGCATCAAAAAAGTTTCTAGCCGGGTAAAATGATTGATAACGAAAATTACCGATCCGTCAGGAATCTTCTCTTGGGCATGAATGGCGATATTTGCCTTTGAGAGATTGGATAGCGTTTTGATGGCAAACCCGGTTGATCGGTAGGCGAATCGGTTCATGGGCAGCGGCCTTTGGTAAGTTTATAAATAACCCTGGGGTTAGTAGACGCATTGCACCTTTTTATAATATGCGAAATTCGGACCGGAATCAATAAGCTTTATTTTAAGTGTATGTTTACCAATTATCGATTTTCTGATATCCTCTGCAAGCCTTTATCAAGATTGAAACTTTATTGTTGAAGATGGTCTACTTTAGATATTTTGTAACCCGGCAAAAGCATTGTTCGTATCAAAACTCTGAATTTCCTGCTCTCCCAACTCGGGCAAGGATGGATTTGTTCGAGGCTGTTGCGGCTGGAAAAAGATACGGTGCGAAACGTGTTCTAACTTAAAATTGGAGGCTTGGTGTGTATTCTAAAATTCTTATTCTTCGTTTTCCGAAACATGAAGTGCATAAGCCGATCGTGTATCACCTGACCAAGGACTATGACCTGGTTTTCAACATTCTCAATGCCGCTATTTTGCCGCGCAAAGAAGGCGTGGCGGTGCTGGAAGTATCGGGCACTAAAAAGAACTTCAAAGAAGGGGTTAAATTTCTCAAAGCCCAGGGCGTTAAAGTCCAGAGTGCATCCCAGGAAATTAAGCGCAACAAGCGCAAATGCACTGATTGCGGCGCCTGCACGGCAGTGTGCCCCACGGGTGCACTTGCGGTTCAGCGGCCGGAAATGAAGGTGAATTTCGATCAAAAAAAATGCAGTATCTGTGAATTGTGCGTGCCGGCCTGCCCGCCCCGGGCCATGGAAGTGCTGCCGACGCACCAGGCGTTTTTTGAATGAAGCCCACAACGGCAGTGGCCATAAGCGGCGGCGTGGATTCATTGATGTCGGCCCATTTATTGAAGGAACAGGGCCTGAATGTTGTCGGCATTCATTTTATCACCGGATATGAAACCGATTCCACGGTTTCCTGCAACCTGTCCGAGGGATCGAAAAAAAAACACAATGTCCTTAAAATCGGTGAGCAACTGGAAATTGCGATTGAAATAGTTGACGTACGACATGAATTTCAGGAAAAGATCGTCAGATATTTTTGCCGATCTTATCAAAGCGGTCGCACTCCGAACCCCTGCATGCACTGCAACCCCACCATTAAATTCGGCTCCATCCTCGCCCATGCGCATAAAATCGGTGCCGGGCAGCTGGCCACAGGCCATTATGCCCGCATAAAAAAAGACCAGTCAGGTAACCACCGCCTATACAAGGGTCGCGACCCCAAAAAAGATCAATCCTATTTTCTGGCCCGTTTGACGCAGCGACAGTTGGCCAACGCCTGTTTTCCACTCGGTGAAATGGAAAAATCGAATGTAAAAAAAATGGCAGTTCAAAAAGGACTGTATCCGGTCACCCGGGGCGAAAGCCAGGATGTCTGTTTCATAAAAGATGAAGGCTACGCTGAATTTTTAGCCCAACAAACCGGATTTGATCCACAACCCGGCGAAATCGAAACTGTCAGGGGTCAAACAATTGGTGAACATCGGGGGCTGCACCTTTTCACCATCGGCCAGCGACGCGGCATTAACTGCCCCGCGGCTGAGCCCTATTACGTAGTGCGACTGGATGCCGAACGCAATCGGTTGATCGTCGGAGCGAAGGATGACCTGCTGTCCGCCCAATGCCGGGTAACCGACATTAACTGGATCGGCCAGGAACCGGTCGCCCCCCTGAAAATACACACCCGGGTCCGCTACCGTTCTAAAGAAGTGCCAACCACCGTCATACCCCAGGCTGATCACAGCGCCCTGGTACAGTTTGAAAAACCTCAGACCGCCGTCACCCCGGGTCAGGGTGCGGTATTTTATCGGGACGATGAGGTGCTGGGTGCCGGCTGGATTGCGTAGCTGATAGCTCATAGCTGATAGTTGATGGCTGAGCGCATGGCGCAGAGCGCAAAGGGCGTGGGGGCATGGCGCATGGGGCAAGGAGCACAGCGCAAGGAGCAGAGCGCAAGGAGCACAGCGCAAGGAGCAGAGCGCAAGGAGCACAGCGCAAGGAGCACAGCGCAAGGAGCAGAGCGCATAGGGCATGGCGCATGGGGCATGGGGCAGCATAGGGCATGGGGCATCGCGCATGGGGCAAGGCTGAGAGGGTGAGAAGGTAAGAAGCTAAGAAGGTGGGAAGGTCGGCAGTTCAGAAAAGGGACGGCCGAAAGCTTGAAATCATATCAAACCGGTGTTTGCGGTGGGAAAGTTGACCGAGGTGGTCTGGGTTATTGGTCGTTTATGTTGACTGGATTGAATTGTTGATTACCTTTGTTGAATTGATTCGAAGATGATTGGTTGGCCCATTGGATCCAAATGAAATTCCATTTATAGATCCGCAATCCGCATTCTAAAATCCAATATCAATCTAATCCGTGTCCCTAAGTTAAAATAAACAATAAACATGCCGAAATTTTCCATCACAACCTTGGGCTGCAAAGTCAACCAGGCCGAATCAGAAGCCATAGCCCAGGAATTGCTGACTTCCGAGTGGTCGACAACCAGCAGTTGCGAAAAGGCCGAGGTGTGTATCGTGAACACCTGCACGGTGACCCAAAAAGCGTCCATGCAGTCCCGGCAGGCAATACGCAAGGCCATCCGCGCCAATCCGAAAGCCCGGATTGTGGTAACCGGATGCTATGCCCAGACGGCACCGCAAGAAATCGAAGGCATCGAGGGAGTCGATTACGTTGTCGGACACGACCAAAAACTGACCATCAGCCGGTTGATCCAAGGGCCTGGCAATGCTGGTTTTGACAATCAGGAAACTTGGTCAAGTGAGGTTTCCAAGAGTCGTCAATTCCAAGTGATGCCCCCGGCAATTTCCGCAACCCGGACCCGTCCATTTTTAAAAATCCAGGATGGCTGTGACGCTTACTGCACCTACTGCATTGTCCCCTATGCCAGGGGTCGCAGCCGCAGTATGCCGCCGGAAAACGTTTTGCAAGGCATCCAGCAACTGGCTGATGCCGATTTTCATGAAGTGGTGCTCACCGGCATCCATCTCGGGGCATACGGACAAGACCTTGCGTCGGGCGGCAACCTGGCAGCGCTGCTGCGCCGCATTCGGGATTTGGCGTTAGTGGATCGGGTCCGCCTGAGCTCGATCGAACCGCTTGAGCTGACCACGGATGTCATAGAATTGGTTGCCGGCTCGCCAAGGTTCTGCCGTCATTTTCACATACCGTTGCAAAGTGGTGATGATCGGATCCTGGCAAAAATGGGACGCCCCTATACCCGGCAGGCCTTCATTGACCTGGTAGTCAACATAAAGAAATTGATGCCGGATGCCGCAATCGGGGCGGATACACTCATCGGTTTTCCCGGTGAATCCGACGACGCATTTGAAAGCACCTGTAATTTGATAAATGATCTGCCGTTAAGCTATTTGCATGTGTTTCCGTTTTCGGCGCGTCCCGGTACGCCGGCCGCCGGTTTTGCGGAAAAAATCCCCCAGGCAGTTATAAAAGATCGGTGTGAACGGATGCGCCGGCTGGGGTTGGTCAAACGGACTCTTTTTTACCGGCAATTTGTCGGCCAAACGATGCCGCTGTTAATCGAAACGAAACGCAATGACGCCAGCGGTTTGTTGAAAGGAATATCGTCTAATTACCTGCCCGTGCTGATTGCCGGCGGGGATGAATTAAAAAATAAAATCATTGATGTGCGAATTGAAAAAATGGAGGAAAATAGTTTGTTCGGCAGTCAGGTCGTATAACTTTTTATATTGGACACGGACCAACCCGGATAAACACAGCTTTAATAGTCATGAATAATTTAGTCCTCCGCAACTCTTCACAAATATAATAGTTATTCAAACCAAACACCCAACAGGAGAAAATTATGACTACAAAAAACGACTACAAAGAAGATCTCGATCGGGCTACTGCTGTATTTGAAACCAATATGGGAACTTTCGAGGCCGAGCTTTATGCCAAGGAATGCCCGGAAACGGTGTGGAATTTTATCAATCTGACCGAAGGACGACAAGAGACGGATAAAGAGGGTAATTTTTATGACGGATTGACTTTCCACCGGGTTATAGAAGGTTTTGTCATCCAGGGCGGATGCCCCCAGGGAACGGGCACCGGTGGCCCGGGATACAGATTCGGGGATGAATTTGATTCGTCCCTGAGGCATGACAGTGAGGGGATTCTGTCCATGGCCAACGCCGGTCCCGGTACCAACGGCAGCCAATTTTTCGTAACCCTCGGCCCCACGCCCCATTTGGACAACCGGCACTCGGTTTTTGGCAAAGTCGTCAAGGGACTTGATGTTGTCAAACAAATCGGATCCTGCCAAACAGGTCCCGGGGATCGACCGGTGGAAGCCGTCGTCATGGAGAAGGTCACAATTCAGAGGTAAGTTGAAGGGCCAGAGGTCAGAAGACAGAAGACAGAGGACAGAAGTCAGAGGTCAGAGAACAGATGACAGAGCTAAGCCGCTGGGGACGCTGATGACGATGGGCAACGTCAGCTTGGCCAACATGCTCAAGTCGGTTTGGCATGGCCGTAGCTTCGAATAATATATTCTGCTCCTCTAATTTTTTTCGACAGGATCAACTGGATCAACAGGATGGTGAGCTGCTAGTAGAAAAGGATCCTGCTGATCCTGTTATCCGGTCTAAAACAATGTGGTTTCCGATGAAAGGATGCTGTAAACACAAAAAGCGCAATATTGAAATTGCGCTTTTTGTGTTTATAGTTTGTGGTGCCGAAGGCGAGACTCGAACTCGCACAGGCGTACGCCCACTAGACCCTGAACCTAGCGCGTCTACCAGTTCCGCCACTTCGGCACGCTTAAAAAGATTGATTTAATTCAGGTTGTGGTCTACATATATCTATTTTAGGATTCATGTCAAGCGCATAATTGATGGCTTTGAAATAAATTTGAAATTATGAAAACTTTTACTCATCTTGATCAGATCATCGAACCGTTCAAAAAAGCCGTTATTACCATCGGCAATTTCGACGGCGTCCACATCGGACATCAGGCCCTATTCCATGAAGCCATCGAAAAAGCTGAAGCCATCGGCGGCACCTCTGTCGCCATGACGTTTGAACCTCATCCACTGCGGGTAATGAAAAAAAATAATCATCCGCCTTTGATCACACTCTATGAACAAAAATCCGAATTAATTCAGCGCACCGGAATCGATGTACTCATTTGCGTCCCCTTCACCCTCGAATTTGCGGCCCTGACCCCCAGACAATTCGTGGGGGGCGTGCTGGTCGATAAAATAGGTATGAAAGCGATCGTAGTAGGTGAAGATTACAGTTTCGGTAAAAATCGGGCAGGCGATCTCGACCTGCTGAAATCCTTTGGACCTGAGTATGGATTTGAGGTCACCGTGGCCGGCTGGATTAAATCGGTCCAGGCTAAAACTGAAAGAATCAGCAGCACTAAAATCAGGCAGATGGTAATGGAGGGCCGGATGGAACGGGCCGAAAAAATGTTGGGCCGCAACTACCAGATTCGAGGCAAGGTCGTCGCTGGCCGTGATCGCGGCGGCAAAGTGCTGGGAATACCGACTGCCAATATCAACCTGCACGATGAATTGTGCCCCAAAACCGGAATCTATGCCGTAACCGTGGAATGCGAGGGCCAGCAACATCGGGGGGTTGCGAATATCGGCTACAGCCCGACCTTTGATGACCACGAATTTACCGTAGAGGTGCATATTCTCGATTTTAGTGATAATATATATGATAAGAAAATTCGGGTTAATTTTATCAAACGCATCCGCGACGAGATAAAATTCTCCAACATCTCCGAGCTGATCGATCAGATCAATATCGATATCGACAACGCGCGTAAAATTTTAGCGGAATGAGCAGGAAATGCCAACTGCTTCCGTCAAAGATTATCGCAACAAGAAGGCCTCGAAGAGCACGAAGATAACGCGATGAAATTGTATAGTTTTCAGCGCAGCATCAAATAATTAATCCGCTTAGCTTATGATCAATAAGAATTGTAACGTTTTCAAAAAACTTGTTTTTACCGTGGATGTGCGACTCTTCAGGGCGGAGTAATTATGACCCAAAAAATGACGATCTCATTTGTTGTGGGATTGGTGATTTCGGCAGCGGCGCTTTATTTTGCATTTCGGGATGTTCCCCTCGGCGATCTGGTTGATTACCTGGCATCCATCAAATACGTATGGATTTTACCGGCTCTCGGGCTGGTAATGATTTCGTTTTATCTCCGGGCGCTGCGGTGGCAGTTAATTCTGACGTCCACTAAAAAAATTACGATCGGCCGGGCCTTTCACCCGATGATGATTGGCTTCATGCTAAACTGTGTTTTGCCGGGACGCCTGGGCGAAATCGCACGCCCCATCATTTTGCAAAAAAAAGAAAAGGTTCCCTTTACGACCGGTCTGGCGACTGTGGCGGCCGAACGAATATTCGACATTTGCCTGCTGCTCATACTGTTTATCGTGACCGTCAGTTTTATCGAGATACGCCCCGATGTTAATGTCGCTTTCGGAAAATATCATCTGAATCGCGCGACCCTGGATACCATCTTCAGCGGCATGCTAAAATTAGGATTTGTGTTAATCGCCGGCGTCATCCTCATTACCATTGGCACGGTTCGTGATTTTTTTTACCGAATTATCAGATATTTACCTAATCTGTTTTTCTTTTTCGGCCAGAACATCAAAGAAGTGATCCAACTAAAAATTTGCGACCCCCTGATCGGAATCCTCGAAAACATCGCCCAGGGTTTCACTTTAGTCCGATATCCCGGGAAAATTATTCTAAGCAGCATATTATCCTTTTTGATTTGGGGTCTCATCGCATTGGCATACTATATATTTTCTCTGGGCAGCCCGGGAATCGATCTGACGTTTTTTGAACTGTCTGTGGTAATGGTGATAATCTGTTTTTTTATTTCATTGCCATCGGTCCCGGGTTGGTGGGGACTCTGGGAAGCCGCAGGGGTTTTCGCCCTGTCCTTGTTCGGAGTTTCAGCCAAAGAAGCTGCCGGATTTACTCTGGCCAACCATGCGCTTCAGGTATTTCCGGTAATCCTTGTGGGCCTGGCGTCGGCCATGATTCTCAGTGTGAATATTCGGCAGATGACTTTTAATGGCCGAGAATACCGGCAACAACTGCCATCGGTGAAACCCGACTGATCGGGTTGAGCGCCTAAGCTGGTAAGCTCGTAAGTTGGTGAGTTCGTAAGCTGGTGAGTTCGTAAGCTGGTAGCCTAAGTATAGAATGAGCTTAAGAACTCAAGAGCTCACGAACTCAATAACTTGTAAACTGTTCCATTTAATTCTTAAAAAATATTATATGCCGATACTGTTAATGTTATGTCCAAACTCGATATTCTCACATACCCCGATAAATTTCTGAATGAACCGACCAAGCCGCTGGATGACATCGATGGCCAGGTTCAGCAGATGATCGATAGTATGGCTGATACCATGTACGAAGCGCCCGGAATCGGGTTGGCGTCGATCCAGGTTGGCTGGGATAAAAGCCTGCTGATTTATGATATCGCACCGCGTGATGAGAACCGCTCACTACAGGTCCTGATTAATCCTAAAATTGTCACTAAAGAAGGTGAGATTTTATCAGAGAACGAGGGTTGCCTCAGTGTTCCCGATTTCAGGTCGGATGTCAAACGCGCAGCCAATATCACGGTCGAAGCCCATGATCGTGAAGGCAATCCCATTCGGATGGATGCAGAAGGACTGTTGGCCATCGTCCTGCAGCATGAAATCGACCATTTGGAGGGCACCCTGTTCCTCGAGCACATCAGCTCCTTAAAACGGCAAATGTACAAACGCCGCATAAAAAAACAATTGAAGGGTAAGTAAATGATTGACTAAAATTGTATAATGACTAAAATGCCTAAAATTAATGTATTCTGTCAATTTGAATAAGCCGAAGGCTCTTCTATCCAGACGATCCTGTAAATCCTGTCTAATATTTTTTTTTACAATTAGAATCCATTCCTCAGATATTACGGCACTGTTTTTATGAAACTTCGTACTTGGTTGCTTTAGTGTGTATGGTTAAAATTTGATCAGCATGCCAGATCCAGTAGATTCATATTAAACGACGGAGCGCAGCAACACTACAAATTTAGTCATTTTATAATTATAGATCAGTTTTAATTCTGCCCAAATCAGACAAGCATTGATCGGCACTGCAGTTAACTTCCTGAATAGGCGAAAATATGACGAAAAAGTACAAAATCATCTTTATGGGTACCCCTCAATTTTCAGTGCCCGGGCTGCAAGCCCTGCATCAAAACGGGCATGAAATTGCTCTGGTTGTCACGCAGCCGGATCGTCCCAAAGGCAGAGGCCGCCACATTACGCCTTCACCGGTTAAACAGACCGCCCTGGAACTTGGCTATCAGGTCATCCAGCCGCCATCAGTTAAAACAGCGGATTTTGTAGATCAAATCAAGTCCCTGAAACCGGATTTTCAGGTGGTCATCGCCTATGGCAAAATTCTGCCCGAAAAAGTCCTGGTCCTGCCCCGCATCGGCACTATTAATATCCATGCTTCACTGCTGCCCAGGCTGCGCGGCGCAGCCCCCATCCAATGGGCCGTTATCAATGGTGACACCGAAACGGGAGTGTGCTCAATGTTGATGGACAAAGGTATGGACACCGGTGATGTTCTTTTAAGCGCTAAAGAAGCCATTGATCCGGCCGATACTGCCGGCACGCTGCATGACCGTCTGGCGGTGGCCGGGGCCCAAATCTTGATTGACACATTGAGCGCCTATGCCGAAAATACCATTCAACCCATCCCCCAGAACCACGATCTTGCAACTTATGCCCCGATGCTTACCAAGGATGACGGCCTCATCAACTGGAATAAATCCGCCAAAGCCCTGGGCAATTTCATACGGGGAGTTACCCCATGGCCCGGCGCCTATACATTTTGGGGAGACAAGCGCTTGAAGATATTCCGATCCACCCCCGTTTCAACGGACATTTCGGAGCCTCCCGGCACTGTTTTAGCGGGATTCCCAGGCGAGCTGCGAGTGGCTACCGATGGCGGTCTGCTATCAATACTGGAAATTCAGGGCGCTTCCGGAAAACGCCTGGCAACTAAAGAATATTTGCGAGGACATCCGATACCGCCCGGCGCTGTTCTCAGCTAGCCCAAGAAAATATGCGTTTAACCGGCGAGTTGGTCACAGTCCACAAAAGCTCTTAAGTTGTTAAGCCCTATAAGCTCATAAGTTGTTAAGTTCGTGAGCTGCTAAGCGATCAAAAAGCTCATAAGTTGATAATCTCGTAAGTTGGCAAGCTCTTGAGTTAGTGAGCTCTTAAGCTGTTGAGTTCAACAAATCAACAGGATCTCTCTCATGAACTTATGAGCTTAAGAACTCAAGAGCTTATGAACTCAAGAACTTATGAACTCAAGAACTTATGAACTCAAGAACTTATGAACTCATGAACTCATGAACTCATGAACTCATGAACTTACAGGCGTTTCTGCTTTTCGCGCTGCAGATAGAGTCATGAGTCATATACTTGACGCGCATACCACTTACAATGTCTTTCAATGCTCGCAAAAGTGCTTTAGACACACTCAATACCCTGGATAAAGGACAACACACACTGGATTATATCCTGGAAAAAAAATTCAACGCCGTGTCCGCGGGGTCGCGACAGGATCGCGCATTGTTCCAGGCCTTAGTTTACGGGGTATTGCGCTGGCGGGGACGTTTGGATTATGTAATTTCCCATTTTTCCACCACCCGGTTCAATAAAATCAACCCCAATGTGTTGAATATTCTACGTTTGGCTCTGTTTCAAATAATGTACCTGGATCGGATACCGGATTCGGCTGCGGTAAACACGGCCGTCGATCTGGCCAAAACGTCCGGTGCACCGTGGGTAACCGGTTATGTCAACGCATTGTTGCGCAAGGCCGCCCGCAAATATCAAAGTATATCTTATCCGGATCAACCGCAAACATCCGTAGCCGCGATGGCGGTTCAAAAATCATTCCCTGAATGGATAATTCGCAAATGGGTGAATCGTTATGGATCGAAAATTACGGCGGCCTTGTGCGACAGTTTGAACTCAATCCCGCCGCTAACCGTACGCGCCAATACCCTTAAAGCCTCACGGGATCAATTGGCGGAGGCACTGGACCAAGAGACGGCGCAGCTGCAACCGACGTGTTATGCGCCGGACGGCATCACTTTTGCGAATCCCGTCGCATCCATACCGCAGCTCACTGCTTTTAAAAAAGGCTGGTTTCAGGTGCAGGATGAAGCCGCCCAGCTGGTTTCGCTGCTGTTGGATCCGCAGCCAGGCGAAACTGTTTTGGATGCCTGCGCGGGGCTGGGCGGTAAAACCGGCCACATCGCGCAGCTGATGAAAAATGATGGAGTTTTGGTGGCTTTAGATAGAAGTGATAGCAAACTTGAGCGACTAAAAAACGAAATGCAGCGGCTGGGGGCATCGATCTTGTCTGCCGTCCATCACGACCTCGAACAAAAACTGCCCAGGGATCAACTGACTGGTTTTGACCGTATTCTGCTGGATGCCCCCTGCTCGGGCCTTGGCGTGATACGACGGAATCCTGATATAAAATGGCGCTCATCCAAAAGGAATTTGATAAAGTATAAAGATAGGCAGTTGTGCCTGCTGAACAATGTTTGCCGTTATCTCAAGCCATCCGGCATCCTGGTCTATGCCGTCTGCAGCCCAGAGCCCGAGGAAAATGAAGAGGTTCTTAATGAGTTTTTGAATATTCACGAAGACTTTGATATAAATAAAGGATTTGGACAGCTTCCCGATACGGTTGGCGCAATGACTGACGGGCCGGGCGTTTTCAAAACTTTTCCACATTTAAAGCAGATGGACGGCTTTTACGCGGTTCGGCTGCAACGGAACCCATGATCGCAAAGATTGCAAAAATTTCGGCCTTAATACTGATATTTTTGGTGGTAGCCGGAGCCAGTGCCTACCTTACATTGACTTTCATTATTGACAGCGAAGATGCAGTCATTGTTCCGGATTTAGTGGGCAAAGACGTGGTATCCGCACTTGAGATGCTGACGGACCTTCAATTAAACACCAAAGTCAATGGTTCCGAGTACAGCCAAATGTTTCCAAAGAACCATGTTATCTTCCAGGAGCCTGAAGCAGGAGCAGAAATTAAAAAGGATCGAGATGTCAGAATTATCATTTCCAAAGGTGCCAAGTCTATTTTAATGCCTAACGTGGTCAGTCTGTCTGAGAGACTGGCACGCATGATAATTGAAGAAAACGACTTTCTCCAGGGAAATTTGACGTACACCTACAGTGCTGAATTTGAAAAAGACCGGGTCATCGTTCAGGTCCCAAACCCTGGGACTCTGACATCCCGGGGGGCGCCAGTAGATATCCTGGTCAGTTCAGGGCCAAGACCCGTCAAATATTTAATGCCCGATCTGTTCGGTCAATCATTTGATCAGGCAGTGCTGAAGATCGAAAACACGAACCTGACAGTCGGCAATATACGATCGCGTTTTGATAAAAAAAACTCCCGTAATGTTATACTAAATCAGGATCCCCTGGCAGGTTACAGTGTAACTAAAAGCAATCCGGTTGATCTGATCATCAATCGCCCCTCTCCTGATTCAGAAGCCGGTCGCCTGCGCCGGCCTTTATACGGCAGCTTGTTGCTGCATCGAATCGACAGCGGATTTCTTAAAAAGCGAGTTCGCGTGGAGTTGGAAAGCACTGAGGCGACCACCGACATCTTCGATGACTACATTAAACCCGGTGAGGAAATTTGGGTCCTGGTCCCCAGAGATCATGATGCCGCCGTTTATATCTATGAAGATGAAATTCTTGTCAAAACACACTTGTATGAGGCGTGGTAAAAGCGCATAGGGCAGAGCGCAGTGGGCATGGCGTAGCTGAATAAGGACGGGTGCGTGTTACGGGTTACGGGATGCGGGGTACAGGTTGCGGGGATAAAGTGCGCAGAGGGCAGAGAGCAGAGGGCGTGGCGCAACTGAGAGACGACGGGATCGGATGGTTTGGCGACAGTGATATGAATGGCGAAGGGATCGTGGGAAGAAAAGGTATAAGGTATAGGGATAAGGGACAGGGCATTCGGTATTCGGTTAACGGCTCACGGCAAAAACTCGGCGGACTTCGGGCGATGATCGGACTGGGAAAGGATTCTGCACCAGCTCTGGAGTGCCTGGGGCGGGTTACAAGGCCTGACGCAATGCGATAGGCGAACTCGGGTTTCGTCTGTCCTCTGACATCTGTCTTCTGTCATCTGACCTCTGTCATCTGTCTTCTGACTTCTGTCATCTGAATACTGTCATCAGATCTCGCCCTTCCGCGTTTAGCCAACAAACTACAAACAACTGACAACAAACAAATTACAACCAACAACTGACAAAATCGGAGATTTTTAATGAAATACATTGCACCTTCAATATTATCGGCTGATTTTACGAGGCTTGGCGAAGAGATAAAAGCAGTAGAAGCGGCTGGCGCCGATTGGATTCATGCTGACATAATGGATGGTCATTTCGTGCCCAACATTACTTTCGGACCGATGATTGTGGAGGCTGTCCGCCGGATTACGTCTCTGCCCATAGATGTACACTTGATGATCGAGAATCCGGAGGATTACATAACGGCCTTCGCGAAAGCCGGAGCCGACTATATATCCGTCCAGGTAGAATCCTGCGTGCATCTCAACCGCAGTTTACAGCTGATTCGCGAATGCGGCGCCAAACCAGGCGTTGTGTTGAATCCATCAACGCCGCTGCAGTTTGTCGATTGGATCCTGGATTATGTGGATTATGTGCTGGTAATGAGCGTAAATCCAGGGTTTGGCGGCCAGGCCTTCATACCCAACAGCTTGGATAAGATCAGGGAACTGCGTCGAATGATCCGCGCCAGAAGCTTGAATATCCTGGTAGAAATCGATGGCGGTGTCAACGCAAAAACGATATCCGCAATAGCAGATTCCGGGGTGGATATATTTGTCGCCGGTTCCGCTATTTTTGGCAGCCGGAATTACAAAGATACCATTGACGGTTTTCGAAAAAAAATTGAGATTTCCATAATAGTTTGATATAATACGAATACTACGTTTGATTCTGTTGCAGTCCAGCGCAACCCATTGACTTCTACACTATTACTTCAACACCAAAAATTGTTAATTGTACCATGATAAAAAGATATAAAATGCACCGCAGAACTATATGGGGATTGTTTACCGCTATATCAGCCTTTACTTTCGTGACGCTGATGGGCCAGCAAAGCCTGTCATCCAATGAACTGTCGGATGCTGCCAAAAACCGAAAGGTCGAAAACCTTTATGAAGGATACAAGACCGATTTTCCTTCTGTCCTGGATTTGTCAGCCCGGCAGGCGATGGACCTCATGGATGACCAAAAAGCAGTTTTTATCGATACTCGAAAGCCGGAAGAACAGCAAATTTCCATGCTGCCCGGTGCGATTACTGAAAAGGAATTCCTCGACAATTTTAAAAGCTATGAGGATCATGTTAAGATCGCCTACTGCACCATCAGCTACCGGAGCGGGATACTCGTGGAAAATCTGCAGGCAAAGGGAATTCCGGTTTACAACCTGCGAGGCGGCTTATTGGCCTGGTTACACGAAGGAGGCAAAGTTTACGACCAAATGGGTGAAACCTATCGAGTCCATGTTTACGGTCAAAAGTGGAATCTGGTGCCTGAGCAGTATGAGGCGATCTGGTGATTAAGTTGAATGAGTTGATTAGTTTATTGAGCTGATCAAGTATTTACAGTACAGAGAAAGAGTTGGCTTCGTTTAAGGATATAGGCGGTTAGGATTATGAATTGATAAGTTAAAAAAACCTATGAGTTTTTTGAACCTTGAACCTCTGAACTTTAAACCCTGAACCAGCAACCGATCCGTTTATTTATAGTATATATTGTAATAATCCCTCATAGACCCATCCACGGTGCCCCAGCGGCGTTCGACCAGATAGCGGGTGAATAGGTAAAACACCGTCAGAAGTTTACCGCCAAAGCGACTGCCGCTCCAGCGTCTATCCGAAACCACAATCCCATTCCGCAAAAATACCAGCCGCCCGACTTCCTTTAGCCGTAAGGAAAGCTCGACGTCTTCCATCAGCATCATATTCGAAAAGCTACCCATCCGGCCCAATGCCTCCCTTCTAAAGAATTGGGCCTGATCGCCAAAGGATATCCCCGTGAGAATGGTCCGTATATTGTTGAGAAGGGCGATTATTCGCGTTTTTGGGTTTTGCAGATCAAATTTCATACCCAATGCACCTCCCACAACCCGGGCATCGGCTTCAAGGGCATTAATCACCCCTTTAAATGCGCCTTTGGCCGCAACACAGTCTGCATGCAGAATCAGGATCACATCACCGCCGGCCGCGTTTATCCCCTCACTGATTTGAGGCCCCCTGCCCTGCCGGCATTCGACCACCCGAGCTTTGTGGCCTAAGGCTATGGATCGAGTATTATCGGTTGAACCGCCGTCGGCCACAATTATCTCTTTTACAGCGGTACGATTTTTTAAAGAATCAAGGCACCGGCCAATGCTTGTTTCTTCGTTTAAAGCGGGTACGATTACCGAAATGGATCCAGGTTTCTGATAGGAGTGCCGGCGATCAATGTATCCTTCACGCCCTACTCCCCAGATGAGAAGCAAATAAAAAGGGATGTACTCAAACCATTTCAACCAGAAAATCTCCTGGAAGGTCCCGGTTTGCGCTTCAACAGCAATCACCGGAAATATAAAGACGACCGCCGCCAGGAGGTAGAGCCAGGCGCGGGACGGGAAGAAAACCATAAAAGGGGCAATTAACACCAGATACCAGGGATGAAGGGTGGGCAGAAGCAATAGCAGAAACCCTAGCGCCAGATATACACTGCGCAGTTTGTTATGGACAAACAAGTATATCCAGGTTAGTCCGACAGCTAGCAGGATCGCAATTGCCAACAGATGCAGGTCACCGAAAATAACCCGGGTTAATACAGCCACTGAGTCATTATAGTGAAAACTACCGGCGAACACACCCAGGGATTGAAACAAACCGCTGCCTGCATCCAAAAACGGTATATAGAGGATCAAGGGCACCAATACGACCATGCTCTTCAGGCGATTTTCAGCACTCACCAGAAATGGCCAGGCCAAGAGGGCAAAATATTTCGACATGACGGCCAAGCCCAGCATTACAAATCCTGTGATATGAAATTTTTTACATAGGATCAGATAAAGGGACAGACACAAAAAGAAAACCTGGATCACGTCCATATGCCCCTCACCGGCAACATAAAGGAGTATAAGAGGATTGAAGGCATAAAGGATTAGACGCGAAGGATCAATCGATCGGTGGTGGATCATCGCGGCCAACACCACCATGACACCCGCATCGAAAACGATCATAACAAACTTGAAAAATAAAGGCGTAGGATTCAACCAGGCCGCCACCTTGAAAATCAGCAATGCCAGCGGTGGATAGGCTGCTGCAAAATCCGGATGGTTTATGTGCTGCCAGATTGGATAGATCTCCCCCCGGGCGATATCTGCCAGGGCCGGGTGGTTCGGTGCGAATGCAAAGGGATTGAATCCCAGATTCTGAATATAGCCCTCCCACACATAACGATAAATATCATTGCCCGCCGGATAGGCTAAAAACATCAGTCTGGCGGATATGCCGAGGGTAAATATTACCGCGATGGATGTAGTGGATTTGAGGTCTGGTGGAAAATTCAGCACCAGGAGTATCATGAGGACGTGCCCCAAAACAAACAATCCCGAGAACCACACGACATGGTCCCCTAACGGCGCAAAGGCCACCATGGCAACCACATCGGCCAGCCAGGCACCACACAAAAAAATGAAAAGATGGTATTTCATAAATTCGGATGGGATTAAAGTTATCGTTTGGAAAGGACAAGAACTATCACGGATTTAATAGATACAACATATTCCAAAAAAATAAAAGGCAGGGAAAAAACGGCCCCTGCCTTGATTGATATAGATTTACTGATATATTTGCACCTGAGTTATCAGTATTTGCAGCTTTATATTTTCACCAATTTCATGCAATACTCAGGAATTGTTTTCAACTTATGCTGTTTTTTTCAAAATTTATTCCTTTCCCGATCATCGTTTACAAATGCAATTGTTGCAAACAATATAACTGTGATCAACGGGTAAGTTTATCAAAAATAGTCTTGACAAAGCCCCTTTATGACATCATAATGAAACCAAAATGCAACTAAATGGGAGGTTTTCATGGCGAACTTTACAGTAAGAAATATTCCAGATGAATTATTAAATAAAATAAGGTTATTATCAATCATCGAAAAAAGAAGTATCAATAGCGAGATATTAATGGTTCTGGAAAAAGGAATCTCTGAGGAATCGGATTCAGTAAACTATATCAAAAAACAACTCTCAATTGATACGCAGATTAAATTGTGGCAAAATCTATGCGGAAGATGGAAAGATAGCAGAAGTACAGCTAAAATCATAAGCGATATTATCGATAGTCGCTCGCAAGGCAGGAGTGTAGATCTTTGATTTTACTGGATACAGATATTTGCATTGAAATGCTAAGGGGGAATGCCAAGGTAATTGATAAAAGACAGGGGTATAGCGAAAAGGTTGCTATTTCTTTTATGTCTGTGGCAGAGTTGTTCTACGGATCTGAAAAATCCGATAATGCCGGAGAAAATTCCAAGCTTATCGAGGAATTTTTGCTAACTATTGAAATCATCCATAGTGATCTGGAGATTCTTAGAATATTCGGTGAATTAAAGGCCAGATTAGGAGGTGCAGGTAAAATACTGGCCGATGCAGACATTTTCATTGCCGCTACCACGCTTGCAAAGTGCAATATGCTTGCAACAGGAAATGTAAATCACTTTAAAAGAATCGAAGAGTTGAGAATAGAAAATTGGATTCGATAAGCCCCAAGTAAAATTATGGAATGATTTGTTTACGACAGCGCACCGCATCTCACTGGTGCGGCTCCGCACCTCCCCTTTTCTTTCCTAACGAACTTATCAACTCATGAACTCATCAGCTTTTTTTTGTACTTGTACTCATGAACTTATCAACTTATGAGCCTATCGGCTAAATTCAATTCCTTCCTCCGCCGGACGGTTGACCTTGCCGACAAATCAGTATATGGTTCGCGAAACCATAAATACAGCGAGTGATTGGGATCATGAAATTATCAGTTGTCATACCATGCTACAATGAGGTTGCAACGATTCAGGAAATCGTGAGGCAAGTAAAAAACGCCCCGGTTGAGGCTCTAGAAATTATTGTCGTCGATGATGCCTCAGACGATGGGAGCCGGGAAATTATTCGAGACCAGATCGAGCCAACTGTAGACAAGGTGATTTATCATCAAAAGAACATGGGCAAAGGGGCGGCTCTCAGATCCGGTTTTAAGGACGCAACCGGCGACATCGTTGTGGTTCAGGACGCGGATCTGGAATATGATCCCCGGCAATACCCCGTTTTGATGGAACCGATCATATCCGGCAGGGCTGATGTAGTTTTCGGTTCACGTTTTATGGGGGGCAATCCCCATCGGGTGGTTTACTTCTGGCACATGGTGGGCAATCGTTTTTTGACCCTGATATCAAACATGCTCACCAACATCAACCTGACTGACATGGAAACATGCTACAAAATGTTTCGACGGGAGGTAATTCAGGCTCTGACGATTAAAGAAAACCGGTTCGGCTTTGAGCCTGAGATAACTGCCAAGGTAGCGAGGGGAGAATTTCGTATCTATGAAGTTGGTATCTCTTATTACGGCAGAACGTACAAAGAGGGCAAGAAGATTAATTGGAAAGATGGATTCCGCGCGATTTATGCCATTTTGAAGTATAATCTTTTCAAGTTTTGAAAGTGGCCGACAATGCTCTATGGATCTTACGTCCGGATGAAACATCTACATGCGATCTGATACAGCAGCCGGAACATAACTGTTGCTTTTCCTGCATTAAAATATTATGCATATAGTCTCATAGATAATGAATATTGCTGGTCTTAGATCGATTAATTTTAAGTATTTTGTGCCCTTTGAACGTAATTTAATCAAAATAAGAATTTGAAAATGTATTCAATTAAATGGAAATAGTTTTGATGAATCCAAAGTTACTTCGGCGGATTATGCAGAAACATTTACTAAACATATTGTACATTATGAAGAAGCGCATTTTCCAGTTAAAAACACATCTGCTTTGTACATATTAAACGTATTAATGGACCCTATTGACCTCAAGCAATAAGATTTAATTAGAATACTTGGGGGGTGAATTGGCCGCTTTTCATGGTAGATCAATTTAAAGAATTTATGGAAGTTTTTAAAGCCCTTGGTCAACAAAAGGTGGACTATGTTCTTATCGGAGGCGTTGCTGTAATCCTGCATGGTATGGAAAGGTTAACTCGCGATATAGACATAATTGTTAAAATGACTACTGAAAATATCGATAAACTCAGAAAAGCATTCCATACGGTTTTTGAAGATGATGCTATTGAGGAAATTACACTTCCGGAATTGTACAAGTTTCCGGTCATCCGTTATGGCACCCCCAATGAGTTTTATATTGATATCATGGCGCGTGTTGGTGAACTAGCAACTTTCGATGATTTGGAATTCGAAATCATCGACTATCAAGGTATTGAAATTAAGATCGCAAAACCTGAATCTTTATTTAGACTTAAAAAAGATTCTATTCGCGATAAAGATAGAATTGACGCAATCTTTTTGAGAAAACTGATTGAAGCGGGAAAAATAAACCAGTCTGGCCACGAATGATTTAAAAAAGGAGCATGAAATGCCGATCTATAAATTTAAAAGTTTTGAAGAGGCTGAATGGGCTTTATGGAATTTCCATCCTGATGAAGCTTATTTCAGGAAAGTTGCCGATCTTTGGAACTTTGCCGGCAGATTGCTTCCTATTTCTTATCCAAAGGGGATATTTAAATTCAAAAGCATGGAAGAAGCAAACAAGCACAGGGATCAGTTGGAATTTGAGCATGCCCAAAAGATACAAATTAGAAACTTATGATTTTTAAGCACTTCGCGAAAACCGTCTCTGCTGACATCCGTTGAGCCATCATCCACCATGATGATCTCTATCTATCCAGCGAGAGCTATTCTTCTTTTAAACATAGATGATGATTGTAAGGCTATACATCCCCATACCTCGCTATTAGCGTAAAGACTTTTTTCATCAGCGTCCTTGGAAATTGGGATGCGAGTTTTCGCATCACAGCTGCCTTATCAGAGGCCAATTTTATCCCGATTTTATCATAGGCTTCCAGGACCCGGTTGCGAAAGTTCAGTTCTTCATTAACATCGGCCATACAAGTGTCTATGTGCTCGCGGAATGAATCAATATCTTCCTGAGAATATTCTTCAAGGAGCAGCCGTTCGAGCTTTCCATACTCCAGGAAGTCCTCTGTTTCGAGAAGATTCCAGCAAGTAGCCATAACGGCAGCCTTATTGATTCCGCCCTTCCAGTGGATCGCCTCAACCGATTCCGGTTTGCATTTGAACAAGACCCGCTCCATGTTGGCCGTCGTGACATACCAGACAGCGCCTTCGTGTCCTCTTAATTTATCATCGTCTTGGGATTGAATGGTGGCTTGAAGTTTTTCCCGAATTAGGCCATAGGCAGCCACAGGATCTTCCCCGGCTGTCAAACGGCCAAGATGGGTTGGGACCGGAATCCCCAACCGGTCAATCTCATCGATTGATCGGTAGCGCCCAACTGAGTCCAACCCAAATAGTAGGGCACAATCAAGCGGCGTGTCATAAATCATCAAATGAGAATTTCGGGCCCCATAAAGTTCAAAGCTCAAGGAGCATCCATTGACCTCCGGAAGCTGCGGAATTTGTGGGTAACGTTTCAGCATCTCATTCCACATATCGAGAAAGCTGCCCCACTTTCCGTTTCGCAGAACGGGATGAAGCCTGAGCTTATACGTCACATGCGATTTTCCCCGGGTGTCTTTGAATTGATATGCAAAAATGTTAGTCCCATCAATCTTTTCGTAGATATCGATCTGCTTCACGGATGGAAAGTGAAATGCGCCGGTTCTATCGAATGGGTAATACAATTTTGGGGTGGCCAGAATTCGTTGTGACGTTTCCTTGCCCTCGACTTTGAGCAAAGCGAGCGCTCCGTAGCGGTAGTCAGGCTTTAGCGATAGATATCCTTCTAACTGCAAGGTCGAAAAGGGATCTGTCACATCAAAAGGTTCCAGCCATTTTTCCGCTACCCCAAGTAGCTCCGCCGCCTGATTGACATCTGTCATTTCAATATTCCAAACGCTCCACCATCTTTCGGGAAAAAAATGCAGCTTTATGTCGATGTTGGGCTACTAGGTTAGAGAATTTTTTCCTCCGTCAATTATATCCTTGGCAATTATATTACATACATCTTGCATTTTTTTGTAATCCGGCTCATTAATCCATTATAAGTTTGAGAACCAAATCCTGAAAAGGATATAGATTATTGGTATAGTAACTTTTTGACATAATGATATTGACGCGATAAGGATTTTGGAAAGAGGGTTTTGAGAACATCCTCGGATAAAGCCTCTTCCAGTAAATCCGGTGACAGGATTTTTTTAATTTCATACTATCTGCGGGATTTTAAAGCCCTGCTTAGCATGTTTTTTCGCGTTAAGCCGTTGCATTCCCCCGATTCAATAATTGTAATAATATTCTCTTCAGAAACTTGATAATCCCAGTACAAGCTTTTAAAGAAATTTATCGTATCATTATTAATTTTCATTTGTATTTGGAACTCCCGCCTGACATCAATTGCAATACAGAATCCGCAGGGGTCGCAGGCGTTTAATCTTTTGATCTGCCGCCTTTCATAAAAAAGAAGAAAAAGCTGTTCATCAATTGTTCAACTGTCATATACCCAATTCTCGCATTTGAGGTTCTGAATTCTCGAAAACTCTTTGATGTTGTTTGATATAATAATTAGATCCAAGCTCAGCGCATGGGCGGCGATTAGCATATCAAGAGGACCAATCGTTTGTCCTTTGGATTCAAGTGATACTCGAATTTCACCATAGCGGGTAACCGGTTGTTTACCCTGAAAAGGGAGAATCGTCAGCGGCATCAAGAATTCATCAAAAGCAGCTTGGTTTGTCCTTTTATTTTTGCTTTTCTCAACGCCGTATTGCAATTCAGCATGGGTTATTGAAGAGATGCCAAATTCATATACAGGATAATGTTCAAATTTTCTCAAAACCTTATCCGGTTTTTTATTTATGATATATATGCAAATATTGGTGTCCAAAAGGTATTTCATTTGAACATCGGCTCGCGTTTCTGGTTTTCAATCGGCTGATTACGCTCGATCTTAAAATCTTTTGCAAAATGGTTCAAACTATTAAAAAGAGGACTCCATGACTTTTCTTTCGGCAACAGAATAATAGCTTCGCCTTGTTTTTTGATATACACTTCAGTGCCTGACATCCTAAATTCTTTTGGCAATCTGACAGCCTGGCTTTGCCCGTTCTTAAACAATTTTGCTGTTTTCATAGCTTCCCCCAACCAATAGTATATACATAAAATATATACTATTGGCTCTAGCTGTCAAGAAATATTTTCGTTTATACCTGTGAAATCCTGCTATTTCGATCGACTGAAGGGTAGTCGATATATCTCTATAGTCGGAATCCGCGCTTACTCCGTGATAGTCTTTTCCTTTTTAAAACATCGCTGACAGTATCATGTCAGTAACAATGACAGACATTGGCGATGGAGTGTTGGTCATTGGGCGGTTGACCAGGGTAAAAAATCATTATATGTTTCGCGAAACCATAGAAAGGAAGTTGCCAGGATTATGAAATTGTCAGTTGTCATACCTTGCTACAATGAAGCTGCAACGATTCAGGAAATCGTGAGGCAAGTCAAAAACGCACCGGTCGAGGATTTGGAGATCATTGTCGTTGATGATGGCTCAGACGATGGAAGCCGGGGAATTATTCGAGACCACATCGAGTCAACTGTAGACAAAGTGATTTATCACCCTAAAAACTTGGGCAAAGGGGCGGCCCTCAGATCCGGGTCTAAAGAGGCGACCGGTGATATCGTTGTGGTTCAGGACGCGGACCTTGAGTATGACCCCCCGCAATACCCCAACTTGATGGAACCTATCATATCCGGCCGAGCCGATGTGGTTTTCGGCTCACGCTTTATGGGAGGCAATCCCCATCGGGTGGCTTACTTCTGGCACATGGTGGGCAATCGTTTTCTGACCTTGATTTCGAACATGCTCACCAACCTTAACTTGACCGACATGGAAACATGCTACAGAATGTTTCGGCGCGAGGTCATTCAGGCTCTAACGATAAAAGAAAACCGGTTCGGTTTTGAACCTGAGATAACCGCCAAGGTCGCTAGGGGAGAATTTCGCATTTATGAAGTTGGAATCTCTTACTACGGCCGCACTTACAAAGAGGGCAAGAAAATAAATTGGAAAGACGGATTCCGCGCGATTTATGCCATTTTAAAATACAATCTTCTCAAGCTTTAAAATGCGGAACTTAGACTAATTTAGAATCCATTAATTCATTGGCGTTTAAATTACTTTTGCCATCAATCCTAAAAGCGAAAATTCCGGACGATTTGAATGGTAATTAGGAAGGAAATTTATATTGTGCCTTGATTTTCCACCGAGCTCGGTAAAATCGGATTCGCCCCAATCTGCCCAGCGCAAGGGTCTCAAAAGAAGGCAGTAATGGAATATCATCAGTAAGCCAGATTTTTGTCGATAACCCTCTAATGAAATATAGAAAAGCATATTTTGATCACCACCCTGCCATTCCTCAAAGACAGAGATTCTGTAATTAAAATCCTATCCGGGATTTCGGCCCTTAACTGCGCTATGATCGGTCGAGAAGCATGTCGCCGTTTGGAGGGAGAGGTGCAAAAATTGCCGGGTCGCCGGGTTCATGTAGCCGACTCAACTCTTTTCAGATGCGCTCTTATTATTCGGAAATAAATTGGATCGATCGATCAGAACCAACATAATGCCGAGAATAAATCCCAATGGGTACTGGGCGTATTTAGAGTAAAAGGGAAAGGCCAAACTGCTGTGGATCATCCAACTTAGAAATATTACTAGCATGGATTTGATCAAGATAGAGCTGCCTTTATCAGTCAAGTTTTTAAAAGCTTTTATTGTCAAAATGAATACTGATGCAAGCCCCCCAAATACTAATATTAGACCAATTATTCCATTGTCGTAAAGGATTCCAAGCGGATGTAGGTGTGGGAAAAAAAGAAACGTGTGCTTGAATTGGGAGGGAGAATATTCAGCATAGACTGCGCGATAGCCACCGATCCCATTGCCAAACACCCAGTCCGCCAGATTATTATTTTTAAGCATTTGGAGTGCGCTTTCCCATAAATAGACTCTCTCTTCAGTTCTTAGATTTCCTATAAGCTCTTTTAAATGATCGACCGCTCCCCCATAGTTGGTCAAGTAAACGACTCCAAAAGACAGGCCGATTAACAATAGACCAATCCATCTGATACGACTCTTAACAAAGAAAATTAATACAAAAAGAGAAGAAAAGGTTAAACCCAGTATTGCTGGTCTAGATTCGGTTTTCAAAAGCAAATCAATAGCCATTAAAGCAAAAGGGATTAAAATCCATTTGTACCAGCCTTCCGTATACCAAAAAGAAAATGAAATGAGCGGCAAGATTAAAATTAGGAAATTTGATAAATAATGTGGATTAGTGTATGTACCATACCACATATTGAAGTATTTCACAGCTACAAATTGCCAACTGATGGAAAAACACCACAAGACAGGAAGCAAATCAACAACGTAGGGGTCAATTTTTTTCAAACTGAGGCAATGAATCGTAATAACGAGAAAAAACATCCTTATCAGATACATCACAGATTTGAATTTAACCGCGTGTGATGCAGATAAGTATCCGGAAATGATTAGAATTAGGCAAATAGCCAAACTTATCCAATATAAGGGAGGTATTTGCTTTAATCTATATTCTCCAACCAAGAGGTTCAACAATACAAAAAAAAAACCAGCTTCAATGAAAACAACAACGCCACCCCTGTTCAACGCAAAAAAAGAGAAAAACGCCCCGGTTAAAGACAAAAACAGCCAGTATCCATTAGTGAATACAGCTTTTAATAAACCAATTTTAGACCGCGTTTCTAATTCCTTGGACATCTGATATTCAATTTAAAAAAAACTAAAGCTAATAATAAATTATCAAATAAACCAATTAAACGTCTGAACTGAATTGTTAAATGACATTTATCAATTCCGTCATCATAGTAAGACCTTAATTTCTTAAGAATCGTATAAGTGAGTGCTCCTCTCGCTTGATGGGCGACCTCAGGAAGCCCCCCCCCCCCGGAGGAGGGACGGTGACGTCGGGAAAGACCCGCTAGGGCTATTTACTCGTCATCAAATTCTAACTCCATTTGTTGCTTTTCACTCTTTTCTTGCTCTCGACTGTAATTGCGCATGGTTTATTCATCTAAGCCAAAGGTGCTAAAACAGTACCTTCTGGCACAAAAGTGGAAACCCGATAACTGTTTCTGGCCCTATATCGTTCGATGGATCAGCACCGCGCTTTTGCCTCTTAAAAACCGATCACAAATGCAATGCTATATTGGGGCGATACCCTTAGACACATGTGGATGTTGTCCGGCATTGAGGCTCTTCTATCAACACCACGTCACGTTGCCGTAATAAATCATGCAGTATATCTCCACCTCGAGCACGAAATTTGCCGTACAGCTTTTTATGCCAAAACTTGGGCACAAATACGATGTGGTATTTGCAATCCCATCGGACATGCGATAAATTCGACCAATCATGCATAGGTAATTCCTCCTGTCTGCCTTTCGAGACTTTCCCGAGGAATTACCTATATTATTTCTCACCGGATCGAGTCGGGATAGAAATAAGGCGCACGCAAACTCAGATGGAGAGTTGCCGACATGCACTCTTTCTATATGTACAGCGGGTTCCTAATTCCATCATAATTCACGTTTTCTTAAGCCTCCCTACGATCCCGGACAGTCGGATATCCCGAGTTCGGTTCTGACCGTGGCCTTTACTCTCACTGCCTTTCCACAGGAGGTGAAACTTAAATGCGGGCCTATATACGCCCCTTCCTCCAAAAGTTTACATGTGAGCATAGACCCTTATTTAATGAATCGTTTAGCCCTGGCTTTGTGTCCAGGACGATCCAAGGGCCGCCACGTGCCCAGAGCCCCTTTGCCCGATCAAGGTTTTACTTGAATCTTGCATCGCGTCAGAAGGCATTACCCCTCCTTCACCGCTCGTACGGACTCATGCGCCAGCCCAAAACCCTCCAACTGATTTCAGTCTCCTTATACAGTTGGTCTTTTTCCGCCGCCGCGGCGGACTGCCAACCCCTGCTGGGAAATGGCCCTTCCCGAGGTTATCTCTGCAATCCTTGCATGGGTGCTTGGACCACTACCACGGGATGCCTCTCTGGTGCCTTTGTCCGTTTCTTCCCAGAAAGTTAAAGCCTTACCATAGTTCCACGAAGTTCGGCACATCCAAATATTCATCGCAATGCGATTTCTACGATGCCCGAATTTACGAGGCGGCAGTCATTCCTTTATGTTCAGGCTCCCATGCTCGATAGACCTCCAGATGGCACCCACCGTGCAGACTTGTAGTCCTGCAGGCAGCCAGGCCGTTTACACCACGCAATGGACTGGAAGTTACCTTCCATAACTGTGGTATCGCTACATGACCGAATCGGACAATTATCATGACGTGACTTTCACCCGCTGGATTGCAGCCTTGTCGTCTGCTACCTAAGGCTTCCTGAAAAAGTCGAAAATTCTTTAAAATTCAGAATTTCGCGGATTTTGTTGTCTTAAAGATGCATCCAAATGAAAAAATTAATCAGCTTAAAATCGATATCCCGTTAGCAGAATCTAATAAGAGTGTTATATTCACTGCGCAAATAGCTGAACCCAGCAAAATATTTAAATTTGCGACGAAAAAAAGACAAAAAATAATGGCCTTTAGCCATCTTTCGATATTCAAAACGATGAAGGTGATTGCAATGGCTGTCTCTGAAGTCTGAGCCAGCTTACACATGATCTTTGATAAACTGAAGCGGCGCTTAGCTTGACCAAATTTACCTTCGATTGGGATGCGATCCAACTCATCCTGGCGAGCTTATATTTCGCGCTGGATGTCTATTTGGTTCGGCGGCCTTCCCAAGGCTGGGTCTGAAAGGCAACTGCCGTGTGTTTTACAAAATTTGCGGTTTTCCCGGGTGCGGAAAATTTTATCTGCATGCACTGATTCGGGATAATGCCCAATACGGTTATGATAGGACTCAATTTGCTCTTTTAAGTCACCGCCTTCGTTGTAGTTGTCCCAGCTGATGCGATCAAGGTAGACAAATCCGTCTACCAGACTGGCCGATATCTTGGCTCCAAATTCGGTTGCTGCACCGGCCTTGCCACGTTTGATCGGCCTGACATGAGGCTGCGATATGCTGACAATCCGATCGGCAATCTTATTTTCATGATGATCGTACATCCATTGTTGTTGTCGGAAGACTTCATGAATGACTAGCAGGTTTTTATATTGCCAGCGATTCAGGGCAGTCAGTGAACTTTGACGCGATAGCTTGTCTATGGTTTTCAGATTGCGTTTTAAATATCCCAACTGCTTTCTGATGGCCTTTCGCCTTTTACTGTGAGACAACTTTTTACTCTTAGCGGCGGACAAAAATTCTTTGCGAGCCTTTTTACGGTACGTACGCGGCTTTTTGTGTTTGCCCTTCAACGGACGGTGTAAGATGTCTATAATTTCTTCACTCTTTTCTCTAGCTGTATTTAAAATCTTCAGGTCCGTCGGAAAAGTAATATCGGCAGGCGTACAGGTTGCATCGATAACCAGTTTACCTTTGTTGGTGCTATCCGGCGTCCCTGGATCATCGTCTTTGTCATCGCCAGCTTTATTTTCTGCAACTTTTTTAGCTTGTGCTGCTGCCTTTTGAGTTACCGCATCATTAACTTTAGCAAGCGTCTTTTCTCCTATTCGTTTGCGAAAATGTACAAACATCGTCGGATGAAATGGTGCTTCATCTTTGTACTCCTTGAAGCCAAGAAAGTATTGCAGATAAGGATTTTCCCGGATCTGCTCAACTGTTTCTTCATCACTGGTTCCAAGGCGTTCTTTGATGATCAACGCGCCAATGGCAATGCGCACCGACAGGGCCGGTGAGCCCATTTTTGAGCCGGATAGGGATTTAGAGTAAAGTGAGTCAAATTGCTCCCAGGGAATGAATTTGGCCATCTTTACCCAACGATTGTCGCTGCGAAGTTTGCCGTTAAATGGTAAAGCAAAATCTTCGAATTCAAGCTGCTTGGATTTGAATTTGTACATGGGAAATTAGATTAAAGTGCAAGGCTTTTTGAGGTTTTCGAGTGTTTTTCTTTCACTTTTGACCGAAACAATAGCACTTTATTAAAATTAATTCAACAGCTTATGTTCGTTTCAGCAAACTTTACCTAGAACCTTTCCGGGTCCCCCACCAGAGGCGGAGGGCATATATCAGACTTAATTTGTTTCAGCATAATTTGAGATTTTTTAGAAATATGTTTTCTGGTTATATAGTGCCTGAACGAAAAGTGGCCGTTTTTCCAGTTAGCCCGGCCGCTAATTATCACTCATTAAATTACTGCCGTTCAAAACGATGGCGAACAATAGCAAATCAATATTTAGCAGCGTTTTCTCTAAA